>Ga0307511_10001916_pt1 | contig 21869 bp, 16 predicted proteins | sample 13_EM_MG_FD_200266 | JGI IMG/M metagenome (GOLD analysis project Ga0307511, IMG submission 200266) | Populus trichocarpa ectomycorrhiza microbial communities from riparian zone in the Pacific Northwest, United States - 13_EM | ecosystem: Host-associated > Plants > Roots > Unclassified | place...
CAAGAGTAGTTTTGATGGGGGGGATAGAGGTGGGTGGGGGAGTGATTCGGGGAGTCATTGGTTGCCGCAGAGGTAACATTGGCGAGCCGTAATACAGATTCCAGGTGCGGTAGAGGGTATAACTGGTAGGGAGTATAGAGGGGTCATGGATTGAGAATAAGGGGATAGTATGCTATGATACCCACCTTACTGGAGTCAAGAGCGAGTGGATCCGGTGTGGATTATAGATTGTCTTGGTATGCAAAGTGACCTGGGACTGGAGCAAGATGTTTAGTATTTTCTTTGTATTTTTCTATACTTTTTTTCTTCTTTCTCTATCTTTTTCTTTTTTTTTTCGCTATGGTCTCTCGTTTTCTGAATAGGGGCATGGGTTGGGTTGGGTTCGTTTGGGCGGGTTACTTGATACTGGAGGGTTATATTACTTAAGTGCACTATCGTTGATGTGTTATGACATGATATGATAAATCTCGATTCCTTTCATTCCCGTACACGTTGTTGTACTAAGGATTAGCCCGTTTTATTTCATATATTTAAGTACATAACACTGGGAAGATATCCATTAGACAGACTAAGTGAATGGCTTTCATATATGTGCTTGTGATCTTCAGCCACCAGCTACACATTAACACACACATGTGTTTAGTACATATAAAGTATATCTGCAGTGAGATGTTTGGGAGGCCAGTTATCGATGTGGGGCAGGGCGGTATTGTATGTAGATGATATGTCCCTGATCAGTAATCAATCAGGTACATAAGTAAAGTGGTCATGCGGACAATGTCATGCATGTGTGATTCATGTCACACTGGTGTTTGTGGCAGTGAAACATGTTCGGCGTTTTTCCCCCGTGATTGCCTTTGGTCATGTGAGCCAAGCCTGTCCGACCGGTTGGAATATTACCAATAGTATTTTCGGCGCAAGGAATAACATAAACCCGCAAATGGATAAATGGATATCGATATCGATCTTTGATTATTAGATTAGTATCATTGAAAAATGCTATTTCTCGTTGCTGACAGAGACTTTAAGGCCACCAACAGATGTATATTAATGGTTATTGGCGGGGAATTATCAATATGACTGCCATCTATATGACATGCAGAGTACACTGCAGCAGTAAGAACAACAAGTAATGGTTTATATCAATAGAGCTGCGCTTCCTACTACCCCCTTGGGCTGTTGTGGCATTACTGGCACGGTCTCTTACATAAGTAATATTGTTCGATTATTCATACTTAGTCTGGTTAGCAAGTTCAAGTATTAGGAACAAGCAATCGTTGAAAGACGGATACGTGCAGTACAAGGAACATTAGCAAACCCACAGACCTATCTGTACCTATCGTTAGGTACTATACATATCTCTTGCGAACATTGTCAGATTACCTATATGTAGATCCTTCTGCACTAGTAAGTATAGAAAGTAGTTATTGATTTGCCAATATGAAATAACCAATACAGATCGTGAGCCAAATACCAACACTAAATCCATCCTCCAAAATTAAAGTATAGTCTATACAGAGCGCACATACCACAGTATAGAACACGTGTCTCGGGCCGCCGCTCCAGCTGGTCCCTTGTCCATGCATCCCAGATCCAGAGGATAGAATGTACATGCTATACCTATATCGCCGATGTCAAAGTGTTGCGTAGCTATATATAGTATCAAGTACCTATTTGCTTACGAAAAATGTAGATCGATTGTGCCAACAGCAAGCACGAGCAAGAGCCTACGGATACCGCGGTAGCGAGATTGTTACAGCGGGGCGGTTAAGCCACATATTTGGATATTGGTATCGCAATTGTTATACCGGCACGGTACTACTTTGGCGTTTATAGCCGCTAGCGCCACCTGTTGGCGCTAGCTACCATACGAGGAGATCAACAAAGACGCGACGAAGGGGTTTTGCAAAGGGCGATCGCCGTCAACGTCAACATTTCTCCGTGAGTCGGGTCCAGTTACCTGGCGTTGTTGGCTCCAAACCCAATACAATGGTTCAAGAGATTTCATATGATGCAATATATGCAATGTTTATGAATAGCCCTGTTAACCCCATGATATCAACCCACTACAGCCCCCTGCTATGCATGTCGCTACGCCCCTACCTTAGATATCGGTACCATTTTTAGGCGCAGTCGTTTACTGAGCCTCACTCGCACATGCCAGCATCAAGGGATTTTGAAATTAATTCGAAAAGAGGTTCAAATCGTGCGCAAGCACCAGAATGGAATTGACACGACTGAATGAAAATGATATCTCCTGTATGTCTGTTATACGTTTTATCTGTTTCGGGCTGTCTTGACAATAAACGAGGCTGAAGGTACCTATCGGTACAGGTAGAGTTTGGCGCAAGCCCTACCGGTGTACTTGCATTCAGCAGCGCCGGGCCTACATGGGTGAGGGGTTCAGGATGAGGCGTGCATATGGGTACTTGCACATTCATGTACGGTACTGCTGCAGGTTGGTTGCTTTTCTTTGGCTTAAGGATTAAACTCATGCCATGGATGCGGATATGTTCAATATAATGTGCGGGGCTTACAACATATGTATGCGTATTTGTGTTTGATTCAACAAAAACCCATACCAGCCAGTAGGTACCCATGCCTGTTTCGTCAGGGCCCACGCGCAGTTTCCATTCCCTGATATGAAATTCTCCTTCAGCTTTAGGCGTGTCCCCAGCTGAGATGTACATTTTGAGCTTCTGCTGTAATCTGGGCGCAAGTTCAGCGATGAAGCATTATATTAATATTCAGGCTTCCTCGCCTGGCTACCTGATTGATGGTCGTAGTATCGATATATCGGCTTGTTTGCACTGGTTATTAACACTGTTTCGATATATGTTGCGGTGCTGGAAGGAAGCGGGGTTCGAGTACCTCCAGCCTCAAGCCTCAAACCCCAGGAGTCTCGGTACCAGGAACTCAAGCCTGGCACTGGATTGCGAGAGCTTCAAGCCTCAAACTCGGAGAATAACCCGACATCAATCGAGTCAGCGCAGCCTCAGGGCCGGGGGATCCCCAGACAATTGCATTCGGGTTACTCAACTGGCCTCTTGAATTAATTCGGATGGAGCTAGCCAGTAGGTGTCATCAGACCCGAGCGAGGAAACAATTAGAGGAACCCTCTTATACGACTATCCCTTTTACTCATTTTCGTCGTACGGAACTGATTGGAAGAAGGTGTCAGCCGCCCACGGATCAAATCATTTATCTGGCTGCGCACGCGTCCGCACCCCCAACCCAGTGTCCTTATACACCAAACCGCCGGCGCCGGTATCGTACGGGTCCTTCCCTCGAGACTGCCCCTCCCAGCGCCGTAGCGATCAATAGCTAACTCCCACTTTTTTTTGTGGCTACGGGCAGTTTCAAAAGATGCCGGCGGCGCAGAGCCGCCTCAACAGTAGCGTAAACTTCGCCAGGAATGCTGCATAATTGGAATATGTTGGTGTGATACCTGACATGATCCCTTTCTGCGTCTGCGCCTCACTGCAAGCTGTACTAGTCCTCCCACGCATTGGAAAAAAGTAAGTTGTGACACAACGGAATGGATGTGTATATATATCTTGCCCCTCCCCCACTTTCTGTCGGCTTTTTTTTCTTCTGGATCTGTCTGTATCTACATCAACACCTTTGTCCTCAGTCATTATATTCCATCTGCTGCCTCTGATTATATATCGTAGTCTGCTATATTCACCCATATAACGTGTTTCCAGAAGCACAATACCAGATACCCTGCTTGCACCCCACCTCTATTAAACCAGCTCGTTACCACAAATCACATCCATATCGTACACCTCCAGAGGCGTAGGCCAATACTAATATAATCAGAAATGCCCTTTGAAGCTTTCTACGAAAAGCGCAGCTCCCGCACTCGTTCTCGCTCTCCCCAGCTCCGCTCCTCACTAAAACGCTCTGCCAGCTTCTCCTCCTACGCTCCCAGCTCCGTCCCCCTCGGAGGATACATGGCCCCATCTCCCCCCCCAGCTCTCGCTGTAGCACCCGCCCCCGCCCCCTGGGTTCACGGCGCAACTCGCATCACCTATCCCACTCAAGCATACCCCTCCGAACCCTCCTACACCAACACCGCCATCGCCACATATAGCTCTAGGCCTACTAGCACGTACAAAGTCCCTGGCGCATATCCCGACCCTCCACTCCCCTCCTCATCCTACATCTTCAACACTACCGAGACAAAATACGAATACAAACCAACCTACCGCCCCCCCCAATCCCCGCGCCCCCTCGAAAACCCCGAAGTCAGAGCCGCCATCGCTCACGAGCAGAACCTCCGCAAGTTGAGCGAGCAATCTCACCAAGAGACGCTCAAGCGCCAACTCCTCGAAATAGAAATCACAAAGGCGTCTGCGCAGAAGGAAAGAGTCCGGCAAGAGGAGAATGCGAGGGACAGGATGCAGAGGCTGTACATGCTTTCCCAGCAACAGCAGCAGCAGCAGATGATGTTTATGGCAGCAGAGGAGGCGCATCATAAGTATCACTCTTCCCACCACCACCACGGACGGAGCAGATCTACGCATTCGACCCGCTCTAGGAGCCGCGTGAGGTCGAGGTCGAGGAGTAGGGAAATTGAGTATGATGAGCATCGGCGCTCTATCCACACATGCGGGAGATGTCACCATAAGGGACATTATTCCAAGGAATGCCATCACAACCACCATGTCACGCATCACCGTAGTAACAGCACGCTTTTGCTAGAAGGTGGTCCGAGGTCTAGTGCGCCGGCATTGTTGGGTCCCGGGAGCTCCAGGGGGAGGAGGAGTAGGAGGGGGAGTACGGTTGGCTCAGATGATGACTATGCAGTGGAGTCGGAAGAGGATTGGTGGAGTGACGAGTATGAGGGGAGGACGGTGCCGTCGGATTCGGGGGTGTTGGTAATGTATGCTCCCGGAGGAGGGCCGGCGACTAGGAGGAGTAGTATTAGGCATGTGGTGGGGGCGTAAGGTGATAGTCGCTGGAGTTCGTTTCATGCTTGCGGACTTGGGCTTCAAAGTCTTCCCCTCACCCACCAGTTACTACCTATTCTTATTCCTTTTCTACTACACACCACAGTCCTTTATTTTTCTTCTATTTTATTGTATCTTTGTCCATCGTTCCATGACAGGAGGTTCTGGGTTTCTTGGGTTAGTTACTTTTGTTATTCTTTACGCAGTTATGACTCTCACATATTTAGTTGCCTTTGGTTGTGTTTCTTAGCTTCTTAAGATTCTTACAATTGTTCTGCGCATGCCACTATATATTCATTGGTTCACTTCGAGCAGTAGTAGCTGTGAGCTACTTATGCTCAGGCAGGATAGGGTAGGATAGGGTAGGGATTTGGAATTGGTTATCAGGTGATATATCAATACGGTCGAGGTTCGGGTCAAGTGACAAAGTGGGATATTTAATTTATGGGCTTTGGTTTTTGTTAAGGTGGAGCATGAAGGAGTATGAAGGAGTATGAAGGAGCATGAAGGAGCTGGTAATTTGATTGCAAACTTGAATGTATTGATGGTTTTCTAGAACGACTTGTCTAATATATATGACTTCAAGTTTCTAATGAATGGCATGAAATATATGAGCAGTTACACCCTGTCCGTATATTGCACCTGTTGTAGTACCTACAAGATGCCTGATTTGCTCCCATTCCCGGTACCGGTACTCTAATAAGACAAGGGTTAAGCATATCACCCAATCATGCATGCTGCACTGCCCCTGTCTAGGACGGGTACAGTATGTACAGTACAAGCATGGACTTAAGCTTTTGGCATGCAGATAGGGGGTTTTGGGGGTATACCGGCACAGCGGACCGATGTGGTGCTGTATGGTGACCTCTAGCTGAAGAAGAGGAGCAATGCAGTTCTGATATGCATGTAGTATGTGGCTCCCGTTGAGGCCGACTCCTATACTTAGACTCCTACTTTATTTTGTAGAGCTACCGGTCATATCAAGTTGGTCATAATTATCAGATGATCTTCTCGGAGCGGGGCAGGAAGCTCATAGCATCCGGGAGACATGAAGAGATCTCGGTATATATACTTCAGCTAGAGTAATTGGAAGCGGTATAGTTGCAGGGCTTGTTAGTGCGGACGAATACTGTATACATGCAAGTAGTTCTTTGGCTTGCAATATACACAGTTATAGAGTTGTTATTCCTTGGTATTACTTTACCCAGGTGGTTTCTGAGCTTGAGCGTCGGGACGACTGCCCAGTGGATAGTGGATGCAAGTTATTAACCCTCGGCTTGCAGCATGGTACCTCGTCAAGGCCTAATATTAGTGAGTTGAATACGAGTATTATATTATTGAATTATCAAATTGGATGTCTACGGCAACTCAGCACATCTGAAGTTCCGTCTTACCTTCAAATGTACCTAATTATGTGTCAGACTATACTGTAGAGGTGTTGGCGGAAGTCCTGGCAGGGATGACAAGCTAGTATCATGAAGAGATATGCCAAAAAGCATATGTGGCTGAGCAGCTTCACACTTTAACGATCCCCCATCTTATAAAGTAGATATTCCGTCAACCATTTGCTGATTACATTTCGGATGCCATCTACTAGGACTTGAATATTATATATAAACTTTGAGCTCGAGTAGAGCTCACCATATATACACTACCAACCACTATCCTCGTAACTTCGGTGGGAACTGCAGAATGTCTTCACCCTCTCGCACCTCATTCTCGGAACCATCGATGCCCAGCAAGAAAACCACTGCGGTGCACATCATCCCCGGTGGTCCCCTGCCTCCACAGAGTTCGAGATATTTGACCTAGGAGTTAGTTCACCATCCAAGCAGGACAACATGAATCGAAACCGACATCGGCGATTGGCAAATCTCATAATTTATCATCTGATGATGGACCGAGTTCTCGTACGAAACACTCTTGTTGGGAGAGGCTACAGTTACCGATACCGGTGCACAAGCCACGCAATATAAGGCCCGCAAATATAAAGTCGACTATACACTACCCTGCAACCCTGCAACCCTGCAACCCTGCACTGACAGACCACCCTATAATTTTGAATATTGTTGGCTCGACATACCGTGCCTCCGACAGGCATGGGATGACTTTGTAACCCCACCTTGAATCATCGGGAGCTGGAGGAGATGCGGCGGTAGGAATGAGAGATCGATGTACCCACTATTGGAGCCATATACCAGCACACAGCTCAAGTCATCATGTACCTAAATAGGATTGGGAAAACACTCAGCATGCGGAGAGAGGATTGGGAAAGTCCCTGCTACTGGGTTAACCGCGGCTGGACACTGCAAGAGTATATTAGCGAAGCTAGAAGGGAATCAACTGTGACGGGTCTTGAATCCTAGACACTTCCAATCAATGGTAGGCAATAGAGCTATGACACTCAGCAATGTTCTCGCAGTTATACACAAACAAGGTGAGTACAAAATTCAATTCAGTTGCGTTTATTGCCACATTTACAAGGATGGCCAAGCGTTCATTTCCCTTTTCAATCGCTACGTTTAGTTGGCTCCCGAACGGGTGCTAAGGGCTCAATATCGAGCGAGTTGAGTGGTAGCGATTTGTGTAAGGTGATCCGGCAAATGAAACACCGCCATTGCAGAAATGAATCTGATAATGTTGCTGGCCTATGCTCCTGTTTGTACGTGGCACTCTATCCGCATTACCAGTTTATAAAACCAATGAGAGCATTGAAGATGCATGGTCACCAACAGGTGGAAATGGCAGGTTTCACTCTTTTTAAACGAGACCCTTGAGCACTTATTTCCCACCTGGGCTGAAGCTGGGTTGTGTCCAATGGGTCTGACGATCAGCCCCTACGAGCAAATGGGCCCATGGTGGGTTGTTTAGCCTTCCCCTGCTCTCGGTGGGTGGGCAAGGGGGATCAAAAATTGGATGGATCGCGAATTCGACTTTGCACTAAAGCGGCAGGGAGCCTTACCGCAACAAGTGAAACCATAGCAGCTAATGGATATTATGCTGTTGCGGTGCTGTCTCAAATATCGACCAGGCTCTTATTTTATTTACTCTATACCCCCATTGGCAGCAAATGGGACGGTATATCGCTTGACAAGGTTGGGTTTTGGAGGCAGAGCGGGAATATGCGGGAGTGGTAGTTTGCGGTTTTTTAAATACCTTGTAGAGTTAGATCTACAAATCTCATTGGATATTCATGGCTTGTCAGCGAGAGCTATGAGGTGAAATACGGTAACCGAAGGGTATACCCTTAGATCTACTAATGAACTCTTTTCTTTTGCACACCTCAGTTCCCTGTTATTATGATCTGACCCCGTGATACTGCATGATCATCATACCAACAGTCCCTACTCGTAGCTGCATATACTCTCTGAGAATATTCATAAAAGAAAATCGAAATCAAAAGCAAAGAAGAACTCCATAAAACATGTTCTATAGCTACTTGTAATTAACTCCCGATAGTAAAATAATCAGTGATCGCTAGTGGGGCCATCTCAGGGTAATACTACGCCAACGGAGGAATGGATTGGGACAATGGATCGATGGTTGCGTACATTCCAAGGCGCCGGGTTGGAGGGTATATACCAGCCTATGAGCTCCTTAGTTAGCCTCTCCTCTTTCTAATAAAGCAATCATCGATGCATCTCCTCTTTACAGTGACCTCACACTTGATTCTCAGAGAAGCCGTCCTGATTTCTTCAGGAACGTCAAGGGGCCTGGTGGATGCTAGTTATTGAGAACTCGGTTCCACAGAGTCCCTCGTCATGGGCTACATGAGTAAGTTGAATGCAGGTAATGAACGGTATATACTGGTCAAATAATAATGAAACAACTATATACCTGAATAAGCTTACCCTGAAGGTCCCAACCTTACCCTAAATCAAATTAGTAACAATTTCGGGCGGGGAGATTCTATAATGCTACAGGTAGCTTATAGTGAGCTATGGGCCTTGTAGGGACTGCAAATTTCAAGCTAAACCTAGCTTGAGGGCTTCCTCAACTCACACGATATAATTCATATATGTATAGACTGGCACAGACTACCGCGATCATGACCACTGGCCCCATGAATTGAGGAATCTCCAGACGCCAATATAAAACCTCTTGTGATGGACGTAAGGAGTATATATTCCATGACTCCAGTAGTTAGGATTCAAGCCCGTAGTTAGAAAAGGAGCCAGGAGTGCCACCGAAGGCGCTGCTCTGCATGGAGATTTCTTTAATTAGTGAGACAAGGACCAAATAGAAGGTCAAGCAGCAAGTGAGATATGTAATTTGTGGGATTCGGGTTTGTCCAGGTGAATCATGGTGGTCGGGTTGATTGCAAACCCGAATATATTGAATTTCTTTCTAGAACTACTCGTCTGATATACTATAGCACGTGTTATGAGTTCTTATGTTGTGTCCTTGGTTTCGATTTGGTTTTACTCTATCTGAATGTATATAAGATGCGAAACAGCATGCTAGCTGTCGAGTACTCCGCTCACGGAGCCCCTCTTCATGGCCTACATAGGTAGGTTATGAGTCGGTTTAATATGAGTAATGAGCTTAGATAATAAAAACAAAAAAACCATCTATAACTAAGCAGGGACCTAAATACTTAACATATGTATAACATCACGGCTTAACCTGAAGTAGCGATATATATACGTATTTAAAGCTCCATCCTTATCTTAGGCCGGACAACCAATGCTCGGAGTGCGGGGAAGAGGAGACTGGGGAGCACATAGTCTTCCAGTGCCTAGGCCACCAGGAGGAGAGACGAAAGCTGGGCGAAATCCAGGAGTGGAAGGACCTGGACAAGCCGGTATGGAAAGGGGAGGGGAAGGACAGATATGACGCAGTGGAGGATTTCTTTATTTATTGTCACTCCCACATGTCCCGGAGGCATTAACCTTACTCCCATAGTATTTTTTGTGTTTTTCGGACGAAATCGAATGAGGGCGAGTCCTATTTTTGTACATACTGCGTGAGGGGGGACGATTAACTGCCCCCTTTCTTGAAACCTCTCGGGCTTCCGAGGGGCTCCTCATGGTCCGCATCTGGACTCACAGGAGTAATGAATTCAATCAATCAATCAATCAATCCTTATCTTAAATTGTCGAGAGATTCCAGAATGCTACAGGTTGCTGTGAGCTATTGGAGCCCTTACAGGGACTGCAAATAATAAGCTATGCCTAGCCTATGCAACTCGCAATGTAGTACATATATACTAGCACAGACTACCATAATCATGACCACAGGCACTACCGATTGACGAAGCACCAGACCCCAATATAGCATCTCTATAATTGACGTAATGAAGGTGTTGGTTCGAAAAGACGGTGTGCGGAGTCGGGCGTGCCACCCAAGATGCTGCGCCTGTGCGGGGATTTCTTTAATTAATGAGACAAGAGTCAAGTAGATATACTTTTGTCTGACTATCAACCACTTGCTATATACACCTAACAGTTAAAAGGAAGCACAGGAAAATGAATTCAACCCCGCACAACAGGTGGTGTACAGTCCGAAGCTCCTTTATTAGATCCTCTACAACTACATATCCTCAATACTACACGAAGAGAGTTACCTCCATAGTTGCATATATACCCTAGATGTATCAGTTACCCCAGCGTTGAGGAATTTTTACTACCCTACGGGAATTCTCAAATTAGTAACAGACTTGGCCTTAACTTGCATATGCACCAGTCTAAAATCTACCAAATTTTGTTTCATAATCTACTAGCTTAACCAACACCAAAACCCCCACTGTGATACTGGCTATGAATGGTAATACTAGCATGTACTTCCTAGTAATCTTCACTCCTCCTGTCCCGCTATGACCAGCTTTGTCAGGCCCCTTGACGCCCGTTAGCTACAAGCTAACTGCGGGGGAGAGTACTTATGTTCCCCTGATACATATATAAGATATATATTAATATGGCTCCCAAATCCAACTTCAACCGCAACAGTATTTGATGTAAATCGTATTGAGGGAACATGTACCGTCATAGCAATATTGGCTGCGATTTTGCAGCTCCGTAAGCTATAACGGTTGTAATTTAGCTCCCCGCTTAAGCTTAGGGAATTAGGGAGTAGTATCTCAGTGTTGTTTATCGATGGTATAATAATTTTACAATTTTTTTCGGGGCACGCAAGCCTCAGGCCCCAGTGAATATCATTTAATCAGGGGAGGTTTGATAAGATTCACGAAAATGAATATTTCCTTGCAAAGAGATACCTCTTCTCACGAGAGTTCTGATAAGAAGTATTACCCTGAAACTACTATAAACTAAACACTCATCTTTGGCCCCACCATTGGGCGAAGGGCGACAGCCTTCAGATTCAGGAGAGACTTTAGCACATATCAGAACATCGGTATACAAAATCTCTTCGTAGCTTGATGTACTAATTTATCTATATTCCTATATATCCCTCCATTCAGCCATATGCAAAGCATGGGACGCAAGGCAATGCAATATAGCATATACTCTCCATGCCATGCGAGTAAATACCCATCGCCCGGGTCTATATATCAATAACCCCATCCATACATACAGATACCTATCTACCATACCCACGCCATTATCATACCGATATCATCATAAAACATACACACAGCACCCCAACATCATCCATGCCATAGATACTGAGTGCCAGTCCCACCGTGACATGTCAAACACGCACACACAACATTCTCGAAGAAACTCTGACTCAAACTGAAAATCAAGTATAACCATGAAGAAATCCTTGAACCCAATTTTGCATAGAAACAAGAACCCAGAGGAGATTAACTTGGAATGAGCATAATATGTGCAGAAGAATGAGTACGAAAATGAAAAAGTGCTGTTTTGTCACCAAACAATGACATCAATCAACAAGCGCAATAATAAACACAGCAAAATTTGCAACGACCAAAAACATAAAACTTGCGGAGCCCTTTATAGTTCAACGAGAGATTCAAAAAAACCCAACCGCATGCAAGAAGCGCAAGAAAAAAACACCGAAGAATAATCCGATCGTCCAATGCAAAAGCAAAATTCGCGCGGTTTGTAACGCTACCCAACCAACCAACCAGCCTATCCATTACTGTGTCACCGGGACCGGCAGCGCCGGTAACGCCGCCCTCTCCCTTTCTCGTTGCGCCTTCTCCTTATTTCTAACCTCCTTCCTCTCGCCCCGCTTATCTCGGTCTCGTCTCCCTTCGGACGCACTCCCTGCGCCACCGCCGCCGATAGCACTACTTGCTGTGTTACTCCTGCTTCTTCGGCGCCTGGCCCGCTCCTTAGTTCCATCCATCGAAGTACCCTTTTCCCGGTCCGTCTCGGAAGCTTTACTCCTCGCACTAGTGGAGCTAACAGCGCGCTTGTGATGCTGGTGCTGGAGAACCCCAACGGCGATGCTCTTGGGGCGGCGAGGGGATTCGCCAAGGGCCTGACTCTTGCGACGGTTAGAGGTACCGAGGTCTAAAAAGAGAGCTTCATCATCGCCATCGTCATCTTCGTCGGATTTACCGTGGATGTAGCTATGATATGCAGTGTTGGACGTTGACAGTGATGCGTGAGGTGGTGCAAGGTGAGCAATGGTGCTGGCTGTGGATATACGATGCTGCTGTTGAGGGGCTGCAGTGGCCATGTCATCCTCCACCAACACTGCAATACTGCCATTGCCGTTGTTGAGGCTGTAGACCCCACTGTCACGGTTGACACTAGCAGGGACAGTCACTGGCCTTGTTATTTTCTTGGCAGCTGCAGGCCAACCGGCATCGACAGACACAGAACTTGCAGCAGAGGAATCCATCATGCTTTGGATACTAGGGAAGCTGTTAGACTCTGTTAGAGAACTTGTGGCAGTATCAGTATGCCTATGACCACGTTTGGGATTTAATCTTTCCTCTGAGGAAGAGGTAACGAGCCTGCCATTTACTTCTGGAGCAAAATTTTGTGGCTGTTGTGGCTGCTGGTTATGGCTTGAATATTTCAATGGCTTGACACCTGGGTGCCGAACTGACTGCCATAAATGCTGCGGAGGAATAGGAGGTACGGCGGAGGTATCGATACCGTCGTTTCCGATCCTTTGCAAGCTCTCTGCAAGCTTCCGAGCCATCTCACCCTGTTCTTTGCGTGCTGCCTCTCGTCGCTCACGTGCCTTAGCCTGCCGCTCCCACATAATATAATCATCAGGGCTAGGTGGGCAGCTCGTGTCATGCAAATTCAATCCTTTGGACCACTGCATACGCTCTGCCTCTATCACAGGGTCACCACTGCCAAAATCATGCAGGGCAGTGCTACTGGCGCTGGTGGACGTCGCCGCTGTGGTTGTCGTATATGCAGTTGTAGTCGCACGCGAAGTGGTGATGGTAGATGTAGTCGCGGCAGTCGTCAAGGGCGGCATTACATCCGCCGAGGTTAGTAATTCTATATCAAAGTATCCATCCCCGCTCTCGTAAATTGGGGAAGCGGCTGTAGTGCTAGTGCCACTCCGAACGGTACCCATCGCATTCACCCTGCTCACGACTGGGCTTGCCTCCACCCCGCTGCTCCGTTTCCTACGCAACATCGATATCCGCAGACCTCCTCTATGGTTCCCTTCGTCATCCCCACTTCCACCACTCGTACTAAGTACAGCCTCCGACTCCGACGCAAGGGTGTCCCGGCTACGACTAAAACTTCTGACAAGCCGCTTCCCTTTGCCAAACAACCCCCCCAATGCTGCAGCAACGGTGTCGTGCGCTTGAATCATGCTAGTCGAGTTGCTACTAGCACTGCTTCGCCTGCTTCGTGTAGTGGCGGATCCGGAAACACTTCCCCCTCCTCCACTTTTCCTGTGCTCCTGCGACTGCACGAATTGAATTTGTGGCTGTGATGTAGACTCGTGTGATGGCACTGTAGCCAGCCTAATCTTTGGGACTTGGTCCTTGCTAGGAGATTCTTGTGTTAACGGTGAAGGAATCCTCCTGATAGTGGATTGAGACGACGGCGACGGGCTATTCGCAAACCCATGCCCTAAGTTCGACGAGGTGGCTCTCCTCACGGCCTTGTTACCACGTCCTCCTGCGCCCTCAGAGGCACTATTATCATTAACATTACTTCCCCCGTTAGTGAGGGCAGACCGCGTTCGCCTCAGGAAACTCGGTGATAATATCTTATCTTTCTTCTCCTTGATTGTACTCGGACTTGTGCTCTCAGCACCACTCACCGCGGTGCGATCCGAGTAGTGTGATGACCGCGAGAGCGATCTGCTCAAGGAATTCGCCAGCGAAGCCTGTGAGTCAAAGAACCTCTTTACAGTCCCAGGACTATGAACTCTGGATGGACTGGAAGTAGGTTTCATGTCCTTGGTAGTGGAATTCGAAATTGTAGACGCGATGGACTTCGCCGGCGAGGCAGCCAATAACTGGGTGAGAGAGCTTGCCGGAATCGGCAGTGGAGCAACTACCTTGGGGATGATGTAGGGCGTTCCTGTCTGGAGCGAGAGCGAAAACCTATTAAGTGCTTCACCTTGTTCTTGGAGTGTCGAGTTGCTGGAGCGTGAACCTGGTCGATTCGCACTTAGGAATGAGTGCGGTCCTCTTGGGTTGTTGCCTAGAGAAGCCAGAGGATGCAAGCCCACCTTCTCCTTCTTTGGAGTTGTCCCTTCTGAAGCACTTCCACCCATACCCATCTTCTGCCTCAACTTGTTAATTCCACTTTTAACTTGCTTAATCATTCCAGTAGTCCAGCTCGCAGACACAACCGCCTTTTCCATCTCCTCTTCGTTGACCTCAATCCTGCCACCACCATTTACCCGTTCGGCGTCGGTGTTTTCCAGCCACGCCATTGGGTTTGCGATGCCTTGCAGTACCCATCGATGACGTTTAACTTCCTTTATTGTGATGCGTTCCGTCGGGTCCTTGGTGAGCAGCTTCTCAAGGAGGTCTCGTAGATCATCCGGGATAATTTCAGTCTCATAATCTTCAGAGGGTCCCTTCCCCCTAGACCCGGATGCGGGTCGGGGGTATATCGGGGGAGTTTTCGCCGACATACCAGAATGAGTGCGTTGATGGTGCAACGATAGTGGCCTGTTGGACGAGGTAGGGCGAGACAGCGATTTTATCGAAGCGCTATAACCTTGCCCTGGACGTAATCGCCGCTTTGGGATGAAAAGCTCCTGCTTCGCAATGACATTGAAGAGCTCAAACTCACCATCAGCAAGAAATGGACACCGAGCAAAAACAAGGCAATAGAGTGTGACACCGAGAGCCCACACGTCAATGGCAGAAGTGATTTGTGGTCGGGGTTTGCTTGTATCTATAATTAACAAATATTAGCATCTATGCCCTGCAAATGGCGATGAGTGAGGAAATTGTGTATACCAAAGAAGCACAGCTCTGGGGCAAAGAATGCTGGTGTGCCGACTGTCTTCGCCAGTTCTATCTCCTCATCCCTCCCACTGAATTTATCTTTCTTTGATTCCTCTTCTTCATCCTCTTCTCCGGCGCCTCTCCCAAGATACGAAACACCGAAATCAGATATTTTGACTCTATAATTTTTTGTCCATAGTAAATTCGCCGGTTTGATATCTCTATGTATTATTCCGTGGTAATGCAAATACTCTAACCCAAGGACAGTATCTCTGAATGTCGACCTCGCTTGCTCAAAGGTCAATGCTGGGACGTATTGCAGATCCTCATGAGAAAATGAGTATGCCGGAGCGTCGGAATTGGGGCCCAGGGCAACCATTGATAGAGAAGAAATGTGATGGGAAGGCTCCTCCGTATCGGAATCCAAGGGGGGGATATGAGGGGCGTCTACGATAGACGGCTCATGTCGTTCGCCCTCGCCCACGCTGGGATAATCGTCGTCAGTGACTTCGTCGTCCTCCTCCGTTAGGCCCCCCAATTCGAGTGACCAGAAATTAGGGTTCTCATCGTTAGTTTGACTCGACAGGTTGGACGTTCCGGTGGATGGGGGTCCCTCCAGAAGCTGCTTCCGCCGGCGCCGTTTCCACCTCCGGATTCGTTCTCCTTCACTGTCCTCCTCCTCCTCTCCTCCACCCCCCCCGGTCAACTCCCGTCTTAATCGATTCCTCTCCCGGCGGAGTACATCCCTGGGCCCAAACTTCCGCCACACAATCTCCCCCAATTCAACATACTCCAATACCAAGTACACCTTCCTTGATGCTGGGTCATCGATCACCTCAATCAGCCTTACTACGTTGGGGTGTCTGCATTTCTTTAATATCGCAATTTCCCTCCGGACCTTCTCATCATCCTGTCGTACTATTTTGCCAAGCCGTGGTCGGGAGTGTCGTTCCACAATCTTAATTGCCACGTACTCATCGGATGTGAGGTCTCTACCAAGCTTGACCTTACCGTGTGTGCCACGGCCAATTTCGTCGATAATCTCATATTTGTTGATGCTCTTCCTTCCGGAGATTGGGTCAAAGTCGAGATCTAGGCGGTGGGTTTCCTTCACTGGCTGCTGGTGTGTGAAATGAAGGTGTGGCGGGTGGTACAGAGTGCTGTGGTTCGCATTCTGGTAGAACGTCGTTGGTGAAGATGCTTTTGATGAGAAACGGCTGATTGATGAATGATTAGAGACGCCATTGGCTGTTGAAGGGGGTGTTGTCGTTGATATGCTGAGAGGTTGCCTGTCGCTCATGCTACGGGGTCGTGATTCCTGATGCACGTATTGTAATGGGTTCAGATGCATGCGAAGGTGGTGATGCTGATGCTCATGCTGTTGCTGATGCTGGCTCTGGTAATGGCGATGTAATAAATGCGGAGGTGACCATACTGATGCCCCTGACAACCGCTTGGTCTCAATCTCCGTCCTCGACCCTACTCCGGATTCCCCATTCCGTGCCTCCTCCTGCCCCAGATCACTCCTGCCGTCCCATCCCGCCCCTCGCCCGGGACCATGCAAGTCGTTATTATTCTCAGACGAGGCCATCAACTCGTCTCCGTATTATAGAACCCTCTTTCGCAGGCGTGGTCTGTATTGTCGCATTGCTGTGAGACCAGGTACAAGTCAGCTTAAGTATGGGGTATGCGTTTCCACAGGGAGTGGCCTGGCATGGGGGAGGGGACAACGTGCTAGTCGGAAGCTTCAACTTGCCTCACCTCACAAGCCTCGCCTGCCAGCCAATCTGGTGCGAATGACGGAGCGGTGGCTAGCTGTGGAGGGCAGCGCTTGCCGGGAAATTCGGGGGTTGGCTCAGAGCTACTCACGTTGCAAAGCCCCAGATAGATGGTTAGACCTCCGTTTCGTTTGGGTGCAGTGGGTCTGATTGCGTTCCTGTGGAGGATAATGGTTGAATGGATTTTTTTTTGGGGGGAGTGGCGTCCGGAGTGAGAGTGTTGAGGTGTGCTGAGTAAAAGTAGCCGAGGAATTGGGGATGGAGAAGGTTTCGCTCCGTTTGTCGACGTCTCGATGATTACTGCCGCTTCGTCTTGCCTCGACCTAGTAGTGCCAGACCCCACCAAGCATCCGAAGGCGACTCTAACGTGGGATGGGATAATGTATTGTCTGGCTGCACATCTCTTGTGAGGGATGAAGGCGTAACCAGCTTTTTCCGCCCCGACACAAAGCGCGCAAAACCTGACACTACGCAGAAACCAAGAAAACGGCACCACTCAAACTCAAACCGTAAACAGGCTGGCCACCAACGGGGAAGCGCGGATTTTTGTTTTTTCTGCTATCGCAAAGCGATCGACCGGGAAAAGCAAAGAAGGTGCAAAGGAAGGGTTTGCGAAGTGCTGCGAGGATCGATTTGTCGGGGTGGGCAACGGTGGTTTAGAAAGGAACCTGGACCTTGTCCAGGCTGGAGGGAGCGGAGCGGAAGTGATCCGGATCGCAAAGACAAGAGCGATCACAGGGAGAGTGATGAAAAAAAAGGAATGGAACGATCTGCTAAACGCTCGTGTGTGCAACAAGAATTGCGAGCCAGGCAGGTCGGTCGGGTCACCACGGAGAATGCCAGTGGCCTGCTCACCCAGCTTAGCCAGACCATCCGTACTCCCAGCTGTGATCATGGCCGACCGGATGGCCCCGGTGTGTGTGGGATACTTACAGTATTCACTGTGGCACTTTATTAGGCAATAAAATTACAGGCTACGAAATTATCGTGTTCGCTGTTCTTCGTGCCTAGATCGATTTATTTGTGTTTGTGTCGTACCCAATAACTGCTGTTTCAAGCACTTTCTAACCTGCCGCTATCATATCAATCAAATCGCATCAGAGGCACCATTACGAACTGGCGACGTGACTAGGTGCTATTGAGTCGGCAGAGGTCTGGAGGCGGTGAATATACCGCAGCCCGTGAAGCAACCATATCATCTCCGTCTACGGATACTTCGTCACGTTCTCATGTACCCTCACGCACAATGGCTAATTAAGCTTGTTGGTTCCATGTCAAACACATCTTAGCTCTCGATTTTCGTCCTCTTATCCACATCAAAAAGCAAATCCGAAACAATTCGACGGCCAGAAAAAGGCTCAAGCCAAATGAGATGTTATTGCCTGTCTGTTGGCTGATATGGATTTGTGCAAAGCATCGATACGTTCCTCCCGTGCTCGATTGTAGTATTTCACCGTCTTGAGTAGCGTTTTGGTGCGTTTTCTTTTCTGTTTTTGGTTTCCAGGACTTTTAACTAAACGGAAATATAGCTCAGGGTTCGTGACTTGCTCTCCTGCACTGTGCTTCCATGCCTGATTCTCTTCCTATTATTCCACTCCAATATCCTTGCATGGTATGGATGGAGTGGAGAGATACATAAAGTGGTCAACATGGCGCTGCTGCGGAGGAGAGATGCTGGGAGGAGGAGTGCGGCGGTGGGGCAGGGGGCGAATATTGAGAGGAGGGCATTAAACGCCATGGCTGGTGCCTTGGTGATGCGAGGGAGGGGCGAATGATCGATACCTGCAGCAAGTTCTAACCCTGCGTAAGCCGATCTGCCCTATATCCACTAAGTACATCATGCTTCAGTTGACATGCCACCACAAAGCGGAGTCATATGCAGAAATCATTCTGCTACCGTCGCTGCTCATGCAGCAGACGCAATTCTACCGGCAGGCCATGGCATGCAACTGCACTCCACAATAACGTGACTGTAATATACCTTAGCCACATATTTCCGGCAGACATGGGTATTTCTTATGTACAAGCATCCTCAATTCGGTAATAGAAGATCTCCAAATACTCCAGTGCTGGTCTGATGTTGATTAAGGTAAAGGAATTTACAAATGTATATACGTACCCCAATTGCAATATTAATAGTCAAAGAAGCTCCAAGGTATATGGAATGTACGTGATGGAACCTGCATATTAAACAAACGATCCGCCACCATTCCAAGCCATATACGCTAACATGTGCTGTTTCCTGACCATCATAATGATCAGCGGCGCCCAGAATTGGCCTGCTTAACAGGATGGCGCCGCCGTAGGAGGAGCTCCGGGAGCCGGGACGTACCGGTTAACGACACGGCAGCTTGTTACACACACAACGCTTACTACACGACGGTCGGTCACTTTTAACATATGTATGCAGATTTGTTTCTATGGAGAGTAGGCCATTTATTATCATATGTACGTATCAGCTTTAGGAAGTGAAAGTGGTTCAGTTAAAAAGATGGTTGGAGTAGTGGTGGTTCTTTGAATGCAGGGTGTGGTAATTGTCGCATCATGTGCCTCCTGCCTTTATTTAACCATTCTGGGATATTTTGGCATGTGTTTTGGATCAAGACTAGTTTGGGAGATATTAAAGACTGCTATTCTAGCCTGATTTACATGCATTTAGTTCTGGGGTACATTCGAGCTGGCCCACCCCACCACGCAGGGCTAGTCTCGTCGCAGGGCAGGATCTAGCTTTCCATAGAATGGGGTAAGAGGACTGTACGTAGCGAACAGATAAGAAAACCTCCTGAAGTCTGATACCCTGCAGCCAGGAGCCCGGTCTGTTAACCGAAATTTTTTGGTAGCGTGGCCAGATTAATACAGGGGCGAGTTTGCAATCGACATTCAAACCGGCTCGGATACCTAGGCTTCGCAATACTACCCCGGATCTTCGGCGCGGCTGGTAATGGCTTGCCGACAGGACAGTGTACCTGAATACGAGGCGAGCTGATTTCACGTAGAGTAGAGATGTAATTATGCCGTGATACCCCTAGCCTAGGGCTGTCACAGACCAATTCTTCTGAGAATTGCATCTCTAATTCGATCTCGATCTTGTTTGTTAGGGGGCAGTCCTTAGCCACCAAATTAGTATAAGGTGGTCACGAAGCACGTGCACATGGAGAGCAGCATTCAGGGGCTACTGATATACTGTGCTTATACGGTTGAACAGTTAAAAGGACATGTAGAACAGTTAAAAGGACATGAAGAACAGTTAAAAGGACATGAAGACTGATGGCTATTAGCTCAGCTCAGCGCATGCTTGTGGACATGGGTACTCTACATAGGTACCTGTTGATACATGTATATATTTTCAATTCACTCAGTATAGTTGACTAGCATCTCACGATTGTCATGAGTCATGATAACCCTAAAAGCAAAAATATCAACAACTACTTCACCATGGGACGAACCTTTATTCCCCTCACCAGAGTGGCAAGGTTCAGTTAAGCAAGAAAAAGAATGAAGAGGTGAGGCAAGTCAGCGATCCCTGCCAAAGCGGGGACCCGACAGGCAGCATTTCTTGGAGTCGGGCCACGCGAGCGAGTCAATGGGCGAATCAAGTGCAGGAGCGCACCACCTGAAAGAAGTTTATCCTGGAAGCTGCTGCAGTGCCCGCATAAGTTTACATCCACGACCGGCAACAAGCCGTGTTGATCATGGAGAGGAAGCTCGCTTATATTATCAATTCTAAGTTTACAAGGGGCTAATATCGATAGCCGGATGGGGTGGGCACTGTATCTGTCCAGTCAATTGCAATCAATATTGACCGTTTTTCGTTGTGAAACACTTTAGTTCCAATCGCGACTGCACTCGATCGCGGGGTAATAACGAGGAAGCCAGCGATTGGACACATTGTGGAAGGCACTTTTGGTTTGGTTTGAGATATCGATAATGAAATGATAGGACGATTGAACTACTGGTACCGGTCCCGTACCTTTGAGTTTGGACAGCGTTGTCTTACTGTACAAACCGATAGGATGTCGTCGATCCTGTCAGACATACCATGTAACAAAGCATCTTTGTCATGTCCATTATTGGTATCGTGACCCCTTCCCTCCTCATTAGCAGGGATAAGTCGCTTAACCATAAATGTCCCCAGACTCAAGCCAGGAGAATCCCGCTACGTCAGAGCAAAATACCAAGCCCAAAAATCCTGCGGCTCGTCACCTTTTCTTCCGCGGAATTTTATCTTCTTGTAATTTGATCTTGTATAGTGATTATGATCCAGGGTACCACAAGGCTTGCGAACCCAAATGATTAAGTGCATGCATTGACTGATATGGGACGAGGGATTTAAATCTCAAATAAGTCCCAGCAGGGTTTGTGTCTTGGATGTCACGCCCTGACGCCCTGGTCAAGAATGGAGCCAAAATGACATGTGTTGAGGAACGCTCCTAATGTACCCAAAGATTTCTAGCGCATACGCAGTACCTAAATCTTGCAAGTCGATATGACGTTGGGGCGAAAACAAAGCAGAGCCGTTGGTCTCACAAGGCTTGTCTACCGGTACACACATGCACCACACTCATTTTGACATGAGAAGATGGCTGGGTAAGAAAAATCACGGATACATCATCAGGGCTGGGGCGATGCATGAGGTACCAAAATCTTCGACTCAATTCCATCCCTATGTAAGAGAAGAATTGCAGCCAGGCCTCTTAATATATATGCTAAAAAATAAATATATTCTTAGTTTACTACTTAGAATCTTCTAAGGTACATGAAGGTAACGGGGTTTACGAATCAACACTATCATCAGCTTTGTGAGGTATCGGATTGGTG
>Ga0307511_10001917_pt1 | contig 21866 bp, 29 predicted proteins | sample 13_EM_MG_FD_200266 | JGI IMG/M metagenome (GOLD analysis project Ga0307511, IMG submission 200266) | Populus trichocarpa ectomycorrhiza microbial communities from riparian zone in the Pacific Northwest, United States - 13_EM | ecosystem: Host-associated > Plants > Roots > Unclassified | place...
TGTCTTGTGCATTTCAGGAGCGTGTGGAAGGAAGACTTGCGGAGTTGGGCAGTTGGTCAACACTGGGTTGAAGCCGTGATGGATAGAGAGCCTTACGGTCAATTTCTATATTTGATTGTATATCGGCGAGAGCTGTCCCACGCGCGTTAGCCCTAGTTCACGCCACGCAGTTTACGCTCACTTGGGGGTACACGATTGCAGTCCGGAGCTTCTCGATGAGATTGATCACTTTTTTTTGCCTTGTCGAGGAGTCTTGCGGTTCCTTTCTTCTCTGATAAGGCTCACAATTGTGAGGACGGTGAGTTTATCTTCCAGCTTCCTCAGCAATGGAACGAGCTGGCTGGCCTTCTCCCTGACGTCTTTGCATTCCTATGGGACCGTAAATTGTGGGTAGGGGCGACGCGGAATGACCTTACTACTTCGTAATGTTTGATGAGTGCGTCGACGCCGCCCAGAGCATATTTGAGGGGAGGGAACCAATCTGATGATTCCTTCGCGACGTCCAAAAGTATCTTGACACCATTTACTACCTTCGCACCTTTTTTGTTGACTCTCGGAATCCTTGAAGTCAGGACCCAATCAAACACGCTCACCTGAGCTCGAAATTCCTCGGAACGGGTTCGGCATGATTTTCTTACGGATCGCTGGGTGCGATAAAGAAATATCCTGTCCACAAGTGGGTCACCGAATCCACGGGGCGTTTGTTTGTTTGTAAGTTCCACGGCGCCAATGCAAATCGATATGGAGTATCGGGGCCGTGAGCCACCTCGAACCAACCGAACACTGAGGGGGCCGTGACTCTGGGTCGTTGTCCAGGTGCCCTAGCTGGATTGTTTGCCGCCTTCAGGGCGGACAGCATGGGGCTCAAGATGTGTGAAGAGATCTCTTCAATCAGCATTTATTCGCTGGGAAACAGTGGTGGTCCTTAGTTTTACATCGGGAACCACACTTTTGTGTACACGCAGGCGGTTAAGCTGCCTCCGTGTGGAACGCGGTCTTGCTCCTTTCGTTACGCATATGCATTACCCCGAGGAATCCCCCCTTCACCGCGATTGGAACCGGTGCAGAGCGCGCCTCATCCATTATACCTAACACTGCTATGTTTGAAGAAAATTATGCCACGAACTGCCACCAGTTGCCCATACTCCCAGAACCTTGCGGTGCGATCTATAGTGCCGCTGAAGGGAACGGGTGGAACCATCTTGAGGGCGGACCCCGAAAGGAGAGGCTTGTACATAGGCGACCGTGATCCCGTCCTTTCCTCTCATTCTCCGCCTAGGTGCTAAACCTGGGAAGGTTCAGCGGCTTTGACGGTCTACGCACGCATCCACGTACACTCACAGTGTGTCCATCCAGGCTCATATGGGACGCCCTCGACCAACGTCGGGTGTTCCGGCCCGCGAGCTCCGGTGCCCTTCTGTCGTTGCAGAATGATGATCGGGTTCGTGATTGATAAGATGACCGGCGACAAGTCACTTGAGACCCCAGCAACAGTACACAGTGTCTTATACACTGACAAGCCGCCACCACCGTTTGGACACCAGTTGTTGGAGTACTTCAGCTTTGGTCCGGGGTATATCAATTTGAACCATGGTACGTTTTGTTCTCGATTACGGCTCATCTGACGATCTTGAATTTGGCGGCATCTTAGGCTCTTACGGTTCCATCCCCATTCCTGTTTCACAGGCTTGTAAGGTTATTGGGGACGAGGTCGAGAGCAACCCTGATAAGTTCATACGGCTAACGTATGAAGCGTTGTGGATCCGGTGTCGCGAGAGGGTCGCAAGACTTATCGGCGCACACGTAGACGAATGCGTATTGGTCCCAAGCGCCACTCATGGGGTGAACACCGTGCTGTGGAACATTGACTGGAAGAAGGGAGATGCCATCATAAAGAGTACGGTTTTGATTACTTTTCCGCGGAGAGTTGCAACTGAAGTGTACATTCTCTAGCGAGTATAACCTACGACGCCGTTAACAAAACGGCGAAACATATCGCAGATATCAACCCAGATCTTACATTGGAGACGATTGACATTGGTCCGCCCTACACGCTCGACGGAATTTTCCGGGCCTTCGAGGCAGTATTCCAGAAAGTTCAATCTTCCCCCGAGTATACGGCTCTTACCAAGCAGGGGGAACGACCCAAGATTATCGTCATCGTAGATGCGCTCTCTTCCAACCCTGGACTACTTATACCTTGGGAACGAGTAGTCGAGTTTTGCAAGGGCTACGAGAACGTGTGGACGTTGGTCGATGCCGCGCACGCGATTGGTCAAATCGTAGGAATCGATCTCAACAAGACCCAACCAGATTTCTTCATTTCCGTAGGTCCTATCGTCGCAACATAACTGGCTGGGGCTGAACTCTCGTGACCCGATAGAACTGTCATAAATGGTTATACACGAAGCGAGGGTGTGCGGTGCTTTATGTCCCACTAAGGTTCCACCGGCAACATCCAGGCAATGCGGAGGTAGCTCACTGCGCAGTAGGAACCAACACCTTATCAAGACCACTCTACCTACATCCGATTATTACATCTCACCCAAAGATTACGCCGAGGACCCTACGCTCCCAAAACCTCCTAATTTCGTGGGGCAGTTCGAGTGTATGCATCTGTGCTGTCGGCTACGTGCCCATTAATTGACACCGGGGTTCTGTAATAGGGACTGGAACCCATGACCCCACTTTATACCTCAGTGTTGGGCCGGGTGCGTCTTGTGGGATCAAGGTCCAAGTGCGTATTGACGAGACATTTTGTGTACAGCCCTAGACTTCCGCGAGTGGCTTGGAGGGGAAGTCAAAATCAACGAGTATTGTAGGGCTCTCGCCATTAAGGGTGGTGAGAGACTTGCCGAGGTCCTCGAGACGGAGGGTATGGACAAGACCCCTAATCACGAGCTCACACTGAATATGGTACGAAATTACTTGACACGACCAGGGTTACGCTAAGACTCGCGATTAGGTCAATGTGAGACTGCCGCTCCCAGAAACCCCCAAGAAAGTGGTCAAGATCGCAATCTACAAATTCTTCGTCAGGAAGTCATTGCTCGAGTGGAATACTTTCGCGCCAGTCTTTTATCACAACAACAGCTGGTGGATCCGGTGCTCCGCGCAAGTCTGGAACGATGTGAGTGTTTTCTTCTTGGATGGCTGTGGTGGGAACTGTATGAAATGTGCCCTCAGATGAGCGACTTTGAATACCTGGGGAGGGCGTATAAGGAACTGAGTGCGCAGGTGGTTAAGGAAATTATAGACGACGAGGGTGAGCTAAGGGAAGGTTATACCGCGTGAATTTACCCATCTATTGAAAGATTGTACTGTAACGAGATACAACGCTGATATGTACAGTAGTGCCGTTCAGGTGGATTTATGGTGTTCCCAGTATACCTCAGCTTCACCTCTCAGCATGAGGAGCACAGACTCCAGAGCTGTTGGCTGACTGGGAGCCCATCGTCCGAACGTAGTCACGGCGTTGTATCCAACCTCCGCGACAAAGATCTGTTACGCTGATCAGCAAACGTGGCGATGCCTTGCCTGTCACATACCATGATATCCGCAGTGAGTCCAGTGATTGCAGATCCCACGCTACGAAACCTGTGCATCCGATAATCACATCCGATGATAAACCCGGGAACATAATCTTGGAAATCCTACCAAGGATCCTCTGGGTTACACATCCGGAGATTCGTGGAAAAAGTATTGACGTACGTGAAGTTCGGATTCCCATCTCCACTGCTCGGAACCCTTTGGTACAAGTTTCTCTCCCGCGACGACTGTGGGATCCAAGAAGGCTTTCACCGGGTGATCAAAGATCAAATCCACTTCTCCCTGACCGGGAACGAGGGTATTAAGGATGGAAAGGTCTACGAGCAGTCCGACGGTCGGAGTGACAACGAGTTTCTTCGCAGAGATGAACGGCGGGAGTGTGGTGACTGTTCGGAGATGAGGAGACTTGGTGTCAAGGGCGATCTCCTCGAAAGCCTCTCGATACTGAACATACGGGCTATCAGCGGGAAAAGGACGACAAGAGGGACGGGACGTACGGCGGTCGCGACCAGCGATTCATCGGCCTCGTCGTACTTCCCTCCCGGCAAGGCGGTCTGTCCCGGGTGCGAGCGGAGGTTCTTCGACCGGGTAGTGAGTAGCACCCTCAACGATCCTTCCCTCTCAAACAACAAAATCAACACCGCCGCACGTCTGTTATTCGCATGTTCCGGCCTGCACAAAAGTCGCAGGGACGCGAGTCAGTTTTTAATCTTCGTTTAATGAGATCAGTCTCGCCACCCGGGGTCTTTATTTGTGGCGGAACTCGAGATGACTGACGGACAAGTCGAATTGTGGTGGTTCATAGTTGTATAACCGCCGGATACATTCCCTCGACTCCGGAGAAAGTCCAGGGAGTATTTCGATTTCTTCGGGCGTTATCCGAGGGGGGACAGTGGTGGTGGCTTCCGACATCCTGGACCGCTTGCTTTCGGATGCTGCGGCCCACACCATCACAGGTGGGTCACGTGGGCATCCTTTCCTCTCAACTCACGCCCACGAGCGGATGATATGGACAAGGACAATCGCGATGATTTCACGTTTGCAAAGCTGAGCGACCTGAAGCTCCCGGTCACTCTCAGAATGTCAGTCCTCTTTGTCGAATCCCTTCCCCCAACCCGCGCTCAAGAGTCGAGGATAGTTCGCAGCTCGAAGGATCCCGTGTCGCTCGCACTTTCACCGAACTTCTGGAGAAACCGGAGTTGAGATTCCACGGTGTGCAAACGCCGTACGTCGTTGGGGCTCATCATCATTCGTGTCCATTCTGATGTCTGAAAAGCGGATTCTCAGATCTATATGTAACCTGCCAGTTGCTCGCGGACAACAAACCGTTGACGATACCGTTCAGGACCGCTGCGAAGGCCTTCAAGAAAGACTACACGTTCGTGCGATTCATTACTTCCAAGTATTGTTAAAACTGACTATGTGTTACGGATAGGTGGAATGAATGGATAACTTTCCCAATCCGATACTGCGACCTTCCACTCAACTCCCAAATCATTTTCACCGTTTGGGATATTGCCGGTCCCAGATCAGCTGTACCCGTTGGAGGATCTACTTTCAAACTTTTCGGGAAGAAATGGTACCTCCCTAATCTGTCGTCTCTAGGTTTCTGACATTTATCCTGGGAGTAGGACGCTACGAAGAGGCAAACACCGCTTGTTTCTGTGGGCGGGGCGCGAGGCTGACGGGTCGGATGATTCGACGACGCCAAGTAAGCTGGGCACACGGGACGAAATGGGTCGCCTTGAGAAGGTTAGTGAACATTGAATACACTCTTGGTGTCTTCAATGTATTGATCGCCTCGTACAGCTGGTAAAGAAGTATGAACGAGGGGATTTACCAAAGTCAGATTGGCTGGATAACCTGACGTTCAGAAAGATGGCCTCTATCCATGCGGTAACTCCGTTTTCTACTGCAACAGCCTTTAGCTCACGGTAGTCCTCCGCAGGAAGAAACCCAGAAATCTGACCACTTGTATCTGTATATTGACCTCCCCAGGTTCGACTTCCCAGTGATCTTCAGTGAGCCAGTCAGTTATGCCACGTTTCATCGGTGGTTATGAAATTAATTCGGCGCAGGATTTCTCTAGTCGGCCCTCAACGTCCGCAACCGTTGTCACACCAGCCACCAACCCGGCAGGAGTCTCGATATCCACCTCCTTCGCGTCCGACACGCACCTCTGGGCCATCGTCGACCCGGAAGTAGCGCGAGAGAATCCGGTAGAGGATAAACATCGACGGCTTATTCGAAGCCACAGGAGTAGCCCTCACGATCGCGGCCTCAAACCGAACGCGAAGATCCGGGACGAATTGGCCAAGATCCTGAACTACGCTCCCAGTCAGCCGCTGAACTCAGAGGAGAAGGACCAGATTTGGAAATTCCGGTTCTATCTCTCAAGGGACAAAAGAGGTCTGACGAAATTTCTCAAATCCGTGACGTGGAGAGACCAGTCGGAAGTGAAGCAGGCAGTGGAGGATTTATTACCCCAATGGGCGGAGATTGACATCGACGACGCCCTCGAACTTCTTGGGCCAGGAACGGTGGATTCCCGTGTTCGCGCGTACGCTGTTAAACAACTCAACCGTGCCGACGATGACGAACTCTTGCTCTACCTTTTGCAACTTGTCCAAGCACTTAAATTCGAGAGCACCGCAAGCGACCAACGGAGCTCAAGAATAACATCCAGCGCCATCTCCTATGAAGACTCTGGGCTCGCAGATTTCCTTATTTCCAGGGCAGTCAAGAATCCGATACTGAGCAACAGGTTCCATTGGTACCTGATGGTTGAAGTTGCGGATCAGGTTATGGCGAAGATGTATGGGAGGGTAATCTACAAGTTCCAGCAGAAGATTGCCGAGGTACATTGTGTCTATAATCGGGTGTATCGGGTGACTCACGGACGCTTCGTTTAGCCGGAGGGAGGAGAAGAACGACGAGAGTTAATGAAACGGCAGGGGCAATTGATCGAGGCGTTAGGAAAGCGAGCAAAGGAGCTGCGCACTTCCAAGGACCCGCGGCCGAAGAAGATCGAAAAGCTTCGAGCTTTCCTCGCGGACTCGAAGAACAACATGTCTTCGATCGCTCCCCTGCCCTTACCGCTCAATGCGAAGGTCACCGTGACCGGGGTCATCGCCGAGAAGTGTTCGGTATTCAAATCGAACATGTTCCCGTTATTGCTGTACTTCCGATGTGCGGACGAAACGGAGTACCCTGTCATCTTCAAGGATGGAGACGACATGCGCCAGGACCAGCTCGTCATCCAGCTATTCACCTTGATGGAACGGTTGTTGAGGAAGGAAGGCTTGGATCTGAAGCTGACAGCATACGATGTGCTGGCGACGGCCCCGCAACAGGGGTTGGCCCAGTTCATTCCGAGCAAGACTATCGCCGCGATTATGAGCGAGTATGGGTCTCTGTTAAACTACCTCAGGGCCAACCATCCGGATGAGGGGAGTGTAGGCACCTATGGGGTAGAACCGGGAGTGATAGACACGTATATCAAGAGTTGTGGTACGTCTCAATCCCTTTCTTCCGCTCCCCCTACTTAATTATCGCTCAGCCGGTTATTGTGTGGTAACGTATCTCCTTGGTGTGGGCGATCGGCACCTGGACAACTTGCTCTTGTCGCCAGATGGCCACTTCTTCCACGGTATGAGATGCGGTTCCAAATTTGAGCTCCGGAGTTCTAACATCAGGCTTAGTTGACTTTGGGTACATCCTCGGTAGAGACCCAAAGGTCCTCGCTCCTCCAGTGAAGGTCTGCAAAGAGATGGTTGATGCAATGGGTGGGACCCAATCCGTCCACTATGGCCGGTTCAAGGGTTTCTGTTTCACGTCTTTCATCATCCTTCGCAAGAGCGCGAACTTGATCCTCAACTTGCTGGCATTAATGGTGGACGCGAACATCCCGGATGTCACTCACAGGGATGTGCACGAGCAGGTTCTGGGCAAATTTAGGTTGGATTTGACCGACGAGGACGCGATCAAACACTTTGACGCTCTCCTTAATGACGTGTCGCCTTTCGCCGCTGTCTTGGATAGAATGCACGATTGGGCACAGTACTGGAGAAGCTAGATTCATCCCCCGCTCATTATTCCTCCCCCAGTCGTTTCCCCATTATGTACTTCGCATAGAATCAACGACTGCTCTTCTTCCCCTACAAGCTAGCTTTTATTCGCGTTTCGTTCACATGTATCAGTACACCTACGTACAACAAGAAAGTTACAACAAAAAGTTTCACATAAGACATTGAACAGCGACCAGTGATGTCGGTGAGTGCTGGACCCGCCCCTCGTCCACCACGAGCCTTGTGCATGGCGTACAACGGCCGGGGCTTCGCAATCTAAAGGAATCAATTCACCTGCTTGATCCCTGAACTGGTGAGACAACCCCGCTGAGAGCTTGGTATGCCTGGGTCAGCGGGCCAATAAATACACCCAAACAGCCCTGAAGGTTGCAGACATGTGGGAATGCTGGATAGTCGGATGGGCTCATACGGTGGCGAGAGGCCATCTCTCTGGAGCATACGTTGATAGCTAAACATAGGGAGAACTGACCAAGGCACAGTGTTAGGCCTCGTTACGGATGGCGACATGGTCATACTGGCTTACCCCGGTGTATACGTGCACTTTCTGGAGGTGATTCCCGTCCCGTAGGTCCTTTACCGCGGCTACAACGTGCTCTATGGCGGTGAGGCAACGAGTTCGCGCTTCCGCGGGTTGGTGGAACGTGGAATTCCGTGAGAGGTGGTGATAGATCTCGGCCAACGCAACCAATGCTATGATGTTGGAGCCTTGGATAGAGATGCACCCTCCGATATCTTGAAGGCCGATATAGTGCGAGAGTATTTCATTGATTCGCTCGATATGCAAGGAAAGGGTCCGGACTGTCTGTTCGGCAGACTTGCACCAGTCGGAAGCGGATAATGCTACGACCGAGGTGGTCGTTAGAACCGTTCGGAAGAGGAAGATGGTGATGCTTGCGATATAGCGGGCGCATACCTTTGTTCTCAGGGTCCACCAAGGACCGAGCTGTAGATGCAAGCAGTATAGTTGTCGCTCCAACAGTCAAAGGGTTGGGTGCGATCGTGGATTTGTTTGCTTCCTACTCAACACAGAATAAGCGTTTATCAAGGGGAGAGTGGGTACACGAACCCAAAATTCGACGGTGAAAAATCTATCGAGAGACGCCAAAGGTCCGTTTGGCACTCCATTTAGAACGTTAAGGATTGCGTACGCAACGGGAGCCTGCGAACCGGGGAGTAGGTAAATGGAGTGGGATGGGGATTGGGGTTATACGAACTGGGAGATCGGCTATAACATCTGAGTGTACGGTTTTGGTTTTCTTCTCCAGCACGTGTATCCGGAGAAGTGACCGGCAATTCACAATTTGCGCAATCAAAGCGAAGCGCTCTTGTACTTCCTCTGAGGGTTCTATAGGGGTCGAAGTCGGGGATGCATCGCTGATGGGTGGGAGAAAGTCGCTAGGACTGCGTTCGATGGTGCTCGCCACATATTTGATGGACCGGGTGGCAACACTTGTCTCAGAGGACACCAGGAAGTTCGACCCCACAATTAAGTGAGCCTGTACACAATTGAACACGTCACGGACGTCCATTTCTGACAGCGCTTTCGTCAACTGCCTGACCAATTCTGTTTCCAGACCGATCAATGACTGATCGCCGGAGATTAGACGGTAGGTACGGCATCCGTAGAGTTGGGCGAAGTCGATGTAGACAGGATGAACGAACGTTCCTGAACGGTCACCTAGGATGATAGCCTGTTCCTTGGCACAGTTTCCCAGCATTCCAAGCTTGTAGTGATGGGAGACAGTTGCGATGCGGCTGCGATAACATCAGATTAGACGCGGAAGTTGGGGCGGGAACTCAGCTCACAATCTAATAGTCGCTTTCTCTCGGATCATGGCAGAGATATCGGATGTAAATGGATCTTCAAAGTCGCGAATATCCAACGAAAGATCCCTGGGCTTGCTGTCGGGCGTGAGTGAGGGGGCTGAGTCGGGTAAGCCCACACTCTCGCTGGGTGGAGATATTCGTATTGGCCCCGCGGTTTCGCCTAGGATAGAGATCGGATTCGAGGACATCTCGTAAACGCACGCAGCCCCGGTACGAGATTTTGCACACAAAGAACACGCAGGCCGGGCTCCATCGCAGCGCTGCAGGGGACGGTCAAGGAGATGGACAAGAAAAATGCCACGGTGCATACCTTCTTCTTCCTCCTGGGGATGGGCAGATTTCGCGAATCAGCGGCGCAACTACCGAACGGCACGGCTTACTGACCTGCACTCGGTACAAGCTTCCCCCTTTGTGAGAGTCGGGATCGTTGGGAGCAATCCCCCTTCTGCAAGATGCTGTTGGGTCGGTCTTCCCAGCTGGCCGTCCCAGACCTATGCGATGGTGAGCAGCTGCTCAAGAATCAATCTGCAACAACACCTACGAGATACCTGCGAACACTACCAGGGAACTGGTTGAATCGGTCTCAAGCTCTCTGCGCGGTGCAAACACTCACCTGGTCTTGCCGCCGTTATTAGAGGACATGGCTACGTGGTCAGCGAAGACCTACTGGATCGCGAGCCGGCCTTATGTATATCACTAAATGTGTGTTAGGTTTTTGGCTCTCGTCCAAGCGGACAGCCATGGCTAGCGCTGTGACGGGTAATCCTCGACAAACACCATATGTTCTACTAGAGAGGCGCTCTGAGGCCGGGACCGTTGACGAGCTGACGTGATACAAAGGGGGAGGCTATCCGAGTGGGTACCTTTTGATATTCACGGCTCCATAGCACTCCGTACTTGCTATGAGTCTATGACCCAAGGATGAGTCTCATGAATCCCAGTTCCAGAGCCGGCGCTGAAAGCACTGAAGATGCAGGGCAAAAGTCGGGCTTCCCATATATGGAAGGACCGCGTCTAGTAGGTGCGGGCCGATTCACCACTGAGAATGGGGACGCAATTCCTCATCCGCTATCTTAACCCTTCAACGTTCAGCGGGCGGAAGCCAGGGCTGGAACCGAATAATCGGATAGTCGGGTAACACTGGTTCCTCGCTGGTCAGCTGGCTGTCAAGCGGTGTGCTTCTGACGTGAGGTTTACCCGCGATAATGAGTTTTTGGGATCTGCGACCTCGAGGCCGCGTAATACACTGCGTTAAAAGTGTCCAGGGTGAGTCAATACAGAATGAATGCGTTCCTGCCACCAGAATTAACGATCGCCAACGAATGTCACCCTCCGGCGTCAATTTCCAGGCATCGCAGGGCAGTGTGATAAGTCTTTTCCGTCTACGCCGCATTCTGGGTTAAGGGTATCGCAAGTCCCAAGAGGCGTCATATGGTTTGCATGTAAGGTCCACGATGATCCATTGGACGATAGCCAAGAATCTGGGTGATCACTCGTGCCGGTAGGGAACCTCAAGCCGCGAGGTGTGGATCTTTCTCAACGAACGATACATTGTGCGCCTCGTACGACCCTAGTACGACCTGTATTCCTATGCTCGGACCCGGGACGTCGGTTGGTGAGTCCAGATACGTGTAGTCCTCGGAACTCACCTGTACCGGAGTCCGTTGTATCCGTCGTTAGACAGCCCCGCGAAAGAACGTTGAACGGAGATTACGGCAACCGGCAACACCTTATATCGTTCCGCTCATCCTCATCCCCGACGAGTCACCGTCCCCGTTGCTCGACGCCCGAGCAGTTGTGGCGGGAAGAAACACGATGGATCTGGGAGAAGGATGCGATGCGCAAATGGAAGTCCCCTATCGAGAACCCCGAACCCTGGTCGAATTCATACAACGTCGGCTATCGCTTCCCTCCGCGCTGATCTTGCACCCCGTGGAGAGCCCATACCCACTATACAGATCCAATCTCTAGGTTCGTGCCCTGAGCGCCCTGTGGGGAACATTGATCAGGGCAGGTGGCAGTGCTGCTTCTCCCGATTAACTCACTTCACCGGACCAGAGACTTCCAAGCGGAATGAACGCTCGACGCACTCTTTATGAGTCAATGCACAGCATACTTATCATAAAGTTCGGACCCTGATTATCTGAACCCACCTTTCTTCCCATCCGCCCATCACTTTCGCATATTAACACCCCACCACTGTGACCAGGAGCTTGAAGGATGGCGGCTGGGTTCGAATCAGCGCTCAAGTTCATCGGAAAGGTCAAAAAGGTGTACGAAGCAGACCCGTCACGGTATCAGGGGTTCCTCGATGTGTTGAAGGATTTCAAGACCGGAAGGTGAAGCTCCTCGTCCCCCCATCGTAACTTAACCTGAGACCGCGGCGATTACCCTCCAGCGCAGACACACGAGAAACAAATAAGAGAGTTCTCGCGCTCTTCCAAGGACACCCAGAACTAGTCGAAGGCTACGCGACGTTCCTGCTACCCGGGAACACCATCCAAGTCCCGGCGGATCCCCAGGAGAATATTCTCGTGACGATGGTCAGTGGGACTATGGAGGTCGCCCGAGATGGGACTGTAATCAGCGAGACTCATACGGGAGCACCTGAGCCTCAGCGCACGGGGGGAACCGAGTGGCCTGAGTTAGCCGAGCGGGGTAAATACCTTCTGGAGAACCTCCGGGCTCGGATCGCGGACTCCGAGGAGGACAAGGCGAAATACGAGCCGTTCATCACCTCGTTTGAGACTTACCTGAAAACTCCGCCTGAGCAGAAAAAGGTCCGTGGTGCTGGCATCTTGTCGGAGATGCTTTTTTACTCACTCCAGGCCAAGGGTTCGCTTGATCACGAGTTCTTAGAGAAGTTCAAGGAGCTTCTAGGGGGTGAAGATGAGTTCAAGAAGGTGAAGTCCGAGATCAGCTGACTGCGATAAGTCGCTGTTCCAGCGATTGTGTATCCTATTGTAAATACAAATACAACCCCACTTGCATTGTTCACGTCCAACTTGGACCGCTTAAAACCTTTAGGATCTTCTTCTCGACTTCGGCGATGACTTGGCGTTCGGTGTTGAGACTCGTGATGAAGTACCCGAGGTCTCCCAGAGTACGAAAGTGAATCCCAAAAGAGTGGGGGCTGGTTGAGCTAGGATCTGGGTCCCTTATGGGACCCAGGATCTCCTGCGCAGCAGTTGATCGATATCCTTGAACCAGACGAAAGCGTGAGCTTCGCGTGGGTAACGTATGGATGTCTGGAAATCTACCTTTGCCTCCATCGTCGATTTTAATCGCTAGGACGCATCCCAGCGTCATAACCTCCTTCACCGATTCTAGTCTCGAGAGTTTGTCCACGAACTCCGGATCCCAGAAACTCCACACCCTTGCCGCCCCTTCGTGCTCGGAAGTAGCTCCGGTCCATTTCCTCGTCGTCTCCTCCCAATTCTTGTCCTCCGTCAACTTTCTGATTTGCTTCAGCGTCTCGTTCGCAACCTCGCACGCGATCGGGTAGGCCGTATAACTGTGGCCATGCAGTAACGCTTGATCCTTCCTTTCCCCCACAAAGGCTTCGAAAATCTCCTCTCTAGCGAGTGTCGCGGCGAGGGGTGTGAGACCCCCACTGAGCATCTTCGCGTATACGGCGATGTCCGGATGAACACCAAGCACAGTGGAGGTGGTTTGGTGACCCATGCGGTAGGTGCCGACGAACACTTCGTCGAAGATCACGGGGATTCCAGACCACCTTCCCTCAGTTGACGGTTTCACAGGGGGGGGACGGGACCTGACCACGTCAACGAGTATCCGTTGAAATAACGGGTCGACGAAAACCATCCCACCAGCTCCCATGACCAGAGGTTCGAGAACGAGGGCAGCGATTTCGACTTCGATGCTATCCAGCGAACGTTCAATGAACTCTTTATAGACCCGAGCGAGAGCGGTACCCATCCGCCCCCCGACATCGTAAGCGATGTTCAACGAGTCCCTCGCACCGGTCCACCCAAGGTCCTCTTCACCGATCCCACCTCTCAAGGCGAGTTTCCGGAGCACCGGGGGAAGGTTGACGTTGATCCACCCCTCCTGGATAGCCAGAGATGGGGGGTCGAACCAAAAGCCTTTTGAGTCGTGCCATTCACAGGTAAAAACCCCGTCGCCGGCATCGCAAGCGTTCATCGCACCGATCGTGTCCCCGTGGTAACTCCCCTTCAAACCCAACACCCCTAGTTTCTTCGCCCGATCCCCTCCAGCGTCTCCCTCGGCGGGGTACTTCTTCGTGTAAGCTCGTAGAGCCATTTTCAGTGCAACTTCCATCCCCGTGGAGCCATTATCGGAATAGAACACGCGGGACGCCCAGCCTTTTCCTGGTCCCGCGAGAAGGGTTTCGGCGAGGTTCAGCGCAGGGAGGTGGGTGGATTGGGGGAAGAGAACGTGCCCGTATCTACCGGCTGCACGAGCGGCCGCAAGTGTGAGGGTAGGATTGGAATGTCCGAGGGTTTGAGTCCACCAGGACGCCGATCCATCGAATTTGTAACGCAGTAGCGAGTCTGTTCCCTCGGACCCGTGAGCGTGGTCATCATCGTAAACGCTAAGATGATCTTTGTGTGCGCTATCGATAATATTGATGGATTTGGAATTGGGGTATGTGGAAGAGTGTTGGACGAATGGCCACCAGATCTGGGTGTGCGTTCGAGAGGGCATCGAGTCAAGCTCGTTGAGGCGGGATTTATGTCGCTCGGTAAGCAGAGCGGTCACCTCCGATAGCCCAGAGGACTTGGATTCAGAGGTTCCCTTGTAATAACCTTCCAAATTGGATATATCCTCCGCGTGAGAAGACGCCCGAGTGGGCGGGGGCGGGATCGCCACTACGGGTACGCCTTTCTCACCAAAATAAGAGGCTAGGTATTCCCAGTTCCTGTAGTAATCCTCTCGGAATAGCAGCAGCGCGTCGACGATGTATCCCCTGAGCGTAAGGGATTCGTAGGCGGATATCGTGGATGAGATTCCTCCCAACCTGGAGTCTCCGATCAAGAGTGTTGGCAAGAACAGCGGCCGATATGCGTCTAGTTGGGTTGAGCCTGATAATGTCGGACTGTGCACACCTAGGATGGTAGATATTAGGTTTTTGGAGGGAGATCACCATCTGGATCAATTACCCCCTGCTGTCTCGATGTAGACGTGACCGGCGCCTGAAGCCTCCCTGATATATGATGACACGCGATCTGTTATCGCGCTGACCAGAGTACCATCGGAGACCTGCAGAGGGCGTGTCGGCTTCGCCCTGGAAGGTGGACGACGGAATAAATACCTGCTCTGCGCCTCCCTGACGAAGCACTGCAAGGTGCGGACTGACCGGTTCATTGTACCGAAAAAGACAGTCAACGACCACGCGGTCGGAGAAACTTCCGGAGAACCGACGAACGTGCCTGTTCCATGAGGTGATCAGCATTTTCGGTGATGGCGCGAAGTAAGTTACACGGCATTCATACAAATCGTCCGCATCTCCAACATCGCCTGTGCTGACAGGCTTTAGGTACAACACGTTGTGACCCCGATATGCCGACGCCCGGACCAGCGCCGTGGCGAAGATGGTTTTGCCAACGTCGGTATTTGCGCCAAATATTTGATGAATCCTCAGGTTTCGATACAGAAGCGTCATAGGGAACGCCGGTGAGTTCGAGAGAGGTTGCGACTGTGGGAAAGTGCAACAATTGGTCTCGTTGTCCGCTCAAAGTAAATAGCAATAGACTCCGCAGACAACGAATAGTTTATTACCTACAAGAGACCGACGCGAGTACATAAGTTTCTAAGCCGCTAGCGGGTATAGGGGAAGTTGAGGCGTTCTGGGGTTTGTCGGCGGTTTCCGATCTCATCATCGTCATTTCTCTCCCTCTCCCTCCACACACTCTTCCACACCCGCCACCGCCGGCACCTCTGGCGATGACCACTATGTACGCACAACACTCGATGCCATCCAGGCCATCGTCTTCCTTCTATCCAGACCAACAACAACAAAGGATCGCTTCCCACACCTCACAACCAGACTTCTACCCCCAACAACAGCCGATCCCGCAGCAACGGACAAGTGGCGGAGTTTCCGTCTACACTCAAGACCAGTTACGGTACGAGCCTGTAGATGACCTAGACCAATACAACCCAGACAACAACGACGACTTTTACCACGGAAATGGCGAGTACACCCCCCAGCGGTCAATACCCGACTCTCGTCCATCCACCCCCCCTGGCCCCATCCTCGACCATTCCCACTTACGACCAGGGAAAGAGGCCTCCCTCCTCTCTCACGAACGTACCCTCGCCCTATACCGTACCAACGCAAAGAAGACCCAGGATCCCGAGCTTCAGTTCGAGTTTGCCGTCTTCTTGGTAGACGCTGCCAAGCATTGGCCCGTCCCCGCTCTCGAACCATCAGGTGTAAACGTCATCGACATCGAAAAGGCCCAGAACAAACGGGAGGATCTCTACCGCGAAGCCACCTCCCTGCTGCGAAGGCTGGCAGACAGGGGGCACATGCCATCACAATATTTCCTCGCTGACTGCTACGCCAACGGAATTGGTACTGGAAAGGGCAAGCAAGATTTCGATCGCGCCTTCCCTCTCTTCATGCTCGCTGCCAAACACGGTCATCCAGATGCTGCGTATCGTGCCGGTACATGTTGTGAGAACGGTTGGGGTTGTAGGAGGGAGACCGCGAAGGCGTTGCAATTCTTCAGGAAGGCTGGCGCTGCTCTTCACCCAGGTGCGCAATATAGGCTGGGCATTGCGGAGTTGAACGGGGAATTGGGGTTGTCGAAGAGGCCAAGGGAAGGCGTCAAGTGGTTGAAAAGATCCGCGGAGCATGCGACCGCCGAATTCCCTCACGCCCTCCACGAACTCGCCCTCCTGCACGAAAAGGGACTCGATAATGTCGTCTTTATGGACCATGAATACGCTGCGGAACTGCTGGCTCAGGCCTCGGAGTTCGGTTACGCTCCAAGCGCGTATAAATTAGGAGAGTGCTACGAGTATGGGAAGATGGGATGCCCCCAGGACCCGGCTCTGTCCATCCACTACTACGTGCGCCCTTTCTCGTTCCGGTCATCCACACCCTAATTTCATCTCTCAGAATATCGCGGCTCAACAAAACCATCGAGACGCGTGCTTCGCTCTGACCGCGTGGTACCTTGTCGGATCACCTGGCGTTCTCCCGCAGTCGGACACGGAAGCGTACCTCTGGGCGAGGCGAGCCGCTGAGGCAGCTCTTGTCAAGGCGATGTACGCAGTTGGTTATTTCTTGGAGGTCGGGGTTGGAACATCGCCCGATATGAAAGAGTGGGTATATGCGCCTCGTCTGACGGGAATCGTGGTTACTGACTTTTGGGTCCCATTCCTCCGCAGAGCAATCTCTTGGTATAAACGCGCCGCCGAGAAAGGAGATAGACGCGCGACGCAACGGCTGAAGACAAACTCAAACACTCCAATCATTCAGCCTGGTGGACCTGGATCCGTGTTGCGAAGAAACCCCGACGGCGAGGATTCGAACGGAAAGGGTGGCAAAGATAAGGATTGTGTTATCATGTGATATTCGGAAATTGAACCCCAATCCGTCATCCATTCCGTCCATAACTTCCATCCATCGGTTCCACCAACGACTCCCACTCAATCCTGGATCCCAATCCGCCCTACCAGCTAGGACAACTAGTTTTCCCTTCCGCAATCCCGAACTTTTCCACCTCCCGCGCGTATTACCACCTCCAGTCCAGGGTTTTTAGAATCCCACGTACATATACCCTGATAGGTCCACTTTGCACCCCTTACATTCGTTCCCTCGTCTAGTGACCTCACATGTATCGACCACTGGTTCCATGTCCCCCTTTCGGTTATTCACTCATCCGTAGTCTTCAACCCCAACCTCCCCCGTACCCCCTCTCCCACCCCTGCAGACTTTCTTACAATTACCAGCATGTAACGTTTATAATCTTCAGCAGCCAACGTTCTCGTCTGACGCCATGTACTAGCGATCAAACTATCGAAATGGCCCTCGTGGCGCCCGCGCCTCAACCTCACAGAACCACAATATATACGAAAACCGGATCGGTAGCACTCTTGGTCACCGAATCCAAGCCCGATATTTCTCTATCTCCCTTCCATTGAACCCAGTCCAGATGAAAGATCTTGCGGGCTCGTTCCGTCAGTAGGAGCAAACGCCGTTGAGGGGAGTAATAATTGTGCTGTGTTCGGTGGGGTGAGGATATTACGTTTCCGTTGAGGAATTTGGGACCTGAAATACTCATCCGAGTGCCCTGGGAATGAATTTTCGCAGCTCTGATGCAATTTTTCGGACACTTGAGCGGTCCTTTGCGTTATGTACGCACAGCTCCGGGAAACGGTTAAATCGGCACTGCCTCCGCCTCCACCGGGATCCCCCCCAATAGCGTTCACTTCTCCACCCTTCTCCCCATGGCAACAGTTCGAACAACGAAGCGATGGAATACCAACCCGGGGGACAGACCGGTGAACCCGCCTTGGATTTTTGGTATGCCCTGAACAGCCGACCTGGCCCTTTTCACCTCCTGTGGGTCTATAGTACCCGGTGTAAGGACGCCTAAGGACACCAGTGGTATCTCTAAGTCGAGAAAGCTGGAGGGGCGGGGAAGAGGTTCCTCGAGAATGTCGGGGACATTCTTCGTTGGAACGGTCCCTCTGGGGAACGTGTCCCCTTCCATTGGAAAAATGGCAGCGTCTCGTATTCGAGCCCTTGACCGGAACGACTGGTCAGTGTGTGCAAGAGGATTGTTTGTGGGTCGTGGACCAGACGGTCGTTAACCACGTTCGACTTCAGAATTCCGGTCATTCACATGCGAACTCGACCAACATTCAGGAACGGACGGAGTCGTTGACCGGTCGTATCACCATGTGCAGAGGGTGAGTTGTCCATTATGGTTCCGGGCTTTCACCTCGTCCAGGCCAACATCTAGAGTTTGTTACCATTTACAAGGGCGTCGCTAACAGAAGTATCGGTGCTGGAGCTGTAGAGTGCGACTTCGACGCCACGCGACGAGGCAGGCTGTGGTAGGGATGCCCAGAGCTGTACGGTCCCCTCATAAACTAATCCTGCCGGAAGTAGGTAGAGGGAGCGAGAACCATTGCAGCGAACAGGGCGCTCCGGAGAGCTAATCCAAGTTTAAGTTCGAGATGAGATGATCGAGGGGATCAAACCGGACGGCGGCGAGCCGGTCTTCAAGCTTCAAGCCTCCTCAAGTTTCATGCCACGGCTGGTGGAAATACTCGCCCAGGGCACCCAGGCGAAACGCGTTGGTGTATTGCGAACGTGGAGAAAACTGATATTAAGAGCTGAGAGGTGGGGACCTGGATGAAATGGAAGCGTACTGCAATACAAAACTGCTCATTGTTAGTGTCTGTGTGAAAAGAAAAGGTAGAGGCCAACAGCAACAGGAGATGAGCGCGGCCTCGGGAAACTCCCAGGACCCTCCCGGGCGTCTGCAAAACGACGCATTTTACCCACGTGGCGCAATCAAAGCCACGATCCACTACTTATCTCACCACCATCTACGCAACCCAGCATCGAGATGGATATACGAGGTCCATTCTCTAGACTAAAGAAGAAACTTAGGCACCCGGGGAGCAAACCCAAACCGGGCAGAACAGGGCTCGACTCTGGCGGGGAGAGAGAGGACCTTGCGGCTTCGCCCTCTGTCTTACTAGCAGATGGCGGTCACAACCGAGGGGAGGATGGAGCCAACGCAGACGGACGGCAGATCAGTTCGACGGACAGACCCCTATCACCAGACGTTCCAGGACCTGCGCTTGCTGGCAGAAGCGAGGGCAACCAAGGAGGAGGAGATGGTGGCATCGATGGAGTGGAAGTGAGTCAAAGGCACTCGCATCCGCATTCAGACGTCAAGGTTGTGGTGGGAAGCGGACCTAGTTGCGAAGGAACTGGGTCCTATAGGGGGAACGCTAAGGGAGTTATTCCCTCTCCATCCACCCCTTCGATCCAACTTAGTGGGAAGTCCAGTATGTAAATGTGGTTGTTTTAGTTACCGCCTCTAATCGTTCCTTGAACAACGTAGGTGCCTCAGCCATTCTTGAGAACGTACCAGAAGTTCCTCGTCCCAACGGGAGCGTCGAATCGAGCGCTGCTACGGACAAGAGCAAATCAAACTGGAAGTCTACCGCATCCGCCACAGCCAAATTACTCCTTCGTGGGGTGAGAGACTCCGCTGATGCCTTTGGTCCACTAAAATCTATTGCTGGAGGTCTCTACTTTATCCTAGAAATTTGTGAGGTATGGTCCTCCTACTACATACCACACTACACACAGTGCTTACAGTTTCCCAGCAAACAAAGGCAAACAAGCAAGCAATAGAATCATTAGCACCCCGGGTCAAAGCACTTGCTGAATCACTTTGTGCACCTGTTTCTGAGGGTGATATTAAGGAGGGATTGAGGAGAAAGACACTAAAACAGTAAACCCACACCCTCAATACTGGGAGTTGAGACTGATATGTGATGATTGCCAGGAAATTGGGGGATGTTTATCAAGATCTGGCCCCACTGGCTGAACAAGGGAATTTTGTGGGATTCCTTACTAGTGCTGAGAATGTGCAGAGGGTTAATACTCTGGTGGAGGATATTTGTGAAGCATTGATGGACTATCAGGTTTGTGTGTTAAACTACTCAACTCCACCATGTTTAACTTTTGTGTTAGACTTCATTGCAACAAGATATCTATGACAAGAGTTGTCAGCTTATTGTGAGTTTCCTTGCCTCCCTCTTGCCTTGGGGACTAACCAATTTATAGGAATCAGCAGACCTTGCCCTTCTTAATAGGGTCCATCATACTGCAGGTGCCAGCTACCAGTGTGGGAATAGGCAGGGGTGCCTGAAGGGGACAAGGAAGGATGTTCTCTGGGAGATTGAATGCTGGTTAATGAACAAATGGGGACAGCATATTTTCTGGCTAAATGGCCTGGCTGGGACTGGAAAATCAACCATTGCCCAAACATTTGCTGAAATGGCATTTGCAGATGGAAAACTTGGGGCCAGCTTCTTCTGCTCACGAGACTTTGAGGACCGGAGCAATCTTCAAGCAATCTTTCCTACACTTGCCTTCCAGCTTGCCTACCAGGAGCCACTGTTCAGAGAGGAGTTGCTCCAGGTCTTGAAGGTGTCTCCTGATGTTGGACAACACTCTCTCCACTTGCAGATGGAGAAGCTCATTGTTGGTCCACTCAAAGCTACCTGTGTTCCAACCCTCATAATCATTGATGCCCTTGATGAGTGCAAGGATGAAGAACCTGCATCTGCCATCCTATCAATACTCTCCCACTATACAAATGAGATCCCCAAAGTTAAGTTCTTCATCACTGGGCAGCCTGAACCCCAGATTCGCACTGGATTTCGTTTGGAATCACTTCTCCCCATCACAGAAGTTCTCAAGCTACATGAGGTCAAGCCTGAATCAGTCAACAATGACATCAAGCTCTTCTTCCAAACACACCTAACTGAACTTGCCAAAAAGCGAAGTGACTGTGACTTAATGGAAGGTTGGCCAAGTTCATCTGAGATCAACACTCTCTGTGAGAAGGCAGCAGGACTCTTCATCTATGCTTCAACAGTCATCAAATTTGTAACATCCAAGAGTCGCACACCCATCAAACAGCTGAATTGGATTACTTCACTTCAACAATGTACTTCTCATGAAGGGAGGTCTGGGCTTGATGTCATCTACACCCAGGTTTTGAAGCAAGCAGTTGATGATGTAGATGCAGATGATGAGGAATTTTATTCCCATTTCAGGACTGTGGTGGGGGCAGTGTTGCTTGTGTTTAACCCTCTTTCAGTAAAGGCACTCTTTGACCTCCTTGGAGTGTCTGATGTCTCTACCACACTACGTTCCCTCCATTCTCTCCTCCTTGTTCCAACAAGTGAGGATGTTCCTGTTCAAGTTTTCCACAAATCATTTCCCGACTTCCTTGTGGATCAAAAATGATGCACAGACCACCAGTTCTTTATTGACCTCCCAATTCACCATGCAAAACTCCTACTCTCATGCCTCAAGCTTATAAGAGAAAGGCTGAAGAAAAATACCTGCAGACTAGATGACCACACTATCCCCAGCATGGCCAAAGACCTCCCTGACTTCCAGAATGACCACATTGCAATTGGAGATGCACTGGAATATGCATGTTCCTTCTGGACAAAGCACCTTTTGCAGATTCCAGGTAATAGCCCAGATGTTGGTGAGGTGCTAGAAGTAATTGACACATTCTCTACAACCTGTCTGCCATTCTGGGTTGAGGTCCTCAGCCTGATGGGAAAGCTTGATATTGGTATCTATGCCCTCAATGATATACAGCAGTGGTACAGATCAGTAAGTTGTGTGGAGTGTCT
>Ga0307511_10001918_pt1 | contig 21865 bp, 28 predicted proteins | sample 13_EM_MG_FD_200266 | JGI IMG/M metagenome (GOLD analysis project Ga0307511, IMG submission 200266) | Populus trichocarpa ectomycorrhiza microbial communities from riparian zone in the Pacific Northwest, United States - 13_EM | ecosystem: Host-associated > Plants > Roots > Unclassified | place...
CTCCGGAATGCACTGTCCGGGTTGGCGATGGTCAGCACAGGTAACATTGTACTGACATGCAAGTACTCTCACCTGAACCCTATCAAATCTGCACTTTACACACATAACGTGTCGCGGCGCCCCCTCGCTTATGTTATAACTCACACAATACATGAGCCGATCGAGGGCGTAGCCGACCCAGAGACGCCATCCAATTCGCGCAAAATAATTGCACTTGTATGCACAATGGAGGCAAAGTAGGCCCCTCTTGGTATCCTAGGTATCGTCAGTGACCGGAGCTCTCTCCAATGGGGGACAGAATTACCACTTGGCCAATGCCACGGATGGGAGCCCCACCTGGTTCGAGAGTGTTCTGTCGTTCGCACCATCCGTAGGGAAGTTCGCACGGTTTGGGGTTCTAAGTCGATCGAGACAGGGTGATCAACAATGTGTCGGAGAGTTAGGTGGAATGAAACCATACAGCCGGATCCACTGGCATCATCTTGATAATCGGCTCACCCAAACTAGCGTCGCGTTCTGGAATCATGGTAATGAAAGTGATGTGGAGAAGGGGTCTTTGAAGGAGAGTGAAGGAAGAGTTGGTCTTGGCGTCGTTCCCTCCTGGTGTGCTGAATATATATACAAGCATTCAGAGACACGGCGGGGGTAGAGACAACAATTAATGACCGGAATATCAAAGGAATGCCACGGCCGTAAAACCGAGCGGAGGGTCAGCTCTCATGGGCACGGGCAATCGAGGACCGCGAGTGAGTTATTTGCAGGTCACTCCGAGTTACCGGGGGGGGGGGGGGGGTGGTCCACGACCAAACATGAAGGCACAGGTCCCAGAAAATAGAGCACTCGGCTCTTTTGGCTGTCGTGTCGAAAAGCTGCGCCGCCCAAGGTCACCCCTTGTTGCAAATGGGTCCGGCTTTGTTGTCATAAATTAGTGACACGTCGGTCAGGGAAGTTCCCATAACACAAAAACCATAACGATCATGGAGGTTTGGATAGGCTGCTCCACACAAAAGGGGGCAGGATGAGAGTCTGTTATCGGAAGTCGCGGCCAGAAGTAACAACCGCAATTTTAGAGAGTAGGACCGGGTGAGGATGATAGCACGGACCATAAAATGACATTTCGCCTTTCAGCAAGACACGCCTGGTTCCCACCGAAGGGCCGACCGTGGAAGGGACGGTTGGTGTTTGTCATGGAGACCCGGGGTGGTCAGCGTCGATCGGGGACCTTGTGCTAGGGGTTTCATCGACTCTCCGTGCCACTCCGGTTTCACACGCCTTGTTTGACCCCCACGCTTTCAGACTTAGGAACTTCTCAAAACGGGGTCCTTCTTACCCCCGCACCTCATGAAGTTGCGAATCTTGGCGGTCTCGATGTGATAACGAGGAGTTACCAACACTGGACGAAGTGCTGAAGTCTTTGTGGCTCCATGAACGACTCGGACGTAATCATCTCCCGCAGCCAACAAGTCCCCGATGCCGAATTCTGAGGTGCAAAACTTGTTTAAATGGATGTCGCAGTCCGCTATATTCCTGGGGGCGGGTCTTCCAAGGTGTGTGGCACGTCGACGTATCCGTGCTGTCATCTACGAAGTACTTAGCCCTTACAACATGATCCAGTCAGGTTGGCAACAAAATACCCTCACCACTTGAATCCTCACCTAACGGGTTATCATGACATTATCCTGAGGGGTCTTGTCTGGATTCTTCAGTCTCGTTCGAGGCGCTAACGTTCAACCTCTGCCTGCCCTCCTCCAATATGAACAGACACGGGATACCCTCCTTCCACACTATGGTCACCTCATGCATACATTCAGTACCGTGGTGCGAAACGTATAGGCTCCCACTGTCACGGATGTAGCCGTCATGATTTCGGGTCAGGTGATACGATAGGGAAGTTTCCCGGTTGTGTTCTAGCGCCCTCCTACGGAGGTTTCTTCGACACAACGGCACGAAAGGCAGACCATCGCGTTGATGGATGGAAACTACGACACAGGCCCCGGACACCATTCTCAGCCCCGAACTCCTTTTGACACGCCTCGGAGGAGTTTCGCGGAACAAACAGACACGACACAGGAGGGTGTAGTCAGGGATTTGAGGATCCCTCCGGACATCAGCCCAGAATTCCTTGCGGCGATTCAGGAATTTGTCAATCTCACCCATTGGGCGAACCGAGAATGCGAAGGTCTCGAGCGAACCTCCCACTCCGTCTCCTGTTCGAGCGCAGCGGGTCCATCCGGAACCAACATGAGTCCTTCTCCCCAATCTGAGCTGTTTTCACAGTATTCGATTCACCACGACTCTCCCGAACCTTCCGGTCGTATTCCAGTGCCAACCATTCCAGCCTCCAAAACGAGGGGGTTGGAGCTCCCCCCTCTATCGGTGGCACCGTTACGAGGAATCCGACCATTCAGGGTATCAACTCACAGCCTGGGGAATACCATCTGGGCGACCACAGCCTCGTGTGAAGATCTTTCGGATCCCCCAGAGCCCGGAGGACGAACCAGGTGTTCTATACATTCACAGGAACCTGACAGATAACACACTGCAAGTTTGGCTCTTGGGCAACGAGAACCGGTGGACTACCATACAGTTGGGTGTTAAGACTCGGCATCCAACATTGGGAAAAGTAGATACTTGGCCGTTCGGTTTGATGGGACTCCAAGTTGGACCACTCTCGCCTCTTGGAATGCCGCCAATAAGTGGGTAAATAGTCCATAAGTCTTTGGCCGTTTAGAATGTACCAAATGTGATGAAGGATTTACCCAGAGGCGACCATGGATCAGGTCCGTTCATTTTGTAGGCCGCTCGGTAGTGTATGATATCGATATTGTCTCTCAGATATATGATACAGCCCGCCGCCTAACAGAGTGTCTTGGGTGATATCGTTATGCTAATAAGGGATTCAGAAGGCGACAGGATAGGTTCATGGTAAACCTTAACGGCCCCCTGGTGATGGCTGGTTAGCACTACAATGTGAAAGATCCTATCGAGGCGACCGCGAATCATCTGGTTCACGATCACCCCCCTGCTCGGCGGCCACCTGCCGCCCTGCTCGAACTTCAGGAAGTTTGATTTGCGGCACGTTCATTGAACATGAGTGTATATCACGGACGTAGTTTACAAAACAAGCGTAGGACGACGGCATAGCGTTGGGAGGTACGAAGCAGGAGCGCTCTCACAATGAAACTGCAAAACATCAAATTAGACATCGAAAACATGAATTAACACCGACGGACCCAATGTCATACCTGGAGACATAGCCAGGGGGTGCTCGAGGGCACTTCAACAGACTGCAACTAAAACTTGACGATGAGCAGACCGGAATCTGTATTGATCCGCAGGGTTGTCACATCATCAAACCAATGCGCCTCTTTCCATCCGGGCCCCCAATGAGCAGGCAGCCAAAAACGGTGTCGGTGTTCCCCTTCAGGATACTTGACCCATCCCTCCCTATATTGTGGTATAGCAACTAGTGGATCATCCTCACAAGTGTCATTGCACCCAACGAAATCCTGGTAACTAAAGGGGTACTGGGGGCTGGGGCCAGGGCCACCACGAAAGCTGTTGTTGTGGTGCTTGCCATGGCCGAGGAGGGACTCCCAGGAGCGTGGAGAAGGTAGGGGTGCTTTGGCTGGTATGGACTCAAGCTCCTTCCCAGTTTCTGTGTTGTAGTAAAAGGTGAGGTCTTCAGATAATTTGATAGCCCCAATATTTCTTTCAACCCAAAACCTCACTGAACCCCCTGGTGTGAGCTTGGTCCAAAGTCTACCATCATGGCCATCTACCTTATCACCAAAGGCCTTATCCACCATACCTTCTGCTGTGAGCCGCCACCCAGCAAGCCCATTGAACCAATACACCAGGAGAATGTTGCCAGTTACGGCTAACCCAGCCACACCAGATGCAGTGTAAATGTACTGTGAAGAGTTTTTGTATAGGTTGGTAATTGTGATGATCTGGTTACCCAGGGATGCAGTAACAACATAAGTACCACTAGTAGCAAATTCATCCAGGTGCAAAATTCCAGTCAGAGGGCCAGTTGGGGGATGCTCCAAGTGCTGCACTTCAAGAAATTTGACTCTTGAAATCAACATTGATGATGAATCTGGTGAAAACTGATAACCTTGAGGAATGTCCTGATCTGGGTGCCCCCAAAATGGGAGCTTCCCCCACATGATATAATAAGCCTGATCAGAGGCATATTTCCAAATATGGATGTCACAGTGCCCATGGGAAGCCACCAATAAACTCCCATCAGGGGAGAGGCAGCTTACAGAAAAGTAGGTCTCTCCCCTCAATAAGACCCCTGAGTTCTGGATATCAAAGGCAAAAAGTGTATGTGAGTTGGTAAGAGCAGACATTCGATGTGTGGATGGAGAGAAGGATATGGTTGGGGGTTTTCCATTGAGGTTGAGCTTTACAGTGAATGATTTGGTGGAGATATTGGTGGAAATGGGCCAAATGTTGAGGATATTGACAATAGCCTGAGAACCCTTGTTACATAGTATTGTCATTGCCTGGAGAGAGTTATCATATGGCCAAAGCCATGGCTCCAACAATGATTGGAGTGTATGAGTAGACACCTTTGCTTCTGAAACAACACTGTATATGTGCACAACCCATGTTTCTGCCTCCACTGGAAAGGTGGCACCAATCACTGTTTCATCCAAAGACCACACCAATGACCCTGGTAAATTACCAGTAGCCTTGCACTCAATCTCCTTAACCACTCCACCTGTCTGTATATCCCAGATAGTAATTGCAGGACCAAAACAACCAGCCAAAGAACATCCGTCTGGTGAATAGGCAAGCACACCCAGTTGTACAGGTACAACTGGTGGCTGGTAATGCATGGCCAATGTGGTAGTAGTATGAGGATTGGTGAGGTGGAGATTGGAGTGTTTTTCAAGGGTAAGGGAATCCCATACTTCCACAGAGGTTGAGGTTTGTGTTGAAAAAGATCGACCACAAGGTGACCAAGTACAGGATCCACGTTCACCCTGGATGGTTGAAGGTTGATTCCATGAGCTTGGGAGCCCACAGACTACCTTTGGTACAGAACCCCAGAAGGGTTGGCAATGGTAGTGCTTATGAACAATTGATGTTTCAGGGGATAGTTCCAATGCAGAGTGGTAAATGTGAGGGGCAGAAACTTTGATGACTTCAAAAAACCTAGTGACAAAATGGAAGTAATCTTTAGCAGTATCAAGAAGCTCCTTGTCTGCAGTTATCTGATTTAAACTGTCAGGAATATATAGCACTTTTAAGTAGGCCCAGACAAACCTCCTGAAGCCATAACACAAGGCCTTCCAATCCAGTGACAGCATCCCTTGTGACCCCCAGGACACTAATCACCTCCAACCATGGCAGGAACTTCCCCTTCAAGAATATATGGAGAATGCCAACAATCTGAGCAATGCCTTCCTCTATTTTAGTGAGGTGATTGTACCAAGACTTGCAAGCATACTCCAATGCAGTACTGATTTGAGCCTTTACCCTATCTGGCAGATCCTTGACCTCTTGATTCAATGCATAGTCTGGGAGTGATAGGAAGTTTGGTTGTAAAACACCATTCATCAACCTCAGGCAGTTCATGGCAAGTTCATGGTGAAGAGTTTTAGGGGAAATATAAAACCTCTTATTGAGACAACAGAGTGGATCCATGATAAAGTCAGGGAATGATTTGTGGAATGGTTTTACAAGGGAGTTGGGGTCTTCATTGAGTATGAGTAGTGACTGAACCCATGTAAGGATCCGCATGACCAGTTTCACCTCCAGGCCAATGAGTTCAGCAACTGCTGAGGGGGGGAGGGGGTCCGCAACCAGGATAACAGTTCCAATGGTAGACCGGACCTTGGAATCCAGTTCAGGGTCTTCCTGACCATAGTCCAAGGCCATCTGGAGGATTGAGGTATACAAACAGTCAAGGGTGGTATTACTCTTGAACTGTGTTTTCCCCTCATAGCTGGTGCAGTCTGGGAGGGTTATGATTGTGTTCAACTGTTGTTCTGGGGAGTAGATTTTGTGATCCAAAAATTTGACTGTTGCAACAGCATAAACAAAAAGTCCAGCTGCTCTCTGACAGAGGAGATTGATGTGTCTGTCACTTGGCCACCCAGTGAGCTGAAACTGTTCTGCAAGTTCAGAAAGCTTGGTCCTAAGGAACCACTGGATGTCTGCATCAACAATAGTATGGTCAACCATGTGAAGAACAAATGTTTCAGTCAATGGCTGTGGTAGCCTAAGGCGGAATCCAAATTGGATGCGAGGCTCTGGCCGGCCAGTGATAAAGAACTTGACCTTTGGAATCTCTTTGATGAATTGACCCACAACAGAGAGGATGGCAGATTGTGATTCACCATCAACACACTCATCAAGTGCATCAATCACTATCACTGTAGAAATGCCTTTCTCCTGAAGTGGGATGACAATTAGCCTCTCCATCTGGCTATGGAGTGACTCATATCCAATGTCTGGATCTGTTTGAAGGAGAGGGACAAGGATAGACCGGAAATTGGGATATCTGTGTGCAAGTTGGAAAGAAAGTGTGGGGAATATGAGGTGGAGGTTGCTGTGGTCCTTGGAATCACGGGAACAGAAGAATGATGCCCCCAATTGTCCATCAGCAAACAGACGCTCAGCAGTTGTCTGTGCAATTGAGGATTTGCCAGTCCCAGCAAGTCCATTTAGCCAGTAGACAGGGGACTTGTCAAAGTCCCTGGTCCAGGACTCAATTCCATCCAATATTGTCTCCCGTGTTCCTGTGAGGCATCCCTGGCGATTTCCATGGCGGTATCCTGCCCCATTGGCACGGGGACAAGTATTTAGCACTTGTAATTCAGCTGTCAAGATATGAATGTGTGCCAACAAAAAGTGTACATATGTCTGACCTGCACCCTACAACAGTATGTCAGTATTTAGGGTTCATTTCAAACAAAACAATCAGTAGCTCACAATCAATTTACAATTCTGGTCATATATTGCCTTTTGTTGTGCAAACTGTCCAAGCAATCAGCAAAGAGTTGTATTAGTTGATGTTGGGTATTTCAAAATAAACCTACTTGGAATTCAATAATGACATCTCTTAGGGCTTCTACAAGTTCACAAACAGAGCACATGGCCGCTTCGCTCCTCTGGTAGCCAGTGACATTGGAGCGGTCAGATATCACCAACAATTTGTCCTTGATACCCTCGAGAGCCCTTGGATGGGATCAATGAGGACATCTGTTTGCTAAGGACGTGGGGTACTCACTCAAATAGGACCGCGCGTCGTTTGAGCTCAACGTTATCACCCCCATCATTCAGCGCCGCTCCAAGTCTATCCAATCGTGCAAGGACCGGCCCAATTTTTCCGACTATCTCTGGAGGTTTCTATCAACGCAATCAACACATGCTCCGAAAACGGTACGAGTTGTTTTACCTCACTGATCTTCATAAAGACGTTGAATGAAGACTTAAACCAGTAAGCGGCCCATCAGTCAAGGGGCAGAGATGAGACCAAGAACTTACCATCAACTGCAAGACTTGGTTGTGGATCGACTGCTGTTGGGACATCTAGTATCACTCGCGTCAGCCCCGCTCAAACCCGGCGGCTTCCAGTGCACACCTGGTAGATGAGAATCGCTTTCTGAAGTTGATCGACAAGCCCGACGACCGCTTGAGCGTCTCGCTCCTTATCGAGGAACCGGACCACCCGTCCTTTCTCCAACAGTTCTACGGACCGCTTCTCGATGTCATCCAAAGACCTGCAGAGTATCAGATGAGTGGGAGGAATTAACAAACACGCGACACGAACTTTACGAGTCGTGTCCGCCTCTCCAACTCCTCGTGATCACTTTTGACGAAGGCTTTCGCTAGGGTATCCTTCAATTTCCCCACCCAGGGGATCAGGTCCTCCAGCTTGTCTTTCACGTCCTGGATTTGCTACGATGAATCTATCAGCGAAGCAGAGGGACGTTATTCGGCACAAACGCACATCGTAGTGTTTTATAAGGGCGTTGATGCCACCCAGACAGGACTTAAGGGGAGGGAACCAATCAGATGATTCCTTTGCTACATCCAAAAGAGTCTTCGTAGCATCGATGAGCCGCTGCTTCTTTGCTGCGGATGGTCAGTAGGGTTGAAGTTGCAACAATAATCTGGAACCGTACGCGAGCTGGGTCCAATCCCCGTCGCGCTCGTCGTTGAAGGTCGTTTTCGAAGAAAGCTTGACATGAGTTTCCGTTGCCAACAGTGCGCGGATCGAAAGAAGCACGTCGTCGTCTTTCGCAGGATGGGCTCCTCGGAAGTGATCGCCTTATCGGGGAGGTTAGCGCCACCAGGCATGATACTTATCAATATCAGTCATGACGGAGAAAACCCGCCATCGAGACAGAGGTTTTACGAGACGTTCTGCTGACTCTGCACGTTGCCGAAACCTTGGGAATGCACTCAGGTTCCCGGAGGATACTAGAGAGAGGGGGTATTCCGTTATTTGGAATGTTCGCAGAAACGTTCCCTTACGCAGACTCAACCAAGATCCAGTCCTGAAAGTGGTCCCTCCCACCTGTACATGACCATCACCGAGGTGGACTTCATGCATCCCCTCTTATTATCCCCTCCACGCGGACTGGCCGGATAAAGGCCAGATTGCCTTAAACTCGCACCACCCGTAACGAGTGGACTCTCGAGGGTAGGGATCGCTCGTGGCAGGTTTCCGACCCCGACCGGATAATCTTCAGGTAGATTGTATCACTTTCATGATCCCCAAGGGAATCTTGGGATTTTGTCAGCCGCGGTGGTCCGGCTGATTGGAGGCCCGCATGGGCGCTCTCATCATACACCGATACCCTTTCCCGCATGCTATTGGCGTAGCAAAGGGGAAAAATGCTCGCGTTAATGATACAATCGTGCGGCGTAGGTTTTCTAGTTACAGGGCTACAGGAGGTTCCGACACCGAATCACATGAGCCTGAGGGAGATGATGGGGGACAACAAAAAAAAACTCGAATGATAGCCCCGGGAGGATCTCTCGCCGGAGTTTGATGAAAAGAGTCACAAGCTGTTGGTTCCAGTAGGAGGCATACATAATGACGAGGTAGGAATGCCACCTGTATCAGGACTCGTAGGGTTTCCACCTGCAGGTGTAATCTGTTCTGTAACACACAAAGCACTGTGGGCAGAACCTTCCAGGTTCATTGGGTTCCTATCCCAGGTGGAAGCCCGACGATTAGCAATGTCAGTATGGGTGGATGTAGGTTGGATCCCTCACCGCCCGTAATTGTTGTCTACACATCTTACACTAAAATCGCAGGATGATTGGTGAACAAGTGCGAGATTTTTTTGGAACGTACGATTGTCGGAATCTTTTGGGTGAAATTAATGGACATGTTGGGGCCTGGGCCGGACTTGGCCGGTGGATTGGTAGGCCCTGGAGGGTTCGCCAACACGATTGTTCCGAACCCTAATGACTGCTCCTCGCAATGCCGCTCCTTGCGATGCTGCTCCTCACGAGGTTGCTCCTCACGAGGTGCTTCGCTTGGGTCTGGGGGTGCTCTGTATGAAGCGTGGACCGATTTGGACTCTTGGTGCGACGGCCCCGGAGGGTTGGTTGGCCGGTGTTTGGTCGGCGTAACCTTTTCGACTACTGGTGGAGGTCGCTCCTCATGAGGTGTTTCGCTTGGGTCGGGAGGTGCTCTGTGTGAGGCGTGGACGAACTCGAACTCTCGGCAGGACGGCCCTGGAAGGTTGGCTGGCTGATATGGGGCCGGCGCAATCCTTCTGAGCACTGGTGGGGGTCGCTCTTCACGAGGTGCCTTCTTTGGGACACGGGCGTGTTTGGTCGGTCTGTGGGACGGCCCTAGAGGGTTGAATGGCTGGTAGTAAGTCGGCGTAGTTCCTTCGCCCTCTGGTAGAGGCCGTCCGTCGCGAGGTGGTTTTTCTGGGACACGGGAGTATTTGGTCGGTTGGTAGGACTGGCCTGGAGAGCTGGCTGGCTGGGAGTAAGTAGGTGTAGTTCTTTCAACCACTGATGGAGGCTGCTCGTCGCGAGGTGCCCTGTGTAGGATGTGGGAGTTGGTCGGTGGGTGGGACGACCCTGAAGAGTTGGCCGGCTGGTAGTAAGTCGGTGTGATCCTTTCGACCCCCGGTGGAAGCCGGCAGTCGCGGAGTGCTCTCTCCGCGGCACTTTCGAGGTGAGTACCGTTTATCATGGGGGGACAACTTGCGGTCTGATGGGACGGGGGATGACTAAGGTTATCGGTAATGCGCCGAGCAGAGAACTTGGAGGGGGCGGGGGTGAGGGATCCTGTCTGTGTTGGCTCAGCCATTATATGCAGGGGGGAACGAGTCCGTGTCGCCGTGTCGCCGAGAGAGCCACCGTACCATGGAGCTCCCCCACGGCGGTTTACTGCACGTTCCCAGGGGAAGATACCGATCCGCGCCGGTTTTTGTGCCGAATCTTCCGTGAAAAATACACGCATGCAAGATGTTCCGCATGTTCTAGTTCGCGGAGTATCATACAAACCATGGAGCTGGGCGTGTGTGGTGGGAGTGCAAGAGAGGCTCACCACCACAGTGGTTGATCGAGCGGGACCTATTGCCTGCCGCCGTGCCTGCCTGTGCTCACGGACTCGCTGTTGGACCTCTACACGGTAGGGGAGCGACCAAAAAAAGCCCTCTAGAGACGCCCATCGTGCAGACGTTGGAATGCCGCTTCCACAGGCCCGTTGAAACAGCCCAGAGGAAACCTCCCAAACTCAGTTCAGTGGAAAGGGGAGTAGTAATCTTCTGTACCGAAAACGTTTGCGGTGAGGATGATGCGCACCGTTGTGAGTGTCTCTCTGGACTTTGGAGCGACGGTGGGATCAAAGCGGTCGATGAATGACGTCGACATCGCTTGGATGGCGAGATCCCGCGGTGTGTATCGATAGCTTTGGTCTCCTTTGCAGTGCCGCCCTGACCGTCTGGATCTCCGAGGGTCAATGATCAAGAAAGGGAACGACGATATGACACATGACCTCGCCGCGTTCCGAGTCACTTGCTCCCACGGGACTTGGTTTCGAAGGGTGTCGGGGAAGGGATCGGTCGCATAGGAGCCTCCGCAGCGCATTCACACGCATAGAGGCGAGGTTCGAGGCGTTTGTTATACGGCGTACCGTATTACTCAACTTCTCTCTTCCCCTCCTGGGTGTGCGGTCCTGATCGATGGGGTCTCCCAGCCAACTATCCATTCCGGTAAGACGGCCGGGCTCAGTCGGTGACGCGGATTGTACAGATTCCGAGAGTCGTGAGGAAAGTTCCACACAGCGGTTGGATATCAATTGGTGTAGCAAGGGGGAGGGACGCTCACGTTGATAGTACAGCCGTGCGGCGTAGGATTCCTAAGTACGGGGTTACAGGAGTTCCGACGTCGAATTACATACATAAAGGAGACGATAAATGACAACAAAAGACTCGAACGATGGACCCTGGGAGGATCCCTTCCAGGAGTTTGATGAAAGGCTTTGGCTTGGGGTAACATGCTGTTGGTTCCAGTAAGAGGCATACATAATGATAAGGTAGGAACCTCGTACCGATACCATAGATCGCGCTTGGCAGGTCTCACCCGCAATCCTAGACGGGAATGGTGTACTGCGATCTGTAACACACACAGCACTGTGGGCAGAACCTTCCAGATCCACTGGGTTCCTATACCAGGTGGGAGCCCGACAATCAGCAATGTTAGTGTGGGCGAATGTAGGTTGGATCTCTCACTGCCCATAATCTTTGTTTACACATTTGGCACTAAAATCACAGGATTATTGATGAACGGATGCGAGAGCGTTTGGGAACGCACAGTCGTCGGCATTTTCCGGATGGAAATGACTGACATGTTGGGGGGGAGGACCGGGGGGGACTTGGCCGGAGGGTGGGTAGATCCCGGAGGGTCCATCACGATCGTTCCAAATCGACCCAGAGGCCGCTCGATGCAGGGTACTTCGCCTGGAACGTGAACAAGTTTGTACGATTGGTAGGACGGTCCCGGAGGGTTAACTGGTTCTATCGGCGTAATTGTTTCGACCACTGGAGGCGGCTCGTCGCGAGGTGCTTCGCCTGTGGCCTGGGCATATTTGGTCGGGCGGTGGGACGGCTCCGGAGGGCTGGCTTGTTTGTGGTAACTCTGTGTCATCCTTTCGTCTACTGGTAGAGGCCGCTCATCGTGAGGTGCTTTGTCTGGGCCGTGGGCGCATTTGGTCGATCGGTGGGACGGCTCCGAAGGGTTAGTCGGCTGGTAGTAAGTCGGCGTAATCCTTTCGACCCCTGGCGCTAGCTGGTAGTCGCGGGGTGACTTATCCGGGACGCTTGCCAGGATTGCACCGTCTCTCTTGCGTGGCCAACTTTCGGTCTGATTGGAAGAGGGAAACATGGCGGAGGATATCGGTAATGCGTCGAGCAGAGGGCTTGGAGGGGGGGAGTGAGGAGTTCCGTCTGATGGTTCAGTTGTTTTATACGGGGGGGAATGAGTCCGCGTTCGCCATGACATTGAGAGAGTTCCCGTACCATAGAGCTTCCACGGTGGATTAGTGGACGTTCCCAGGCGAGGACGCCGATCCACATCGGTTTTTGGGCAGAACTTTCCGTGAAAAACACACGGGCACATCCGCATGTTCGAGTTCGTTTTCGAAGGTGGAGTGTCGTACTAACCATGGAGCTGGACGTGTGTGGTGAGAGTGCATGGGAGGTTCGCCCTGGTCCGCCGCCACACCGGTTGATCGAAGGGGACCCATTGCCTGCCGCCGTGCCTGCGTGTGTTCTCGGACCCGCTGTTGGACCATGTTAGGTACGAGCAGGGTAAGCGGAACCTACCTTTGGATCATCCATATTCCCCTCTACACGGCGGGGGAGGGCGACCAACAGTTGTCACCTGGAGGCGCCCACCGTGCAGACGTAGGAACGCCGCTTCCACAGACCCATTTGAACTGCTTCGCCGTGGAAACCTTCTGGATTCAGCCCAGTAGGAAAGGGGAATAACGATCTTCTGGACCGAATTGTCTCTAGACTTTGTAGTGCGGTGGGATCAAAAGGGTCGATGAATGACGTCGAGGTCCTCGGAGATCAAGTGGCGAGATCCCGTCGTGTGTATTGATAGGTTGGGTCTCTTTTGGTGTTGGCCCGCGTTTCAACCGTTCCCACGCGTGGATGCGAGGTTCTGGACGTCCGTTATGACTGCCGCGTTGCTCAATTTCTCCCTTCCCCTCTTGGGTGTGCGGCCCTGATCGAGGGGTCTCCCGGCCAACTATCTGGTTCTGGCAAGACGGGCGAGCTTAGTCGGTGGCGCGGGATTGCACAGATTCCGAGACTTGTGAAGAGACGTTCCACGCAGCGCATGTAGTGGTTGTGATATCACCCAGAAGCCCTCGGACTCAACACAAAGGTCTCATAATCTTTGAGTCGATGGCATGTGTGCCGCCTTTTGCTTTGCTCCATGGCGCTGACAATTCTTCTTTCAGCAGTGCCTTCGTCCTGATGCCCATCCTAAAGACCACCGCCCACAAATCCCACATCACTGGATCCTCCAACGCCCGACCATCGTCTCCCTACCTACCAGTGGAGGTGAAGGAGTTCAGAGCGGACCCCACCTTCGCACCCCTCGGTAGAGATCGCCGGATGCGAAGGTCGGATGGTCGACCTTGATATCTTTACTCTTCGCAGTTGCGTGTCACATAATGTGTCTTTGACCAGTTGGTCCCAGTCAATCACACGTAACTTCCCTGAAATATTTCGACTTGTCATCAAGTGGCTGTGTTTGCATGAGACGCCAGGCGATCATTCTGTCACATCCATATCAGGGTCTGGACCCTTCCTCACAGCTTGTCTACAGCACCCTCTCTCAAAACTGCCCGACTTTCGGCCATGGATGCGTATTTACAGCGACAGAAAAGTCGGGACAATGCGCTCTCATTGTTGAACGTGGCCATCGAGACCATGAGTCTGGCGAAGGAGGTATCCAGCATCACACCGGCCAAGGCCGTTTTTGGCTCCGTCAGTGCTCTTCTGACGATGATAAGAGTGCGTTCTCCCCTCTTCTCCGATGATATATTCTAGGTTCACATGTAACCAGGACTCTATGGCCAACAAAACCGACTGCGTCGAGCTCGGGTTAGCCTGTGCCGATGTGTGTAAGGCGCTTGACCGGGGGATGAACGGAAGATCAGTAGATGAGCTCAGTCAGTCAGTGTTCGAAGCGATTGGGCAGTTGACTACGTAAGTTGAACCGGCGATGCATACACCAGACCATTCACTTACCAAGTTCCAAATCGCAGGGCCGTGGCCGATATCCGGAAGAACATCGTCCAGCGGGGTCAACGAAATGGGCTCTCTCGAATGTTCCACGCGAAGAACGACAAAGAGACGATCGCGACCTGGAGGTTGCATCTCAACAGGATCCTTCATGTCTTCAATGTACGTGGTGTAATTCCCACACGATCGCCGTTAACCACTCACTTCCAGACCGAGCTTGCGATAAACACAAATGTAGCCGTTTCCGATGTCCATCGTGATGTTCTAAACACCCAGACGATCGTTTCCGACGTCCGCCACGATGTCACAAACGCGCACACCGTCGTTTCCAACACCCACGTCATCGTTTCTGAGCTTCAGCACAATGTTGCGACCACCCAAACTATTGTTTCTGACATCCAACGCACCATCGTGGAAAGTCAGGAAGGGACTGAAAATCGATCGGTCAGTGCCACTTACCCTGTTCGCCATCGAATCAACGCTCACCGTTACCCAGACTCAAACTGGGTTGGTGATCCCAATTATCTATGAATCTGGTATCTAATATTTGCATCCAGAATCCTCGGAGAAGCGCCTCCCCCACCACCAAGGGCTTGTTTCGGACGCAAGGATCTGATCGAGAAGGTCGTTGGCTTCGCAGAAAATCTCACTCCAATCGCTCTCATCGGCGCAGGGGGGATTGGGAAAACGTCCATCGCTCTCGCCGTCCTCCACCACGATCGCATCAAGGAACGATTTGGAGCCAACCGTCGGTTTATCCGTTGCGACCAGTTCCCTGCCTCTCGCGCTCATTTCCTCAGCCGACTCTCCAAGGTGATCGGCGCAGGGGTCGAAAACCCTGAGGATCTGACCCCCCTACGGCCTTTCCTATCCTCAAGGGAGATTATCCTCGTCCTTGACAACGCCGAATCCCTCCTTGACCCACAGGGGACAGGCGCTCGGGAGATATCTGCCGCGGTGGAGGAGCTGAGTCAGTTCGAGACCGTATGTCTCTGCGTCACCTCCCGCATCTCCACCGTTCCCCGACACTGCAAACGTCCAATCATACCCATACTGTCGATGGAGTCAGCCTGTGATGTCTTCTATGCCATCCACGATGACGGCGGCCGGTCTGATATCATCAGCAACCTTCTGAGACGATTGGACTTCCACGCCCTTTCGATTGCGTTGCTCGCCACCACCGCATCTCACAACATGTGGGGTTATGATCGATTGGCCCAGGAATGGGAAACGCACCGCACCCAGGTGCTTCGGACGGATTACAATGAGAGCCTGGCGGCAACCATCGAACTTTCGCTCGCTTCGCCGACGTTCCGCAAGCTTGGCCCGGATGCACGCGACCTCCTCGGTGTCGTTGCTTTCCTTCCTCAAGGCATCAATGAGGATAACCTCGACTGGTTGTTCCCGACCATCTCCAACAGAAACAACGTGTTTGACAAATTCTGTGCCCTTTCTTTGACGTATCGAAGCAACGGATTTGTCGCAATGCTAGCACCGCTTCGGGACCATCTTCATCCCAAAGATCCAATGTTATCCCCACTCCTCCAGACAACAAAGGAGTGTTACTTCACACGGTTGTCAATTCGTGTTAACCCCGGGCACCCAGGCTTTGACGAGGCGCAATGGATTATATCGGAGGACACAAATGTCGAGCACCTGCTTGATGTCTTCACACTCATTGATGCGGCCTCGGTTGTTGTCTGGGATACCTGTGCTTATTTCATGAGGCACATCTATTGGCATAAGCCACGGCTGGTTGTGCTGGGGCCAAAGATCGAAGGCCTCCCGGATGACCATCCCTCCAAGGCACGGTGCTTGGTCCAGCTCTCGTTGTTGTTTAACACGGTTGGAAACAGCGCAGAGCGCAAACGGCTCCTCGTACACTCTTTGAAACTCCAGAGAGAGGGGGGGGATGACACTCAGGTTGCCCGAACATTACGGACCCTATCTGACGCAAACAGGCTACTAGGCCTCTACAAGGAAGGTATAGATCAGGCGAAGGAAGCATTGGAAATTTACGAACGGCTAAACGACATCCCTGGACAAGTGCTGTCCCTGAATCGCCTCGCCCGGTTGTTGCACGACGACAATCAACTCGATATCGCAGAAAGTTCCGCACTTCGAGCAATCAAGCTCCTCCCAAAAGAAGGTCGCCAACATTTGGCCTGCCAATGTCACCGTCTCCTTGGTGATATATATCACTCCAAGGGCGATACAAAGGCGGCCATCGAACACCTCGAGACAGCCATCGCAATTGCATCCCCGTTCAACTGGCATGAGGATGAGTTTCTGGTTCGCCAGTCCCTGGCGGAGTTGTTTTTAGGCAAAAACAGATTTAACGACGCACGCACTCACGTCGAACAAGCCAAATTGCACGCGACCAATAACGCGCGCCACATGGGTTATGCGATGGAACTGCAGGCTAGGCTTTGGTTTGGGGAGCGCAGGTTTGAAGAGGCAAAGTCTGAGGCTTTGCGCGCCATCGACGTTTATGGGAAGGATGGAAATTTGAAGCGCTGCAGAAATATCCTCAAGGATATCGAGGCACAAACGAAAAAACAGGTTATTTCTGGTGAATAGGATTTCGACGGTGAGCCCCTGGAAACGGTGTTACCTCCTACGCCTGCTAACCTGTAACTCTCTGTCTTCAGTTTGGCGAACTGAGCGGCGACAGCGGCGATCGCCTTGTATCCTCCAGACGTAGCCTCCTAACCCCTCCTTGAGAAGAATATCGTTCCCCTTCACCTCCTCCCGGCCGTAATACTCCTCGTCGTTGTTGCTATCCTCCCTCCCCCTCCCCCCTTTCCGATAACATCCCTTCCTGTACATGCAAAGTTCATTGTCCGCCGCTATGCTTTCTCAATTGTTCCTCTGATGGGCTTGCTTCACTCTCAAGTACCTTGTGGACTGTTTGTCACGCCCAGTGGATTTTTGTTCTTTAATGGTGGTAGATTGCACGTAAACGTCGCACGGGCCCAACCGTCTGTCCTGCCATCGGGAACCCGCATGGGTGCTCATCACGCAGCCTCACCACTAGTGTTGTCGTGAACTGAGTCAACTCACTTCCAAATCACAAACGCGTGGCCATCAGAAAAACAAACGAGAGATTTTGACCGGTTTCGGTGGATTTCGGACCTCATGAGGCCGAAAAGCTGCTTTCGGATCTCATAACCTAATCGTGAAGATTACGTAGGCATCAGCCCTCACCAAAACAGGACATTGGTCCAAATCCGGTCAGCACTCCCATCCCGCTTCCGCCAGCTGTGAGCCTGTAACCCACCAGTCGCCTGAAGGGAAAACGGGACTTGGAAGGACTTGACCTGGCAGTGCCGGTCGACAATTCCTCGTCCCTACCCTCTGATTGCTGGTGTGGGCAGCACCTGCGCTCTCATTCTCAATTCTCGTTGCCACGTCTACCACACATCTTCCATGATCACCACCTCCACCCGCCGTCCCTGCACATCCCGAGAACGGTTGTACCGCTCAGGGTTCAAATATTCGATATTCGATGACGGAATACCCCCTCCATCCGCTTCGATGGTGACAAATGCCACTTCATCCTCCACGGCCGCCTTCGCTGCATCGTCTCCTATGTCCCCGTTTGCTGGCTTCGCGGGACCGGACTCCATATATCGGAACCCGCTCGCCCTCACCAATATGTACGCTCCCCCCGCTTAAGGGGGTGTTATTGTCCGGAGTTCGTTGGGAAGATTGCTGCTGAGTTGGCTCGGATTGGGTGGGAACCCTCGTTGGTTGGTCCTCCCGTCACCCTTCCTGGCTTCCGTCTCAAACATGCCTTTTTTGCTTAGGTTTTGGCTCTGCCCTCGTTGGCGTGTATGTCGGTTTACCAAGCCCGTTGCCTCTGGTGACGACGAAGCGCACAGCATGATAGTTCCTCTCCGGGCCCGTCCAACTTTTTCAACATCGACCGGTTCTGGCAGAATCACCTCACCTGCTGCCAACGCTGTAGCCCATGCCGAACTTACTCCAGACAAGGACTTCTAATTACTTTTCAATTCATTTGTTTCGCACATTCGCTCAATTCCCATTTCTTGTGTACCCTGATCTGATGATGTCACCAGTCCCGCCTCCGTCTGCACAAACTCCTTTACCAGAGGGGAATTATTCAGTTTCCTTTTATATCTATGGGTTACACCTTGTCCACCTCCTCTCACCTCGACGCAATGCAAGACCCACGATTCTGCTCTGCGTGTGGCGCGGGACCATTCGCAAACGTACAAAATCATCTCAACAAATGTAAAGAAAGCAAGAGACGTGAGACGGAGTTCATGAACTCCATTCATGGCGTTAAACGACACGGCCCTGCCCTTGAAAGTGAGATACGAAAACGATGGCAGCCGCCGGACCTAATACCCCAGGTACGAACTTCAACAAACAGCACTGGTGACATTTTTTAACGACTACATCTAGATTTATCTCTCTACTCCTGAGGACTACACCACACATGATGACACTGTCGACCAACATCCAGATTTCGATGAGGTTAGCCTTTTCAAACTCTCCCAAGTAAACTGCGGCTGATCTTCACCTGTAGGGAACTGATGAAGCCGCTCTTTTCCACGCTCTCGAGGAGTCAACTGAGGAGCATTCACAAGTCATGACGGGTGCCGGCATTTCCGGAGGTCTCGAGTCCACCGACAACCCTGGTGGCTTACGCCATAGCGAACGAGTTCGGCGTCCCACCTGGAAGGTCATTCAGGCCCAACCTGAAGCCGTTCCAGTTCACGTCGATTTCCCCGAACCACCGGTCCTCCGGCCCACTCCTCGCGTCCGGCTTCTTGTACGCCCAACATACTCCGAAAATCGCGATGCATTTGGGCTCTCCCGCTCCTACAAAGGTGTACCGTCCTCAATCCCCGACAACCCAGGTGCATCTTCGTACATCCCAGGGTATTCCCACCCTATCCCGCACAAAGAACCTCGCACAATTGAAGAGATTGTTTCGCCATATCCAAACCTCTCGTCATTTCTCCTTGACCACCACTTCTGGACGGCTGGCCCATCCAAGTCCAGGAACGACCGAGATGCGCTGCAGGCCGTAGTCACCCGATCAGACTTCAATCCTGATGACATCAAGGATACAAAGTTCCGCCAGATTGAAGAGGAGTTGCGCGGCCGTTCCTCTCGTGGCAATTGGGAACAGGAGCGGGGTTGGAGAACATCGAAGATATACATCGGGATCCCCGCAGGGAAGAAGCAGACAGCAGCAGTCAGGCGGGAAAAGGCTGCACACCAAGCGAGGGTACAGAATGCTCCCCACCCACCCCTTTCTGCAACGGCCGATTTGGACGGGTTCCCGATCCTCATCGGAAACTTCCACCACCGCTCCATCTGCGAGGTCATCCGAGAGACCTTTTCCCAGGACCCGGCTGCCCGGTCCTTCCATTACCACCCGTACGAAAAGACATATCGCTCCCCAGCTAACCCAACAGCAACGACGGAACACGTTTACGATGAACTCTACACGTCCGATACTTGGATTCATGAAGACGCAAAGGTGCAGACGATCAAACTTGACCCGTCGGCTCCGGAACGTGACCTCCCCCGTGCCATTGCAGCCATAATGCTGTGGTCTGATGAGACCGTGCTGAATCCATTTGGGCAGAACAAAGCTTGGCCAGTGTACATCTTCTTTGGAAACCAACCGAAGCGCGAGCGATCGGCACCCACTGCTGGTGGGGGTAGACATCTCGCATATCTTCCTGATGTCGGTTGACGTGTCTCTGGTGCCAAACTGTCTACTGATATTTTTTCCAGCTACCTGACAAAATCCAGGACAAGATTAAAGCCGCACTGGGCAAAGCAGCATCAAGGGCGCATCTCACACATTGTCGGCGAGAGGTCTTTCAGGCCGCGTGGTTGATTTTGCTCCAGGACCCCGAGTTCCTCGATGCCTACATCAACGGGATGATCGTCGAATGCATTGATGGGATTAAGCGTCGGCTTTTCCCCCGCTTCTTCATCTACTCGGCGGATTATCCAGAAAAGTATATCACACTCCCCACAAGCACAATCAGTTGACTAACTTCACACTGCAGGGTCATGATTGCAACCATTCGTGACAATGGGCTATACCCATGCCACCGATGTTTGATTCCGAAGGAGGAAATTTTCAAAATTGGCAGGGATGATGACCGGCGAATCCGAGAGGAGTTGCGACGGGTAGATACGGCCGAGCGGCAAGGCCGAGTCGAACAAGTCCGAACAGACCTCTACGAGAATGGGTACGCATTGAATGGCGATCATGTCAATGGTGCTCTTAAAAAAGATTCGCTTGTACCAACAAAGGTAAGGTCGCCACATGACCCGTGTCCACTTCATCGTACTGAGCCCACGCTAGAATGCATTCTCGCAGGTCCTGTTCAAGTTCGGGTTCAACTTCTTCAAGATTCTTACGGTCGATTTACTGCACGAGTATGAGCTGGGCCTGTTGAGGGACTTTTTGGCACAAATCATCCGGATTCTTGAGTTTTTGGGAGCAGATAAGGTGCAGGCCTTTGACGAACGGTGTGTACCGCAAACCTGCCATCGCCGGATATGGCCCCCCGATTCTAACTCTTGTCAGTTTTCGGCAGGTTCCTGTGTTTGGCGAGACAACAATACGCCGGTTTGATGACGATGTCTCTGAGATGAAGCGACTTGCCGGGCATGATTTTGAAGATATACTTCAGGCGAGTCGGTGCTCTGGCTGTGCTCAGGCAATTGCTAACTTTCGACCCTGATAGTGTCTTATACCCTGTTTAGAGGGGCTCCTTCCTGAAGAAGACAACAAAACAGTTCTCGACCTCATTTTCTTGCTTGCAACATGGCACGCTTTAGCTAAGATGGGCGTCCACACTGACACATCCCTCCACCTCCTCGATATCACCACAACAGCATTGGGCGCCGGCCTGCGGTACTTTGTGGGTGTAACCTGCCCAAAATTCAAGACAGTCGAAACAACCGCCGAGTATTCCAAGCGACGCCAACGCCAAACTTCCAAATCTCAGAATTCATCGGAACCGGCGAGCCGACAGCCAAGGTCACTTAGCCTCAAAACAATCAAGCTTCATTTCCTTGGGGATTACGTCGAGTGTATCAAATCATTTGGCACCACGGATAATTATATGAGTGCCCTTGTATGTCCCTCGTGTTCTGAGTGTGATGTACCTGATGCTGTTATTGTTAGGGCGAGCATTGTCACCAATGGGTGAAGAATTCCTCCCAGACCCGGACGAACAATAAGGACACCGACCAGCAACTTGGGGAGATGGATTACACTCTCTTTCACATCGGGCGAATTGCTGACGAACTCCGTGAGAATGGTGTTTCCCTTCCTGGAAGGACCAATCCTCCGTCATCAACAACCGAGGTGCCGGAAGAATCAGAGGTGACAACATCAAAAAGTTCTCGGTCAAGTCTATATCTGCCTCGATGGTTACATGACCATCGCTATGACCCTGCGGTGATGGTAATGTTTTATACCGTGCCGAGTGATCATTGCTAAATAGTAGATGGTAGGGTTTCATGGACCTATTGCTCGCTCACCTCCGCGAGCGGTTATTCCACAATGGGAACAATGCCGAGCGGGTGTTCATTGAAAACGATAC
>Ga0307511_10001919_pt1 | contig 21865 bp, 14 predicted proteins | sample 13_EM_MG_FD_200266 | JGI IMG/M metagenome (GOLD analysis project Ga0307511, IMG submission 200266) | Populus trichocarpa ectomycorrhiza microbial communities from riparian zone in the Pacific Northwest, United States - 13_EM | ecosystem: Host-associated > Plants > Roots > Unclassified | place...
CAACAGTTTCGTCCACACTCCCCAATACACTGCCCCCAGCACCAACACCCCCACTCCTACCACCGGGAATACATAGTACGGATAACTCGTAGTCTTCACATCCGGCGGAATAAACGGCACCAGCGCCAAAAAGATATTCGCCAACATATAAATCACATTAACCGGGAACCAGCTATGCCAGGGGCTATCCCACCGTTCCTTCTCGCGGTTCCATTGGAGATATATCAACCCCGCGGCGACAAACGTGTTAATCCAAGCTCCTGGGTAGGTGTACAGGTCGACAATAAATTCATACGCTTCACCTGCGGGAGGAGCAATCAGGATGATTATCGTCACGATCCAGTGGAGGAGCAGTGATGCGGCGGGGGCGTTGAATGGTTTATTCGACGCAAAGAACCTTGGGAATGGGAGGATCCCTTCTTTCGCAAGTTCCTGATTAACCCGAGCATGGGCGAACGACACGGCAAGGACATTCCCAATATTACTTATAGCCACGAATGCAGGGAGTACTCTCGCGCCAGCGCTATCCCCAAAAACGTTTTTGAAGAATAAACCCGCCACAATGGCGCCAGAGTTTGCTAGATCGGTTTTTGGGATTGCGGCGAAATATGCTACATTGGCGAGGACGTAGAGGGTCGTTACCCCACCGACTGCGAGGGGAGCGGCGACGCTGAGCGTCCGTTTAGGGTGTTTGATTTCACCGAGGACGTAGTTTGCATTTTCCCAGCCCTTATACGAGTAGACAATTCGGAGAAGGGCAGAGGCGTAGTTGTATACCCCACCCCCCATGTCTGGATCAAAAGAGAAGGAATTCCTAAAATTATTTGGATTTTCTATCTTGAGGTGACCATTGAGTGCGGCGAAGCCGGAGAAGACAATGAGTAGGAGGACAATGACTTTGACTATCCCGAGGACGTTGAATAATCGCATTCCCCATTTTGGTAATGTGGAGTGCAAGACGACGGCGAAGGTGATGCAGGCGATGGCAATCCCGCGTGCTTGCCAGCCATCGGGTTCGTCGCTCCCAGCAGCGAAAAGTACGTAGCGACCGAATGCGAGGGAGTTTCCGGAGGAGAACCCGAGGAGAACCATTTGTGAGAGGAAGACGGAGCTTGCGAGGTACTTTGGCCGTCGGTAGACGCGCTCAAGGTAGTTTTTCTCTCCGCCGCTCAGGGGGATTTTCTGTGGTGGTTATAGTTAGCGGGGTTGTGTGGAATAGCATCGGATTGATAGATGAGTCCATACGAGACCAAATTCAAGGTAGACGCTTAAGCCTGTGAAGGTCAAAATTCCGCCCACGACCCATAAGATGATACTGACGCCGACGCTGCCGGTGGCTTTGTAGATACCCGACGGAGTTGAGAAAACTATGTGGTGTGTTAAAAAAACATAATCGCAAGTCCGGATGCGGAGGGGAGGTTAGGTAGCCACATACTTCCCGTCCCAATCATCTTATTGAGAATCAAAAACACCGAACTGGTAACCCCCAGTTTCCGGGATTCATCAAATTGGTACACCTCCTCACCGGCAATGCTAGCAGAGTCCCTACCAGCACCATCTTTGCGTTTTTCCCCTATATCAACGGCATCATCGGAGGGGTTTAGATAGAAGTTGTCCGTCTCTTCTCTTGCGGTGTACGGAGCCGGCGGCTCCACGGTTGCAGTTTTTTCTGCAGCCATTGAGTTCGAGTGTGTCGAAAACCTCCTGGGTAAGAGTGGCGAAGGCGTGTGTATTTGAAGGCATACCAGATCGCCAAATTGGGAGGCCTATCTATGGAACAGCAGCGGGCCAATACTTTATCATATTTCTGCACAGAATTTTAGGTTTGCACATCACACATTCGCCTGTGCGTGCCAGAGCACGCAATTCCACTGGCAACTCGCGTCGCCTCACTTGAGTGTATTCAAATGCCTCCGAATGTGATCGCCCACACTCAAAACGCCTCTCCTGTAGCATCTGTAGCATCACGAGGCCGCACCTTTTAACTGTAAACATATGTATGCTCAGGCTGCAACATCGCGTTTCGACCCCGGTCAACGTCCAAGGCGTGCTGCCTTGGCGCCTTTTGGGAGGTGCATTCATTCCCGTTGCGGCAGGTGTTTAAGTGATTGACAAGAATGCTTCGTTCTGTTGATATCCGCATTTATTATTGCGTGCTGATACATCATTGCCGGTTGCGTGGTGGTACTTAAGCGAGCCGTTGCAGGGATAACTCTTGGGGTTTGGTGTGATTGCGAAACTACTTCTAGCCTTAAATTCAACCACAAATCTCTCGATATTCAGAAACTAGAAAGAAGTCCCCAGGAATACTATTGATGCATCGATATCCCGATGGCATTTGATGGAAATACATTTTGTGACAAAGTAGGATCAGCAGACTCTGCATATTGGATCGACATCCGGAGATATCCCCTTTCGGCAGTTTTAAATCGTGCTCTCCCTGCAGCTGGCATCTCATTGCAACTGAGAGAGCCAAGCACAGCTTACCGAAGATGACCTTGCTTCTTTCCGAGTCAACCTCCAATGTAATTAAGAACTCGACTGATATGAGATGATTGGTTCTGCTCATGTAACTTTGTGAAAGTCATTAGCTCATACATATAGGTACTCTAGGTCTTGATAAAGTACGGTACCTATACTATATGTCCCTAATAAGGCCAAATCAAGCCCTAGGCTTGTCTATGCAATAGAAACCGAGTTTATGTACTATATTAGAATACGATAAAACTATAGTACTAAGAGATATCAACCAAGGAAATGTGAGTCCAGAAACGGAAACAAGTGATATTAGTTAATTCTGATCTTGAGAAGAGCGCGGATTGTGGAATATATCTCCTTGGGGTGAATCCTGGTCACCACGGAAACAGCCGGGTGCTTCTCGCCTCATTTCCCTTCAAGGCCACTGAATATTACTTTAATACTTACCTAGAGCGTATTTAAGGCGTCTCAGGTGGGCTTAATATAGGCGCCTTTAAGTAGCCATCTGGAACAGCATCTGCAGTATCATTTATTCCAGAATGCCGCTAACAGCTTGCAAGCCTTATGTACGCTTTTATCAGCAGGCTCCAATAATGTCACCTAGATGGACCAGTTGAAGTACCTCAATATCTTCTAAAGCAGCAAAGTGTACACGTGCCAGTAAGATACGGCTACTGTTAATATGTACTCCGCAACAAGGCCGGAGGTGAATCAGAATTACTAGCGCCAAGCAAATCGCCACGGCGAGATACCTAGCCGAGGGATACGATAACATGGGGATTACTTGGGAAGGAAAAGCAAGAACTCCAAGGAGTCTTTTACCTCTAGGAAACGACTTTGTGTGCTTCGTGAAAATAGATCAACAGGGACTTGGATCTAGAATCCGCCCAGTGATTTATGTGAGGATTCTGGATGTATTTCCTGCACAATGAATGGATCGATGCTGGCATTGAAGTTCATTTATAGCTATTCTTTAAAATACGGCAAGGGTAGTATTTGAATTAAATATTCACGCCAAGCGCTAGACCAAGAACACTAACAACGCCCGCGAACCGCCAGTCTGTTCGTGAACTCGTGAACCTGAACAATATTAGCAGGGTTCCTTCCAATGTAAACCTATCGGCGATCAGATTGAGAATGGTAGTCAATGAGGAAGCCGTTATTTTGGCACCTACCATGGCTAATGGCCGTTAGCCTTGGCATTAAACTATTCTAGTCCCGAACGGGACATTACACTGAGATTGTAGTCGGGTTGGCAACTCAACTTGTCGCCGCCGTCGCTTGTAATGTTGGTTTTTCCCAACAGCCTATGGTCAGAACATGTCGGAATAGCGAGTATACATACATACCCCCATACTAACCAACATGAAATTATTATTACAGATGATATACTTCACCTGGTCTGTTTTCCGTGTGGTGACCCCATTAAATGAGGGTGTCTGGGCAGGTCTATGTGAAGATTGTTTGTTTTATCTGAGCCGATAATCCTGATTTGAATACCCACAGTCTTGAACCGAATACCCCATGGTGTCTTACTAAGTTCGGATATGAGCCAGGAAGTTGAAGAGGAACAGATAGGGGATTTTTACTATCTCTAATTTGCTTTTAACTTTGATAGCATCTCTATAGGGAAGCGAATATGGCCACTGTAACATGGCGGAACGCCCCCCTGGAGAAGATACTCCATTTTCCGTTTGCTTTATTATGCTTAGGCTTGAGAGGTTGGAAGTATCACTCCCCTTTCCCATCCCCTTTATAGCCCTTGGTATTCAACAGGGTGTATCCTTTCCAATCCACCTTTGTAACTCCCCTCTATTTCATCTCTAGCTCTGTCACCTGAGGTTCCATTCATCTCTTCCCCCTTCCAGTCGTGGAACTTCATCAAGCCCCGGGTCGGGACCTTGGCGGCCTCCATCAGGTTCCTAGTTATCTCCTCCATCCTTCTATGATCCTCACTCCAATCTTCCCCCCAAATCACATCTTTCATATGCTCCTCATCGCCCTCCCAAGCTCCTGTGAGATATTGCCAAGGAATACTCGGCTACTATACATATCTCCCCTTTTGCTCACCCTATGTATTCCGCTTTTTCCTCGTTGCCTCCTCATGATATTCCTCAACCTCTTCATCTTGTGTCAAAAACCTATCCTGTGCTATTACTTGTCCAATTGAGCGTCAATTTTGTCTGTAAAGTTGAAGTGGTCCGAGTAAGAGTTAGGTCTCGTTTATATACTCGCTATCGTCTCTCGGATGCTAACTCCGACTTGTGAAACCTTCTGCTTGTTGAGACTATTATCCTCTGGAGCTATGAACAGCAGATATGGTACCTAAATATGTAAGAATGGCTCCAGGAGAAGCAGCCCCGCATCAGTCTGCAAGTATATATTTTGTCTTTACTCTCTTCCCCAAATTCTAAATATTAGAGCTAGTCCCAAGCTGCTTGCCGATACTTATATAGTGCTCAGGGCAAGATGACCACAATCATGACAAATACTGCAGCTGGAGGACTTCTCACTGTGTTTGAAAGTTTTGAATAAATCACTACTCATTCCGCACCACAACACGAAAACTCTCTATAAACACTAAGGAAAAGACAAACTGGAAGCGACTTAACCCGTAACTAAGATGCAGCGGAAAAAAGTGATGGAAGGGAAAGATACAGCACACGCACACATCTACCCCCACCTTACGGTGTCTGTTTGAAAACCACAGATACCCATCTATAAAAATATAAAGCGCCTATCCAGCCAACCAGTGCTTACATACTCCGTTTGCTCCAGAATATCCCCCTCCTCAGACTTCATACCAATCGTGAAAAGCTGTCTGTTCCTCTCCCTGATTGTAGCTGAAACCAGCAGCTCCAGCAAGTGCCATTGGATTTGGACCGGGAGGTAATTCCTGAGCTCGAGCACCACTAGGATCCTGACTAGAAATGGGTCTGGAAAACAGAGGTAAGTAGTATTCTGCCGTTAGAGTGCCTCTAACAAAGATGGAGAGCCGAGCACAAAGGTCACTCTCAGCATACTCCGAACTTTGTTGCACTGTGTAATCTTGATGCCGTGGATACGTTGTGGTGGTAACCATGGAAGACCTAGGCAGCTGAAGGATCGTTACTTGTGTATTTACATCCTCGGGTGAGTAAACGAGGCCGGGGTGAATATCGTTATTGAAAGGTGTGAGGAGAGGGTCATGGTGAAGGTGGGTTGTGCCGCATGCAAACACCCCCAGAGGCAATATGTTTTGTTGTGCTCCTGCGAGTATATCCGGAGCCGATAGAGTGTTGAAGGCTATAGTTATAATTAGTCTCAATTAGTCAGTAATTCTGGAATGGGGAAAGCCCGGGCGAACTCACCCAAACTTGAATTTTCGTGTTCATTTACGAGAAGGCTGTTGGCAAGGGGGTAGAATTGCAGCGAAATGTATCGACCCCTGTATATATAGTTTTGCCAAGCCCCATGGAAAAGTCCGTTCTGTAATCGTAATTTTCATCACCAAGGCTCGAATATGCATACAGGTGGTTGGTCAACGATCCACCACTATATCTAGGAATGTATATACCGTTTCCATTGGTGACCGTCTGTGTACCACTATTACATTCCGATACAGACTCACCATAACGATCATTGGGAGTCCCAGGACTGAAATGCTGATAAATCATCACTCGAGGGTGCTGGCTCTTTTCCATATGTAGCGCCTGAGGGTTCTGCGTCAACTGGCGATAGGCATGCGACATTATAATTAATGTTGAGCAAAGCCGGATCCACTGTATTCTGCTCTTGTATAGATAGTTGATTACGACTACCCCGGCACGTTCGATATTTCTTATCTCTTCTCGCTCGTTGCTCGTTCTTTCGAGCTTCATCCACATCTAAAAAACCCGCAAAAGTCAGAACAAGCTGTGTGGCGGAATTCAACTCCATGGCAATGGATGGATGGACAATAAGCAAAGTAATAAACACTGGGGATTGGAATTAACCCACCACAGTATGGCGCACACCCATTTGCTATGGCCTGGATCTCTAGATATCCCTTGGCACCTTCGAGATCCTGGAGCCCCCTTGCAACCCTAGGGGAAACTGGGTCAAATTGACATTGAGTACATGGATTTTTCATATCGTTGAGATGTCTTGTTAAGCCATATTTTTTTCCGAAGCGTTTACCGCAGTTGGTGCACTGATAGGCGTTCAGGTGTCTCAGAGCATCCTCCCTACAATATCGGCTCCATTAAGGGTAAGCCTTGACGTAGATAGCTTAGCAGTCGCGAAAAATATATCGGTCACGTGAGTCTAGAAGGATTACCTAATCACAATCCCCACGTGACCGATGCATAATGGCACCAAAGATTGATTGGGGAAGGAATCGGATCCTCCGTGATAGAAGATGTAACGTACTTCAGCTCAGCACAGTTCCTGAAGCCAGCCTTGCCTCCCATAAACCTGCATTTTTCACCATAAAACACACACGGGTGCTGAGTAACCATTGACCCTGTAACCTGAGTGGCTAAGCATGAAATGGGATAGTTGAAATGGGATCCGGCGCCAAGACTAAAGACTCGTTGACTGCTGACTCTACCTACTCAGGAATTCTTCTCAAGGTACCTACGGCGGAACACTTATGTACATTAACTAGTTGTAAGGGTAGAGATGCAGCGGACTCGAACTACACCAGTCGCAGGGGTAAATCCCATGCCTCGGGCGTACGCCCACATCTAGGCGGTTCAGTTTTAAATCGAGTAATCGGGCGACCAGGTTTTCATTAGGATCAAAACCATTTTACTGTGAACACATAACCAAATTAGTTACAAGCGCCCATTCTAGATGCGCCCATTGTAGATGCGCCCATTGTAGATGCGCCCATTGTAGATGTCTGCATAATTGTACCTATCCTCTACTCTAATTCACCTTTCCCATTGCTCCTTGGTCCAGTTTCGGACTCTAACGCTTTTGGGTCATGTCATCATTTAACAATGGTTGCTGAGCTACTCGCTACTTTTTTATACTACTTCTTTCAATCGGCATTGCTTGGAAATATGAACCCCTAGACCTCCACTCCCTTAATGGCTGCCCTCTGTGCTCCAATCCATCAATCGATCAGCTCGCATAGATATTTTCTGCGGTTTTTCTCGAGGGGCGGACTTGAACTTCACTTGATGGGTGGTTGCGTTTTTGTTGATGTATCGGTGGTGGACCTTGGAATTCTGGTGCATTCTGAGATCATCTCAAAATGTGTACCCAGTATCTCTACGCCTAAATAAATATGCCCTCATGGCAGGCGACACCTCCCGACTTTGATTTTCCTGTGTTTGGGTGCGTGGTCCTGGTGTTATTGCTGCAAGATATGAGAGGTGGACGCCGGACAGTCCGTACATTTATATCTAAGCTCACAAAATATTTTTCTCCGCCCCCATGCCGCTGCAAACTTGGGCTGGCGGGGGCTCGCTCAGCCGGTTGCAGGGAGTCTGGTTGCGGGGGCTCAGTTCTGGGGGACTCAGTTCTGGTTACGGGGGCTCAGTCCGTTTGCGGGGGAAACCAGACTATCTGGTGCCGACTACCCTACCTACCAGGCTGGAGGAAACCCGGTGGGAAGATGTCTGGGGTTGGAACCGGGATTTGTAACGTACGGACATACTTGGTCTTACAAGTAGGTACCATATACCTACCGACGCCGGACTCACCAGTAGTACGTGTACTAGACAAATATAACTTATGGTCACTGTTAAGATCTTGATCATAAGGAATACTAGTTCATTTACATTGACAGTTTGCTAACATAAGGACTTTGGATGCTATATAAGGTAAAGCGTTCTATACCTTTTGTGTGATAATAGGGGTGAGTAGACAATAGGTTTCTATCGTAAAAGTAGTAAACTAGTAAACTACTAGTAAAAGACTTCTATATTCCAATCACTTTTTCCAGAGGCATACGTAAACAATACCATTTCCACTATTTACAAGGATATTCGAGCATAGCTGCAGGACTGTACACATATGTAATAGCTAAACGTTATAGAAGTTTGTACTCACTACAGAGTATATATACTGTATATGTGTCTGGATCATGTGGCTATAATCAAGTCAGTCGACATATACTGTATATAGTTGTTCACTTTGTTATTGTATATGCATAATTAAGGGATATCCTTATTCTGCGGTCCATATCCCTTAATGTACGCTTGTACGCTTTCATCGACCTTACCTTCAATCCAGAGCCCTCATGTACGCCTTGATTGACCTTACCTCCAATCACCTCATTACCAGCTCTCTTAGTTCCGTTATCTTCCACTAAGTATCCGTACTTCAATATATCAATTTCTTTGTTTCAGGGACAGGTAACAGCTGGTCATTTGATTAAATTCTTATTTTCTTTACTAGAACATTGCTCAATTTACCCCCCATTTAACCTTAGCCAAAGGATCAATTTCCGGATCCGTAAATTCTATTTTTGGGTTTGTGGTGTTTTTTTTGTTATCTCTGCACACGTTATTTGCTGGGGTGGAGGTCTGAATTTGCACCTCCGACGCCCACCGAGCTTTTAGCGTCTTCCCTTCCGACTACGAACCCCTATCGTATTATATGAATGAGGATACTTGGTTTATCCGAAATACCAAGCATGGAAGAACAAATTGATCATTTCATCCTCAGTAGCCAGCCGTTCCTATCACCAATCTAGTGTATTCTTTGTTGTGCTATTTTTGCTTGTACTTCCAAAAAGTTGTGAGGCATTCGGCAATTCAAAGAGTTAATCAGGATGGACCAATTCATTGGTACTGGGTATGTCGCTTCAGTTATTGGAAGGAGGTGGAGGTGGAGGTGGCGATGAGGAAATTCATTATCTGGAGGGTGTTGATTCAGTGCTGTTGGCAGTACAGCTGGCCCTGCAATAGGTTCTGTGCAAGGCTCGTCATGTATCCATCCACTCTGCATTTTAGCAAAGTGTAGTATGTAATAACACTTGTGTGTCGTCTGCAGTAGAATCATCCCGCTGAGCAATGGGTAGTGGCGGATCTCACTGTAGTATCATTGCTAACGGACACATATGTATCTACCTACCTGAGTAGCCAAATATCTGCGATAACTACCTGCACAAAGTGTATCTAACATGGCTATCTTTATTGCGCGGGTGTCGACACCTTGTGTATGGCCCTGCACTTCCTTCTTGCGCCCTAGAACGTCTTGCCGCTTGGTGGGTAGGTTTGGGATTAGCGCAACAGTATGGTCTTGAAGCGCAGTTTGTGTTCGTTGTACCGAATGTAGGGATTTAGGCTGCTATTTTATCTACACTGATATTGATGCAACAGAGGGTGAACGTTCTTTTTTTAGTTTTTTTTTACACAATTCAGTACTCGTATTCAGCTATCTAGGCTAAGCCGAGATAACGCATCCCCGGGTAACTACTCGGCTGGATTATCAACTTCTAGGCCGTTCCCCACCCCCTATCTACGTACAAGACCAGATACGCCCCCTAAAAAGAACAATTGCACAAAAGAGAGAGTGAACGTTTCCAGCTGTTTTCGCATGCACAAGCACATCCAAAGGCAACGAAGCAGGAGTTGGCACGGTGGTTTAATATTAAGTTCTAGAAACAAATCAATCAATCAACTATATCTCGTATGATTTATGAGTTTATATAGTTCACATATTAGACTAATGTTATCTTAGGTATCCGTATCCTGACGAGATTTCAAGACGAACCACCACCACCAGAAGTTGCCGAATTTTTAAAAAGCGAAATAATCGAGTTCAATGAGTTCAGCACCCGGAATTAGATACAGTCCTATATGGTTGGTTTCTGCGCTTTGAAAGACAATGCCTATGACTGGTGACCTGGTTGAAGCGAAAGCGTATTTATATTTATTAGCATTGCGTCCCGGTCCCGACTTTATGCAAATACACATAAAGGTCGACTATACAGCTAACTGCAATACGCAGTGAAGTTGATGGCTACCGGGTAACGTGATCCTTAGGTGGATATCTGCATCCACTGGCAATGAGAGTTCTGCATCAAGTTCAAGCATTTTAGAGAAACGTTGCAAGCATAGATCCATTCAGAAATACACTCTACACTTTCTTCTACCGTTTAGAGGTTGATAGCACCAGCTTGCTTGACATGGTTCAATGATCTTTCATGCGACACATGATATTTCTATTTCTGCCAGGAGCGGCCGTTCCGGATATGGAGTTTTACAAAATTGTCCTTTTGGTCCTAACGTTCGTTTATTCACCCTAAACGCCTATAGTATAGCGCATACAAATAATGATTCGTTTAGAAAAATTCCTATGACGTTCCTCTTCCTTCGGTGGAAAGCTCTTGGCACGTGTTTTACGCAGCCTCTCTACGGAAGTACCCTATATCAATCTACAATACTCCCCTGGTGTAATCGAGACCCCCACTCTTGTTCCGCTTCATATAGATGCATGTGAGCTTGCCCACAATCCCATACCCAGTCTCTTGGACCCCATAAACTCGTTCCTGGTCTGCCGCCTGAACGTAAAAAGAGTTATCCCGCTTTGCTCAATGACTACCTACGCCCCAGCCTGCTTACTACTGGTAAGACTTGATGGAATATGTCGGCCGAAGGGATATTGAGCCGCGCTAAATGGCTATAACGACGGAAGAACTGAGCCGATGGATATCTATATATATGTCGGAAATTCCCTCCCTGATGTCATGATCATTGAATATATCACCTCTTCACTTAGCCGACGGGATTGACTTTTTAGTGAAGAACGCTTATTACCAAGAGACGCCTAGAACCCCATACATAGCTGACTGCTTATGAAGCATGTGCAAATCTTCATTTTCTGCAACTGAAATTATCTATTTACAGGTAAGTACTTAGCACTGATCTCATTTGTTGCAATGAGTTGAAATCATTGGGCATGCTTACCAAACGGTGTGGGTTCGCTTTCTCATTCGGATAAGCCAGAATAGGGGTATTCCATATCAATCGAAACAGTGCTAAGATACTAACTAGGAATGCATATGCGGGTATGAAACATTGATTTCCTTGCCGCTCCCTATACGACCGAACGGAAATTTGGCATGGGATCGTACACAATTTGCTGTACACGGCCACCTCCCCCGGATTGTATCGACTCAATTGCAGCTCGCAGTACGAGCTGTTGCACACATACCAAGCCCTCCTCGTACGTTGTGAGTTCTGCACCCCTAGGTAGTCGGCCGCGAGAATGAAGGCACAATCGAAACCGATGATAACAGGCACCTTGTCGTACAGAATACTATTTGCTGAACGAATGACTATTGCTTATATACATGTAGCCGGTGTATCCCGTCAATCTAAGCTTCGATAGCGAGGCTGAATTCGCAGGGACTCTAAAAGACATTCATATAGAATGCTTTTCTAGGAGTGTAATGCCAATTTGCACACGCTGTTCGGTATCAGTGAGATCCGTAAAGTAGTTGCCAAGCCCCTCCCCTGTTCGCTGGCCGCACCCCAACCGAGGCTGACGACCGGTTTGGGTTGATCCCCAATGGAACGTAGGTGACGTAAAACAACGAGTTCGTTGTGATGGCATGTTGTAAGTTCAGCCTTGATTGAAACCTTCACGACGATACTCCGCGTCATCCTATCTCTGCGGAGCATCTTGGGGTGACAGACTGCCCAATCTGCTATTTTTTACTATAACCTAGCAAGTCTTCAATCTGGCCCAGACCTGTGTAAAACGGTAGGCGGGTCGGCTGCCACCCAGCCACCTCGCTCTTTTGGGGATGTACTTGAACATGACATCGGTTGATATTGCATCTGTAAAGCCATATCTTGTTGACCCCGACCTGCGACTATTTGAATTTCCATGAGAGCGTTATCTGTGATATTTGTGAGGAATCTCCGAACTCTTGCTTCGGTGGTTTTAGGTTTGGACTTATTTTCCATTTCCTCATTTGCCCTTGCGTTGAGCATTCGCACTGAGAGCGTAACGGTCGTCTAACGTCGGACGAAACATCTGGATCACATTCTCCGAAGACCAGGCCTCCGCGCGGGTAACTGAGCCTACTATCGTGGTGAGCCCCCTCAAATTAGGCATGCCCATCTCCACTCGCCTGCAGAGGATCATTTGATCCCCCCACTCTCCAACGCTTCCATAAACTGCTGCCGCTGATGGCTTGGTTTCGCTACAGTGTTTCCTGAGGCTGCTTCCGCTTATGGATCAGTCTTGTTCAAGAGTTGGTCATAATTCTGCCGCTCGTGGCTCAGCATGTCTGTAGATTGTTTAGGTACCATGTTCGCAGAACGCTTCTACTTGTTCCCATAAGACTGCCTGCTTGCCTTTGCTTGCCTTCGAGCGTGACGATCGTTTGGTCCTTTTCTGCCATCGCCTTGTCGTTGCTTTGTTTATGCTTTTCCAAAATCTATAGTAATATTGCGTTAGTCTCAGCTTGGAACTGGGTAGGGCCTGCATACCGAATCAGACTATGCATACCGTAGTCTGGTTGGCACGACCGCTCCGAAGTGCATACCTAGTGGAGGCCTTCCTGTGCTGCTTTTCCAGCTGGCTGGTGCTGGGTGGCCGCCTATTGAGGTGATAACCTGAAGATTACTTATCTTTAGAATTTTGTCTAAAGATTTGAAATTCGAAGAAAAGGGCCCACATAGTTATCAGATCTCTCTCAGGAACATTTTGGAATAGAAATCTTCAGGGTTGCTCTGGGGTAGGAAGCCGATTTCAATACCGGCAACTCAGTCTCCCTGCTGTCGGCGGTATTACGGGATATGGTAAGCTGTGCGATGCCTAGATCGTCAGAGAGGTGTTACATAGCCAAGGACTTGAAAATGCCCGAGCATGGGGTTCCTTGCTGAGGGAGGTTTATCCATGGCTTTGTAAACCTTGGCATTCTACCGGTCACGAGGTAATGGGACATCCGGTGCAGTAGGAATTCATCGAGAACAGGGTTGACCTTGGGGGTCCTACTGGGGCAAAGAAATACTTCCAGCAAACTAAGTACTCCCCAAAAGATATCCCTGCATGCCCCGTAATTTATATCATGATAGGGGTGAACATAATCCATTGAGACTCTACTATTACCTAGTGATAAGTCAGAGCCCCCGCGTACTAGGACTCCTAGATACTTTATACATGTTCTCTTCAATCGTGCATTTCATAGGAGCCCCTCATTGTCTAATTCCCACCAAAGCCCGTTGAGATATACCAAATCTCCGAGTTGTTATATTACCCGGTAGTTTTGCATATGACCGTCGGATACTGTATATTGGACACCTATATAGGATGCAGCGGTAGGTGAGGCTAGACGCGATAGTGGCTTCATACCACTGAATATTAGTTGCACATTAGCAGTTGCTGAATCGTTGGGTGAACGATTGAGATTCTTGCTGCACACTGGTTTGTCATTCGATCTGTCAATTCCGTGAGTTCTGCTGAATCGGTCATATATACTGAATTATTCGACTTCGTGTGAACGAACTGCCAATCACCCAAAACCTTGAAGCAGCGAACGATCCAGTAACTACCGTGATTGACAGTCCACCAGCATGCATGCAAGTAGTAGGACTACAGTATTCAGCAATGGCTAATAGAAATGATATTGGAAGCCGAGTTTCCTGCTGTAATATACAGACTTAGTAATACCTGTAGCTAAAGTTGAAGAAGTAGATGATGAAGTAGAAATACCTTGAAAAGCACTGCCGGCTGTTGCTCATCTGACAAGGTAGGATGTGGTGGCAGTAGTTTGTATATTTTTCTCCCAACTCAGACTGTTTGCTCTGGAGCAAGCAGAGTATAGAGAACGAATACGATTTCTGAAGCTAACTTGAACTACGTACTTACATGCCTAAGTAGCTAGGAAGTGTAGCTGTCTGAAAATGTGCAATTGAGATAGTATTGGTTATAAGACAGCAGGTTGATGATATCGATGCTAGATGGGTAGGCAATGACTTTATATTCCTAAATAAATAACTGGACAACCTAGATAACCAGTATAGCCTAAAACAATAACAAAATCTATTGGCTATTGCTGGCCACAGAATGGTAAATCGTTCAGTCTGCTGACATTTTGTGGACAGTCCGGCGGTCTGATAATAGCAGGATGGGACGACATTTTGTATAGGAATTACCCCAAAATAGTATCCGCATGGGGACTCGGGCCTTCAGCTGGTACTTGAAAGTATTGTGAGAAGTGACCCTTTTTCTACACACCTGCAGTGCGCTCTCGTACCAAGAACGGTATGAGACTAACCAAGAACTGCAGCTTGCAGGTGACACTAGCCAAGTTTGCAATGCATTCCTCCTTTAGGGTGACCGCTTTGTCATTCTACTCCAATCTCCGAGATGAGTAAGACCTTGACCATAAACCAGTGTATTCACAGTCAATTTTTGTGAAGTCTCGATCGGTGTTTGTGTACTGCTACTGTAATACATTTGTGTTAGATTACGAGGTTACGAGCGGAGGAATCTTGAGAGAGAGATATAGATATATTGGTCAGGCCTATGTAGAGATCGCTATAGTCTTAATGCTATGGTTCTACTGTCCTTATTCTTCTTATTTCGCCAGCGGATTCCAGCTCTATTATCCTCCTCGAGTTATCCCAATAGGCCATTTTAGGCTTCCCTGTTCATACCCGCATGTCCCAATAGGCCATTCTCAGACTCCTGCGTTTCCCATGATGTTTCCCGTGATATCGCACGTGAGAGTAATTCCTACAATTTGGTCCTTGAACGTTTGAACATAGATCACATGGGGAATCCCATGAACAAGCTTTTGCATAGCAACTGAATAAGCATACTGCGAGTATATATGGGTATAATTATATTTAAAAGCATAGTGACAGTGAGGTGACTGACTATACATACTCCGCATCGATATTTGGGTACCCGGGATATTTGACTACAGTAATCGAAATCACTAAGCATGGATGGGCACATTCGGTTTTTTATTGGGAGGAGTTCACTCGCCAGTCGCATACATATTTCAAATCTACTCGAATGACATTCTGAGGTTAGCCTTCTTCTACATAGAAGCTGTGACACACTCGGGCATCTCTTTAACACTACTCTAACCTCTTGCTCCACTGGAAATACTCATGATTATATGTATTTTGAGAATCCCTATTGCGCACTTGTTTTGAATCCCTCAGAGAAATTGCTCCCTTACTGGAAACCTCTCTCCGCATTTTAGAGGAACCTTGGATCCCTAAAGTTTTTCTCCGCATCTACAGACGAGCATCTTCGAGTCCCTTTCCCAAGCGGCATATTCTCTCTGTTGCTTTTGTAGGAATTACTCTCACGTGCGATATCACGGGAAATATCACGGGAAATGCAGGAGTCCGAGAATGGCCTATTGGGACATGCGGGTATGAACAGGGAAGCCTAAAATGGCCTATTGGGATAACTCGAGGAGGATAAAAGAGCTGGAATCCGCTGGCGAAATATAAAAAAGGTTAAGGACAGTAGAACCATAGCATTCAGACTATAGCGATCTCTACATAGCCCGAACAAATATATCTATATCTCTCTCTCAAGATTCCTCCGCTCGTAACCCTGTAATATTTCAGCTTTGGCTATTCCCGACCGGAGAAGCTATGGTACCCAACATCCCTTGTGATTGGATCAACATTCCTGCCCCCAGCATTAATTACCGAAGAGGGATTCGACTGTACTTGTTACGCAGCCGTAGGCATTCCATGACTTGCAGCTGGAGTCTTCTACCTTTTTTGTTTTCCTAGTTGTTTCTCCCAGGACGGTTCCATTTCCTTGGAGAAGGAGATACAGTTTTGGCGCCTCCGGAAGTTATTCGTGGATATCGGTAGCAATTATTCGATATCAAGATGATTCTGTACCAGTAAACTTCTCTAGAAGGGGCTCTTGTATATCTGGGAACCTCTAAAGCAGGTGGCGAGCCGCAACATCAAGTTGGAAGCCGTGAACAGCGCTGGGCAGTGTATCTTGCCCTTGCCAGCGGCTTGGAAGTAGTACAGGAGTTTGACCGTAGAAGGTACCTTCCCAATCATCGTATTTGGTATTCTTGTGTTCATGATTAGCGAATTGGTTGGATCAAAGCCCTCGCCTAAACTTGTGTGGGTGCCTACCTTTCTGTAGATCTCGGAGTATTGTCCTAATTTATAGCAAATAGGAACTCCACATCGCTTTTAGTACGCGCTTGTCAGCAGTCCAGTCCAAAGACTCAATTCTTCCAGGGTTGTGGCTCTGACGTACCTAGTAGTACATGTTCGATCACGAAGCTACTGAAGATGAAAGCGTAACCGCATCTTTAGAAAGAGGGAGAAGCTGCTCATAGTTTATAAAAACTCAACTTCAGCTTGGTTGATTGCCTTGAAAAGAACGAAGGGCTATCATCCTGGTGGAGCTTGGTACGCTCGCTCACTTGCAGTAACACGAACTCAGGCAGCCTGGTTCCACTGCGGTGCCTTTGAGATGATTAGTCGTCGCTGACCAGACATTAACCCATATACCGGTACTTCCTATACCCCTCACCTCCAATTCGTAGTCCCATTCATTCTTGTAGGTATCTCCTCCTCTGCTTCCCACACGCCACTGACCATCCCCGAGTCGCTGTCTTACATACGTTGCGGTAAACTTCCCAAGTTCTGACCCCTTGCAGTATAGCAGCCCTATCCCACGATACTAATCATATAACAGGGACGATACTTGCAGCCGTTGGGCGGCTTCGTGAGGGTCCAGTGTTGATTAGCCTGGTCGCCGGTGGGTACCAAAATGGATCTGCGTTTGGATCCCTCACCAGACCTCACTAGAGGGGGCGATCCTGCTCCCCAAAGAGCACGACAAAGGCGACAAACACGACAAACCCACGCACTGCAAGAACCTCACCCCTCTGCAATTTCAACAGGGGCTGCTTTGAACCCTGGGGACCCGCAAAACCTTACGTTGATCCCAGAGAATACCATACCACAGCAACCGTCTGAAGCTGCCAAACGCTTCACCCCAACCACTTGCATTCCTCAGACTTCAGCAGCACCCGCTACCCTCAACCCACAGGGCCTTGAATCGAGCTCAGAGACAAACACACAGCAACAGCAACCCTCGGCCAGCAGGCTCTGCTTCTTGGGCACACTCTACACGAAAATTCAAAGCTACTTACGGGACTTACAAGCGACGGTAAAGGCACACTACGAAGCATTGGTCATTGCTGCCCAACTGAGTCCTCCTTTATCCCCCCGTGGGCATATGCCAGGCACGTGGCATGAGGATCACATCTACACCCAAGACTCGGCAACAGCAAACCAAACCCTCAACACACATTCCGGTCAATCAGGGGACGGCTCGATGGGTACCAGTGCCTCCCAGAGTGCTTCGGAATTCCCAGGGCGTCAAGATGCACAAATCTCTCTTGAAGAGCAGAGTACCACCCCAAGGCCAAGTGTAATCGACGGGACGTCCCTCGCGCCCATATCCAATGTCGCTGGAGTTAGTGCAGCACCTCAGCCAGACCAACTCGGGCCGCCCACCGATGATACACAGTCTACTTTGGAGCGGGATTGGTCTAGGATCGTAAATGCAGCCCGTGTTTTCGCAAAGAAACCCACAGCACCGCGGCAAGCAGCTTCTACTGCCGCGGAATTTATCGACAGTATCGACACTGCCCCAGAGGACAAACACACCTTACCTACATTCGGTGCGGAGGAGCAGTTCGGTGGAGCGGCACTTTCTGGCCAAGGCACTGCGGTGGCCAAGCCTGAGCAGCACATTCAAGATCAACATCCGCTCAACGTAAGTTCCCCATCTCCAAACATCCACAAACCAGGTCTATGCATATGTACTAATGTGTAACCCATGTCAGCTGCAGCTACCTGGAAAGTACAAAGAACAAAAGGCCGCACAAGAGCCTCCACAACGGGACAACAAATCTAATTCGATACTTCACAATCGACCTGACGCACCGACGGTGCGTAGCTCTGGGCAGCAGCAGAAGGGCCACTCAGTGGTCACATCCGGGCATCAAAAGCGGGTTTCAAAGCCACATCTAAGCTCCACCGAAGGCAAACCTATTAGCAAACTGCCACATCCAGTTAAGCAGTCCAACGAAAATATGAAGGGACCTAACCTGTGCCCCCAGAAGCACAGTGCAATGCTTGACCGGCCTTGTGGCAGCACCACCGCCGTCTTAGAGGAACAGGCCACTAATTCTGGAGCGACCCAAACAATGGTATCGAAACAAACACAAGGCGCTGGAAACGCTGGTACAAGGACCTCAGAAGGCCCGCAAACCCATGGTGCTCAGGGAAACGTTCCCCAACAGCCTAGGCGCAACAATAATCGCCTCTTGGACCCTAGGAGTTTGCATTCGGGGGCTCCAGTGCCAGACATCAGGAATTCTAAAGCCCAGTTTCCAGCACTTCCAGATTTGGGGCCACCTCCACCATTGCCAGTACCTATCAAGTTTCAGGCTGGCAAAGATAATGAAACTTTAGGAACGCCTGTGATCCCTCCTTCAAGTGCGTTGGCTAAACCTCACCCTAGGCTTCCAACACAGGTCCCCATTCCCGGCAGGAGCGGACCACCACCTGGCACTGTTACAGCCGGCACTCAAGCAGTGATTTCCACCCAGACGAGGCTCAAATCATTGACGACTGACAGGAAGTCATTGGTAACGGTCAGTGCAGAGTTCAATCCAAGACTAGAAGCCTCTAGCATTCCCAAGGCACCAGCTTTCACGCCTGAGACAGGCGTCAAGGAACACAACATGGATTCAGAAAAAATCAAGCAGAATTACCAGTCTTCAGCAACCCCTCCCCTACCATTTGTGCCTAGAGAGCTGAGTTCTGATGTTGAAACGAGCTTCAAGGAATTGGCTCTGACTCAACACGACTGGGAAGAAATAGAAGCACAGGGACGTGCTCAGGGTAACCTGACTGAGCAAGATCTGAAATGGATCAAGATATTCAATAAGCTCCAAGAGAAATCTAATCCTCCCACTGGTCATGCACATGATGCCGACAGTGATCAGCCAGGTACTAATGTGAAAGTGGGGCAAGGGGCAGGCGGAGATGAAAAGAAGAAGACTAAGAAAGCCCGGAAGAAAGGCAAGAAAAACAGGCAGAATGGAAAGCCAGAGAGTGATATCAAGGTGTACCCTAACCCGACGTTCCAATTCGGCAAAGCTGGGCCTGCAGGCGGCGTGGACCAAGGGATATCGCCCGCGGAGTGCATCTTGCTACCGAGAAATTGCCCGGAGGTTAGGAGTGAGTACTTGCGGGAGATAGCAGCCGCGAGGCCAACCCTCCAGACTTACACCCAACCACCAGCCCCTATCCCCAGAATTCGTACTCTGAATCCCAACCCTGTAATCATGGTGCCAAGCTCCTACAACACAGCACTGCCACCAACATCAATGGCCATTCCTTTCACTAATTCTAGCCAAAGCCCTATGCCGATGGAAATGGCCCCGTGTGCATCTGAGCTGAAGCTGCATTCGTTCCCGCCATTCCCAGAGCCAGTTATGTCCTTAGGTGTAGAGGACCGGAGACAAACCTCGAAAGCAACTGCACCTCATTTGACACCACCTCCAAGGGGTGGGCCGTCTACGGGAACTGAAACGAAACCCAGTACTTCACAGCCACCATTACCGTCAAAAGGAAGAACTGCATCACTTCAAGCCGCTCAGCTCCCAGGTCAATCTAATTTACCGGTGCCACCGGTCCCACCGATCCCAGGAAGGTTCAGAGTTACGGATGTGGCAAAGCCAGTCGCTGCAGTCCAGTCGGGCGTCGAGAACATTTCATCAAAGCACGAAGCACCGCCAGAGGAGCGAATGGCCAGATACATTATAGCTTCTCTAGAGAGAGAGCTCTTGCAAGACCAAGTTGAGGCTCAGTATGTTACGCGGCTGAAGCAGCTCGCCTCTAGCAGGCCGCTCAAGACTGTTGCCGATGGGAATGCTTTCAAAGGCTATATTAAAAAGTACATCGAGGCATACATAACTTCTCGTATTGTGCGCATATTCCATGAATTCCAAGGCCAGAGCTTCTTGACGGAGAAGTTGAAGAATGAGCTGCAAGGGATGGCGAACCGAGCCATTCCGATGCGCCAGAATGAATCAGAAAGATTGGTAGAACAGTTCTTGAATACCTTTGTAGTACTGATTCCCACAGCTCCGAATAGTGCATTTGTAAACCAAATCTCTACCCAACAACGCTCAGTGCAAGCACCTCAGAAGGAAGCCAAGAAGTCTGCGTTCACAGAAAATATCGACTCCAAGCTTAAGACGACACCAGAGAGCGAGGCGAATTCGAGACCAACAACTGTTAGAGGAACCCCTGGTCTCTCGGCGAAATCAGCCAGTAGCACCTCGACACGTGGAGCCCCAGCGTTCAAGTTCACTGCAGGTAATACCCCAGGTAATAAACCGACACATATGGCAACTGTGCCAGTTCATCAAGATACCCTAAAGAATCAAGAATCAAAGGGGAAGCAGCCAGCTCAAAGGAATCAGTCGGATCCTGTGCGGCCGGGATGGGGCCTAGACACAAGCGATGATGAACCACTGGAAAATGTGACGAAGGAGCTACAAGGGCCCCGGGAAGGGGGGTCGCGATACTCGTTGCGCTCTAAGGAGGAGATGGCTCAATTTGGCAAAGGGTTGGCTTACCGTCCAAAGGTCCGGGTAATCGAGAAGAAACAAGTCGCCCCCCAGATCACTGGAATGGCGGGCATAACATTCCAAAGGCCTGATCCGCATACGTGTGTCCAGCGAGTGCAGAACATATACAGCGCCTTGAAACCTCCCTTCTTCAAGAAGGAAGAAAAGGACGAGTGGGCATACAAGCGTATGTACTCAGACGAATATTTCCGCATACTCAACAAGATGAACCCTGAAGCACAAGAAAAACCAGATGAGAAGGCGGCGTTCGAGAAGGTTCGGCTAGGGAAGCGCAAGGCTGAAGCAAAAGACTCTGGTTGTGGGGTTGCGTGGTGCACTGGGTGCCAAGCTTGCCCAGGGCGGAACGTATCTAGTACGAGCCATTCTAGAGGCCAAACCCTAATTTCGATGAGTAATGGGGACACAATACTCGTCGAGACATCTGTTGACAACTGGAAAGATACCGAAGCTTTCACGCTCAACCCAGTTAGTGGTAGCACCAGCAAAGGCTTGAGGAGGGGTAGGATGCCATTCAAGCCCTTCAAAGGTGGAGACAGAGCAGGATACGGTTTTGGCCATAGCACGCAAACTCGGGGGGGGAGATGTAAAGGGGAGTACGGTGGTTCCGATGATGGGGAGGAGCTTTCTTCAGAGAAGGAGGAGGAGCTCGTTAACAGTACCCTCGCTGAGATGGAAAAGGGGATCAGAGCGAAGCAGGAGGATTTGATGGTGGAATTAGAGAAGTTTAAGACGGAGCAAGAGAAAACGATGGCAGCATTGACCGGGCTGGGAATTGGGCAG
>Ga0307511_10001920_pt1 | contig 21860 bp, 16 predicted proteins | sample 13_EM_MG_FD_200266 | JGI IMG/M metagenome (GOLD analysis project Ga0307511, IMG submission 200266) | Populus trichocarpa ectomycorrhiza microbial communities from riparian zone in the Pacific Northwest, United States - 13_EM | ecosystem: Host-associated > Plants > Roots > Unclassified | place...
GGAGGACTTGATTTTCTCGTATTTTCATTTATTTCTACATTATATTTTTCTATCTCTGGAGGCCTAGATTTTCTAGTATTTTATGTATTTATATCTTATATTTTTCCATTTATCCGTAGTGCTCCATAGTCCCGTATTTCTCAATAGTTCCGAATATATGAGATAATTATATTAAAATATTATTGCGGCCGTCAGATTGATGGGTGGGCTGGGCCCATTGATGAATGGGCCGTATTGACGTATGGGTCAGAACATTACTACATACATACAATTGCACTTTCCTTACCCTGACCAACCCCCCTGCAATTCTAGCTTTCAGGTCCTAACTAAAGACTGACCGGTTTGGTGGGTGCTCTGCTACACTAAGCAGGCAGGGAACAGGGATCCCCGGCAGTTGTCCGCGCCGCCTGTGGGAGCGTGAGACGAAGATCGCTATCTACATGCCCCGGCGTTACCTAGCCAGCCAGGAAGGAAGAGCAAGTAGAAAAAAAGAAAGTTGCGAATCAATCAGGTTGAAGTACAAGCTAGCTGTATGTTTCATACCTCCGTCTACGACTCATGAAGGACTTGGCAAGCTCGAGCTTGTAGGAAGGTTGCTAATTGCGCAATCCAACGTTCATGGCTTGTAGATAGCCGTGCACTGGAGAATTTGTTCGCACAGACCTTTAAAACTTAAGCCAGCTCAGGCCTATGATTGTTTCCTTTCGATCCGGTATGTAGCTTATGTAAAATACTCGAGATTCTATTTACCAGAGAGTCGATAAGTGGTATTCAGGTATCAAGGGGGGCACTCGTGGGAGCGGCTTTCCTGAGACAAAGAGCATTGGAGAGAAGCAGGGGGTCGCATCGGCGTTAAGGAAGTGAGGAGAAGGAGGTGAGCTATCAGAGTAGTTAGATGGTAGCCAACCAGACTAGTTAGAAGGATTGCCTTACAGCGGAGATAGCTCTTGCGAATCAAGTGAGAGGTGATTATGAGGGATGTTCTCGATTAACAGGTTCCCTGGGGATGACACTGAAGATGTGGGTGATTTTCTGGATGTAGTGATGTTATCTTTCATGACGCAGGAGATCCACTACAGGGGTGCAGACCAAAAGGAGAAAGCAAGGCTGTTGTTCTCGAAGTCTACCGGTACCCTTGAAGAGGTCAGTCGAGAAAGCTGATAGAGACACATGGGACAAGACTACAGATCTAGCCGAAGCTCGATTTGCAACCAAGCTCGGATTGATGGAAGTGAGATCAATGAGTGGATGAGAGCTTATGTAGAATTTAACATTATGGAGGGGGGGGGGTAGAATAGATGGGATTCGTTCAGGAGCTTCACAATATTCTGGTGGACCTCGTGCTCTCGGATGCTCTCGGATCAGGAGATAGCGAAGCTACCGAGAGCTGCTAGATTCACTCCGTCTTTCATCCATTTGTACATAGTTCAAATCATCAAGTGACTCAGGATAGGCATCTAAGAGATCCTCGCCCCTCAGTAAATAGGATGTTAGTCGCATGAATTGTTTGCGGAACGTAACATGTTAACACCCAACCTTATTAATAAGTACGTACGTACGTAAGTACTCAACTTCCATACCTTTTAGCAATGTTCATATTAAAGGACGATATAAAGTGTTTCCAGACGGACCAAATCTAATACCGTGCCCGGATTCGAATCGAGCCAAACGCCAAACTGCCACAAATGTCTGTAGTGAGATTAGCTCAAAATGAGCTCACCAACAGCCTTTGCACTTTTAGACGGGATATAGTATGGTTGCATACGAAGGGTTGTGCAACTAGAACTAGACAAAATATGCAGTACGTTTCACTTTTCATTACTTGTCTGGCTTCATTGCACTTTTTATGCATACTTAATCCGTATGTACTATCCTATCAGCCTATGGGATGAATTCCCCAAACGTCAAGGAGCACCGAAACTGACATCCTGGGTGACGAAGCAATCATCGATGGGCCTACGATACTGCAACTACTAAGAATGAAGAACCCATACCGTACATTCATGAAGTATAACTCTGATTCAATTAATGTTAGAATGTCGGCGCTGCGGCTGTAGTACTCCAGACCTCATTGTTCCGCTGTCGCTTCCTTCCCTGTCGCTTCCTTCTTCCCTGTTGCTTCCTTCTCTGTCGCTTCCTTCTCTGTCGCTTCCTTCTCCGTCGCTTCCTTCTCTGTCGCCCCTTTCCCTGTCGCTTCCTTTCCTGGGCTTCCTTTCCTGAACAAGACCACCGCTGCTACGTATCCGACGCTAGACAGGCTTCTTGATGTTTGAACAAGACCGCCGCTTGAATGTCGCTTCCTTCAACTGGATGAACAAGACCACAACCGGCCCCCGGCCGCTTTCTTCTAGAATTAACACGATGGAGCGGGTCTTGCGATGGAGCGGCGGTAGTCGGTCGATCTTGCCCAATCTGGGAAGCGGCGCTGATTCCACAAAGTTGTATTTTGCGGTATGGATCTCACATGGTGATAACATCACTGTTATGAAGCGACAGGTGAGAATGAAGCGACAGAGGTTTCAACGTAAAAAGCAAAAGGATTAAAAAGGCGAACGGAATAAGAAAGCGAATGGGTACTCTGGATTACCTAACACAAAGCCAGGAACTTCTAGCTGACCTCTTGTGCTCCTCCTTCCGTGTGAGGTCTCAACGCATGCTACTAACCATTTACTCACTGCTCATATGGCCATGGGAGAATATATATTAAACTCTTCACCCGCTCCTGAGGTAGCCAACTTCTTCCTGGCCTCAGGTGAGTCTCCCTGGAAGTTGGGGAGATATATTTAATATATATATGTATGTATGTATATGTATATCAATCCAGACAGTTGAACAACACCACGCCGATATATTCACCACCATATAACCCTGCGTGGAGACGATCCATTCCGCACTAATTCACCTTGACGAACATCGAGGCCTAGGGCGGCTTAGACTTCAGCTGTGGTCGAGCTCGTTTATATAAACTACCAAGACCATTGCCTGTTGGATTAACATCGACAAGTTTAACAATAAGCAGTTTGGAAGCCTGTCGATATTCCTTTAAATTCCACCAATTGCACAACTATATCTATCTAATACGTCACTTGTGCGGCGCCGATGTCAAAAACATATCCTTGGGAGGAGTATAAGGAAGAGATTGAGCATGTGTATGTGGTTATTGCAATGATGAAACTGAGTAGTTGAAGCTAATGTAGGGAGCCTAGATACATTGGGAGGAATTATACTTTGCAGAAGCTTAAACAACACCTGCTGACCCTGGATCCCATGTTCAAACCCAGGTTGGTCTTACTTCAGGGCATGTCTTAACCCTCCTCTGACTGATCGCTGAACATAGTGATCGGGCAATTAAGATGTATTTGAAAAAGTGGGGCTTCATTAAGAATAGCAGACGCCCGTCACGCCGGCCGTCCCCAGGCCCGAAAACTCATGATCTACTCAGCTCTTTGCCAATATCATTCTCTGAAGAAAGAACTACAGCACCTATAGTTAAAGAACAGACAACTACTAGGGACGTTACCCACACCACTCAACTTTCAAATATTGCATACAGCGAAGAACAAGCTAGCCCTGCCATTCCATTTATGAGAAGCGTGGAGATATCTCAGGGAAGGGTGCAGAGCGGTTCTTCTCCTATGGAGGTCGACTCAACCAATCTAATTCGAGAACCACAGCACCTACCATTACTGCTAGACCAGTACCGAACTAACGAACAACCTGTCCCAAATACCGGTACCTCATTTTGGCATACGGCTACACTGGATATATTTGTGAAATTTCTGACATCCGTGCACAGCTTCTGTGAGGCTTCAAGCATTGCTCGTATCTTCCCAATTGCTATGATGTTGCCCCAATTTCCAGTTCCGCTCAAAGAGGAAGCCTGCTATCAATTTCTCTGGGACTTTTTGGAATTTGAAGATGACATTGACATATGTGTCGATTTCGAGCCCTACACATATCAGCTCGTGGCTCGTAGAGGACAACCTGCTCGCAGCCCCTCAGTACTGCCGGATGGGCTTCTGAGAGGAGCCGAGGAATCTGGCTTCGCATTTAGAGACTATACACCAGCGGCTCTTGTGCGTTGCCTACGCCTGACCCTCCAACTTGCTATGCAGGAACCAGTCATAGAACGTGGTCATGTTATGGAGTTCACCACTACGCTGTGCAAGATGGTGGATTCCTTAATCAAGCAGTTGCATGATAGCGAGGGGGGAGGTGGGCCGGAGCCTCTCGCAGACAACTACTCCAATGAGGCGGGGGCAAAAGAACTCAACCCCCCCACAAATAATCTCGCCCATCAGGAACAGATGACTCCAACCTGCTTGGCCATCCAGTTACAATTCTTCGCCTGGCTGCACCAAACGGTGAAGCGGGACTACCCTGATTATAATGCGGAACATCTCTCGGTAGCGATGATCGAACATCTAATCTCCACTGCTATCGTCATTGCAAAGCGAAACCGATCCGAGAAAAGAACACAGATACGAGAATACCTATCAATCTTTGCCCTTGGGATGAACACGGGACTCCCAGTGATTCTCGACCCAACGCACTGCTGTTGGTTGATGCCGTCTCTCTGCGACAGTTTTGATCTCTTTAATATCTGCAAGGGTCGATGTATGAAGTATCTCAAAATCTTCCAGTATTTTGAGCGCTTTTGCCACGATGGGCTAGAATACGGCGACTTTTCTCAGCCCGAAGACATAATGTCAAAGCTGAGCAAGGACATTACCGAGTTTAAAGGCTGGGTTGCTGAACTGTCCTCAAATATGAAATGCCCCTCGCAGTGGTGGATACTGGGCTCAGAGACAAATGAGGGAGGGTTTTGATAAGGGTCGATCAGTGGCATTCTTTTCCTCAAGTGTGTATACAATGGTTTCGATTCTTGTCTGAGAGGGTATATAGCAGGTCTATATTGAGTATTTATTAGGTTTATAAATGTATGACTGTTAGTTGTTGGTTCTCTCAGATCTTTGTTTAAGCTTGATCATGACAAGGTCCCTATATCCACTCCATAATACCCACGTGGTAAACTTCAGAGAAGTAGTTGGGATTGCAATAGAACTATATGAGTCACTGCAGTTCATTACCCCCTTTCCCACCGACATCCCCTGTGTTCTGCCTAGCAGAGTCCATGAAGCGGGCGCCCCATTATGGGCGAGTTGGACGGTACGTATGAGGCTAGGCTAGACAAGGGTGGGGTACAATGCATGGTGGCCCCTCGATGGAAGATACTTGTATCATACATATAACTATAGCTGAATACACATAGCTGGAATGATATCTAAAATAGAGATGGCCAGTGGTTAGCAGGTGCACAATTCCGATCAGGAAATAACTTAGGCCTACAATTGTTCTAGAATTGGTAGTCGAGCATCAGCTATTTTTCACACTCTAATTCTGTGGTAATTATTATTCATTCCCAAGTGCAACACAATTCTAATATTTGCACTTTGATATAGGTTATCTTGTTGTCTATACACGTACTGCATTAGTCTATATGTGACTGCTGCTTTATATTCTTTTAGCCAGATATGCACATGGGTGCCGGTTTAAGAGCTAATTTAGACCTACTGTCCCGTTCATAAACTGGGTGCCAGGTTCAAAAGTAAATTTCTATTCCAGAACATATATATGTCAATAGGTTTGTTGCCCGCGCACCGCAATTGTCCGCTGTCCCAGGCACTAAGATCTCGCTAGCTGAGTAGTGTGATAGCGGCGCTGGAGCTAACGGAAAATGGGATCGCGCTTAATGGATAAATCAAAGACACGGATAATGGAGCTGAGTCTATGGAATAGGCGCTGTGAATGGTATATAAGGACATTATTTTCACACTGAAAAAGCATGTATCATATTCTGCACACATTGCTGCTCCTGCATCTTCAGAGGCACGGGAAGAGTTTCATCAAATCTAGAAAGTAAAAGACAAGGAAACCGCTTGCGCCTATTAGTTGATCGATGAAGAGAAATCCGACGCTGCTTTTTCAGCCCCAATTATATACAGTATGTACAGTACCTATAGTGCCAATGCGAAAGCGAGTTTGGCGTGACCGAGCTAAGGGATAACCATCGTGCATGAATCTGCTAATTGTAAATGCGCAAGATCTTTGATGATTACAATCATTATATGGGAGGTGTAGATAGATATTCCTGAGCATACTATACTACACAATTGCGTAGTCGGCGCAATTGGTTACCCCTCTTCTACTGGTTGTTGGGTACCGGACTAGTTAACAGCTATCTTCTCTAGGGTTTCTATGATTCTACTCTGCTATGTCTCATGAGCATTTTCAACTTACTGTATCTAGTATGCTGATTCAATCGGGTATTCAAGGCATGCAAACATTTAGAGAGTTGAAGGCACGTACATGCAATCTACATTATGTACATGGCCCAGGCCAGTCTCATGATGGGAAAAATACTGCAGGATACCACCACCATAGGGGACTTGACGTCGGATGATGGAATGGGAAGGAATGAGGAAGAGGGAAGAGCATGGAGCGACTTCGGACAAGAATACCTCGCTGGTCCAGACGGCTTTACATCCGTCCTGACAGCATACCAAAGCAAAGCGGGGATTCTCAAAGAAGAAGGTAACGAGAGACTGAGCTGTAGAAAAGGCGGCAGTACCGGAAGTGAAGCCCCAAGCAAAAGCAGAGTCAAAAGCGGAAGACTGGCAAATCGCAACTAACGAAGCCAGGGAATACTGCAAGGTAACTGGAGTCTACACAGATGGCAGCATGCACGAAGATGGAAAAGTCGGGGCAGGTTGGTATGTGGAAGGGGAGAAAAAGTTTGGAGGGGTAGGCACAGTGGCGACGGTGTGGGATGGGGAAGTATGCGGGATGAGAGGAGCACTCGAAGACGCCCCAAGCGGTTCTAACGTCCTTAGCCTTTCGGACTCACAGACAGCAATAGCGGCGGTGAAGAAGGCAGAGAGAACAGGGAAAGCTAGGACAGCGGACCTCAGAAGAGTGATGATGGACGTGAAGGAACGGCAGTCAAGGCTGGGTCCCAATGCAGTCAGTCTCGGATGGATGAATGCCCATAACGGAGTCCACGGCAACGAAATGGCAGACCAACTGGCTAAGTCGGCAACAGAAGAGCCGGAATGCCCCTAGATCACGGAGGGAGGGCGAAACAAGCGTGGAAAAAGAAGAGAGAAGAAGAAAGACGGGTGAAGGAAGCTGGGATGGGAAGAGTGATCAAGTGGAATAGGAGGGCAAGAGTCATGTAAGTCCAATGTCGAACTGGAAAGGCAACCTACAAGCCTGGAGACACAAGATCGGACAAGCAAACGACCCTGGATGCCGGAAGTGCGGAAGATATGTGGAGACAGGAAAGCACGTAGCCTTGGTCTGTACGCACGGGGAACAGATCGGTCGGAGGTGGGGGCCCTGGGGGGACATGGACGATAGTAAGAGGTGGAAGAAGGAGGTCAGGGATGGGGAATACACGACCGATTTGGTGGAGATGTTTTTCTCCAATATCGATTTGCGCTGATTTGGTCGACTATTTGCGTTTGTTTCTTAGGAGAGGGCCGGTAAAGAGCGTGGTGGCGGAGTTTGTGGCATATACATTGGGGAAAGGGCCGGCAGAGGGCGTGGCGACGGCGGCGGAGGGGTCATTTCGGTTATATCGATCTCATAGGCCCGGGAGGCAGGACGTTTATGTAGCCCGTTATCCCGTGGGTGTACCGAACCTTTAAAAGGGAGGGAACGGGGTCGCCTCATAGCCTTAGGCTGATTAGGCATATAGACTCAAAAGAAATTAAAAAAAACTAGCCTTCGATTTATTAACCAGAATAAGCGAACTCATCGAGTCTGTCAAGGCGCTGGTTGTAAGATCCATACTTTATTTCTTTGCTTTAAATGTAACATTTCCTACTATTGCGCGTTAAGTGTTGGTAGATCCTACGCATTTACAATTAGCAGTTTCATGTACGATTGGTGTCTCACTGGGCCAAGGGATAGAAGTTGAAGTTTCCAGCAGAGGTTGCTGCAAGATTACGGCGACATTGAGGCTTGGTATTTGCTTTCGTGAAACGAAAAGTCTTAGGTAGCTCATGGGGTTGTCCTTGAGCCTATTCTGCCCTGTCCTCGCACAGTGTACTGCTCGCGCACGCACAGGTAGGCTTTTATTGGCATCGTTTCAGATCAGAACTCGGGTGGTACTATATGCATGTTTTTTCAGACTGAAGTCGGATCTCTGAGATACATCAGATTAGGCTGCCAGATGATGATCACCTTCACCCTCATCAATTGCTACTTAGATCTGCATTGGCACAAGCGTCCTTTTGACTGCGAGTGGGTCCCTTCCGGTGGCACCTAGTAGTGCAATGAATAGCGTTTGTCTACACATTTTCTAGTGCAATTGTAGCGAGCTTCTGGATTGTTGAGGACTCCGTTGGGCTGCCTCACGTAATCAGAGCGGTGGTCTGTACCCGAATGGATCCAGTTTGTAGAACGACCAGTCCCCGCAAGAACCGGTGTGTTGATCCCAGTCCACAGACGAACATAGTGCATACAAGTTAACAATAGAGAAGATGACAGGGGCCTCGGATCTCTGCGTAAGCTCGGCCTATGTATGTCTTAAAAGTGATATGGGACAGTGGATGCGGGGAAACTGGTTTTGGGGCATCTGCAGCCATGATGCAACTCGGCGACATCTGAGGGTAAATCCACTGCCCTGCAACCTCGAAGTACGTCTGCACATTAGAAGGATTTAGAAGAAAAAAGAAGAAAAAACAATATACTCGACCTCATCAGAATCCAACATATATATAGTGTCTTCCATCTGCCATGGCCCAACTTTCATATCTGGTAAGCCACGTACAAGCAGACACCCTTGTATCTGACCCTTCAATTCAGAGAATTAGTGGGAGAAATATGCGTGTATGGACCTGCATATACTGCTACGCCTAGAATTCCCAAATAGGAAGGTGCAAAGGCTTTTGTAGTGAGGCTCCGTAATGAGTTCATAAAAATAAAATAAAAAGGCAAACGCCTTACCTCCCAGTTTCCGGTGGCAAATCTTTCCCTCTTCGCTCTCTACACCAATTGTTGGGAATTCTCGAAATCTCAAAGAGCACCAAAACTGATGACGCTCCGTAATATATTCGTACAAACATCGGCTAGCCGACCGCTACATCGATGGCATCTATAGGCTCAGTGTGTATAAGAAGCTTGTATTTCCTAAGTGAAAGCTAAGTAGTTTGGCTTACGCTACAGAAGGTAAGGAATCTAACTATGCAGCATACCACAGCATCTACTGGAACTCATGTCACACCGTATTAGCTACAGGCGGATGCAAAGTTCCTTGGACGAGGGGGTGAATTGGTCTGGTTGTACAACCAGACTAGCGGTGAGTATGGGATGGAGACTGAGCTTAGTCCACAGCCTTACTCGATATCATGGGTTATTATTGCAAGTACGAGCGGTCGTGTGAGGTGTGGACAAGGGTGAAATTCAGGGCTCACATTCAGACCGCTATTGAATTTTCAGGTCAGTCCACACCTCGTCTACAGCACCTATAGTCAAAGAACAGGCAACTACGAGTAACGCTACCCACCCAATGCAGCCCTTGAATATTGCGCACCGCGAAGTAGGTAGTGTCAGGAACCACCAGCAATATATCAAGCAAGCTGGGGATGCCATTCTTAGTATTTTGGCGTTGGGTGCTGTATATCTGAAAGACTTGAGGGTATCTCAGGGAGGGACGCAGAACGGTCTGTCTGTTATGGAGGTCAGCCCAGCCAATCTAGCCCGAGAATCGCTGTGCCAACTATCACTACCCGACCGGTACCACCGAACTTGGGAGCAGTTTCCCCCAAATGCCCCATTTTGGGACTCTTATTTGGAATTCGGTAACACAAATGACTTGAGGCTATATTTTGACACCATGTATTCGTATGCGGAGCAACTGGGAACCCACATGCCCATTTATGGCACACGGCTACGCTGAATATAAATCTGGGATTTCTGACCTCAGTACATAGCTTCCACCAGGCTTCAAGCATTGCTCGTATCATACCTATTGCTATAAGGTCGCCCCAACTTCCAGTTCCGCGCAAGGAGGAAGTCTGCTATCAATTTCTCCGGAACTTTTTGGAATTTGAAGATGGTATCGACATGTGTCGATTTCGAACTCTACGCATCCCAGCTTGTAGCTCGTACAGGACAACCCGTTTACAGCCCCTTAGTGCTGTCGGATGGCCCTCCGAGAGGAGTCGAGGAATCTGGGTTTGCGTTTAGAAACAACACGCCGGCAACTCTTGTGCATTACTTGCGCCTGACCCTCAAACTTGTTATGCAGAAACCGGTCATAGAACATGGCCATGCTAAAATTTTCACCGCTACGCTGTGCAAAATAGTATGTTCCTTGATTAAACAGTTGCATGATAGTGAGGGGAAAGGAGGACTAGCAGATAGCCACTCCAATGAGGCAGGGGCAAAAGAACTTCCCACAAATAATCTCGCCCATAACGTACAGATGACTCCAACCGGCTTGGCCTTTCAGCTGCAGTTCTTCGCCTGGCTGCACCAAACGGTGAAGCGGGACTACCCTGATTATAATGCGGAACATCTCTCGGTAACAATGATCGAACATCTCATCTCCATCGCCATCGTCATTGCAAAGCGAAACCGATCCGAGAAAAGAACACAGACTCGAGACTATCTATCAATCTTTGCCCTTGGGATGAACACGGCACTCCCAGTGATTCTCGACCCAAGGCATTGCTGTTGGTTGATGCCGCCTCACTGCGGCAGTTCAAATCTCGTTAATATTTGCAGGGTCGCTGTGGGAGGTATCTCGAGATCTTCAACCATTTTGAGCGCTTCTGCCATGATGGGATAAGGAACGTTGGCTTTTCTGAGCGCGAAGACATAATATCAAAGCTGAGCAAGGACACCGCTGACTTCAGAGACTGGGTCACTGAACTGTCCTCAAATATGAGGTGCCCCCATAGTGGTGGTGGGTATTGATAAGGGTCAACCAGTGGCAATAATTTTCTTTCCATTCTTGCCTGAGATAGCAAGTCTATGTTGAGGAAAATATATGGTTGGATAGAGGAGGCTTTTCTTTTGGAAATATATTCATTAAGGTTGCATAAAGGAGCATATGATAGAGGAGGTTCGTTTTGGAAATATATTTTTTATAGTTGCATAGAGGAGGATAGGATAGGAGGTTCGTTTTGGAAATATATTTTTATGGTTGCATAAAGGAGCATAGGATAGAGGAGGCTCGTTTTAAAAATATTCAGTGAACAATGTTTGAAGGCTAATGAGTGACTAGGATTCCTGGTTTCAGTTGGTATTGGAAGCCTAGGTAGGCAGTATATTGAATATCTTTGTGTGGCGGTACTACTGGTGATGGGAAGATTTGGGGGGCGTCGGTCAGGTATATATTGGAATGTATTCGTTAGATGAATTGCCCGGTAGCTCCAAGCAATCAATGTATATCGAGGGAAGGCGCTTAAGCCCACTATATCCAAATCCAGTAAGAAAGTCATCCACAAGGTTCCCCTCCACAAGGAGATAAATACCATAACCACTCTCCCTGGGGGATATTAGCGTCGAATGCCCAGTGAACATAATAGCGATAGCTTTTCACTAATGGTATTCGGTCAAGTTGTTAGAATGACATTGAGACATTTAGCCTAGGCACCGGCGCCGGTGAAGGGCAAATAGGGTCTGAGTTGTCACATCAGACTCAAAAAATCAATATCCATGTTCCCGTGCTGACAACGTCACCTTATATCGCAGAATGTCACACCTAGAGTAGGTATGTAACTTAGTCAACCACGACACAGATTAGTGCACTGAACCTCCTTCAGGCAATTTGTCCTACTGGTGGCGGATAAGCAGGGATGGTGATTTGGAAGTTTCGAAGATTTCAAGAGAGGAACGAGGCATTGAGCCCTAGAATCACTTGTCCTGAGGGTATCCTATACATCACATCCTACACGTCCACATCGGACACTCTGCCTAAACTTGTGTGGGAATAGAACGAGTCCCAAGATGAAGCCAAACATACTAGGTTTATCCGTCCAAGCGATCCATTGCACTTTGCACTTTAGAGCACTCCTAGAATACTCCAGCTCAACGACAGGGGTACTTATAAGTAGGGGTTTTCAGTCCAACGCTGGATAGATACTCCGCCCCCAACCCCAAAACTATTATTTTTATAGCGAACGCTCATAGAGCTCGAGGCCTGCTACGTATATCTTAATAAATTATCCGTTATGGAATTCCGGCGTTCTAGAGTATTCGGCGCAGGAAGAAATCGTACAATCCTAGTCTAACTACCTCCTGGTAGTTACCTAAACCCAAAGGAAGTTTCACTGAGGATGGGCGTATTTTATCCCCCTATGCACTCATACCTAGTAGCTACGATAATTGTTAGACCGTGCTCGAGGAGATCTATGTAGCTCGGTCGCTTGATAGATCCCTTTCAAATAGTGAACATAACGCAACTGCTATTCTCGTGTTATATACCCCGCACATGTACATACTTCGGTAAGTGTTCGTACAGCATCCAAAACCCCCGCAATTTTGCATAAATATTAAAGGTGAACATCAATATAATTTTAGATCAAGAAAAAGACCAAACTGAAAAGCTGCACCCAGTGATTTTTCCATGTCTGAGACATGTATACTACTCTAGACTCCAGAACATTGTAAGCAGGGTTGGTACCTCTGGTTAACACATTTGTTATGGCACGTAGTAGACTTCAAGTATTACCAATTTCTACTTAGTGCTAAGTAGGGTTCTCGTAAGCCGATTTCGTGGCCGATCCATGATACTTATCTCCCTAGTTTGGTTTGTGTAACTCCAACAACGTCGTCTTTGCGACTGCAACAAAACCATTGGGCCCTGCCTGAGTCAGGTGCCCCACGCACGGCATTACAACATTCGGTGAAATAGAATCATTGAGCCTTTGGGCCCTTGAATGAGACTTACCCCACGCGAGGTCTTTCAACCTAACACTCCTACACTTACTTCCCCATTGAAAGATAAAACCAAGCACACTAACTGAATCCGCTGGCAAACTCCTAGTGCATTTCGTGATTACCGCCGATTCCTGATCCACAGCCCTAATGAACCAATACTTTATCTACAAAAGTTTGGCATTTTGGTCCACAGTGAAGCAATCATGCATCTAAGAGCAGTACTCTAAAGAGGCTGGTCACTATGGTGTTTCAACGCAGACTTGAAGACTCAATGTGTAGTAACCCCGTTGATAGAAAACATGGCTGTACAATCAGTGTAGATTAGCAGTGCAGATGCTCTAGTTGTACCGTAATAGCCACATTAACGGCAGATAACATGCTCCAAGTCATATTGCTACAAGGCCGGCTGCTTTCGGTTTAGCCAAAACGTGGTCCCGTGATTCTCAACATTCAAGACACGCTTATTTTCTTTTTCCCGACCCCCTCATTTCGAGACATTGTAGATGCACTTTTCGTGGGGTAATAGATTGCACTTTCATGCATACCGGTGTACCGGGTCAGGCATACATTTGCCAGACTTGTGTGAGAAACATCCCTGAAGCTACGTAAGTATGCAAGTGCATTTTAATTCTCTCATGCCCGACCCGAGTATGGGATCAAACGAAACACAAGCAATCCCAACCGATCGTGGTACTCCCAGTGGTAGGCGCGACGTGGGGGGTCCACATTATTTTGCCCACTGAGTAGGACCGTGCTTAGCCAGAACTTCTAGATCTTGCAGAATTATTGCCAGATCATGCACTCCTAATGTATCTTTGGTACTCTCTGGATAATGTTGGCACTGCTAATTTAAACATGACTTAAAGACTCCCGATCCTGTCTGCTAATCTTTAGGTTGGGCATTTTCGAGATTAAAAACCTCCTGGAACTTGTGTATATGTATAGTTATATGCAGTTCTTGCATATCCATTACCTGTCGCCAATTGAAAGCTCACGCAGCCGTCGCCCGTATATCCACTCCGGGTCCCAGCGCTCAATCCATCAAGTCTACGACTACGACTACATATATATAATACGTCTACATCACCACGTCACCCGATGTCAAAAACAACAAAGGGATATCCTTGGGAGGATTATAAGGAGGAAATTAGACGTTTGTATGTATGGCTATTACTCTGACGAAGCCGAGTAGTTAATGCTAATATGGGTGCCCTAGATACATTGGGGACAACTGTAATCTGAGGATGCTTAAAGAACATTTGAGGAACTTGGATTCCTCGTTCTGCCCCAGGTCGGTTTAATCCGGGACATGTCTACTAAGTAATTATCCCCTGATATTCAACTGACAAATAGTTTGATATAGTGATCGAGCAATTAAGATTCATCTAAAAAGGTGGGGATTCATCAAAAATGGAAAGATCTCGAGCTCGTCACACACAGGGACTCGGCTGCCCAGCTCTTTTCCGAAGTCGACGTCCACGTCAGTAGTGCCGTTCCCAGGGGTGCGTCCGGCGGCCGGAGCGCAGGTGGCTGCGTGTAATGTTACTTACACAGGTCAAGCCCCGATCGATGCACAAAGCAATGTATGTGGTGTTGGAAACCAACAGCTACATATCGAGCAAGCTGGGGCAGCCATCCTCATCTTGCGATCAGCAACTGAGTTTCAGAGAAGCCTGAAGCAATTTCAGGAGGGACCTGGGGTTCAGAATGACCCATCTAGCTCTGCTCCAGGCCGAGAGCCGCAGCATCTACAATTACTGCTAGACCAAACTTGTACAAAATTTTCCCCAAATGCTACATTTTGGCAATCATATTTGGGATCTGGGGATGCCAACGAATTAGATGCAGTCAAACAGTATCTCGACACTATGTACTCATACGGGGAGCAGCTAGGGAGCCCGATCTCCGAAGGGTGGCACACGGCTGCCCTGAACACAGTTGCGGAATTTCTAACCCCCCAACACAGCTTTCGTGAGACTTCCAGCGTATTTCGTATCCTCCCCGTTGCTATGAAATCTCAGCAACTTCCCGACTCACGCAAGAAGACTATTTGCTATCAATTTCTCCGAAACTTCCTAGAATTTGACGAGGGCACCGATATGCGTTTCGGTTTTGAGGCCTACCAGCATGTGGTTCGTACCGGGAAACCTATCAGGGGCCCTCCAGTAGGGCCGGATGGAATTCCGGGAAAAGCCGGTGAGTCGGTTTTTGCTTACGAAAACTATACACCTGCAGCTTGTATCCACTACCTACGCCTGGCCCTGAAACTAGCCATGCAGAAACCAGTCATCCAACGTAGCCGGCACGTTGTGAGATTTACTGCTACGTTATGCCGGATGGTGTGTTCGCTGAGAGAACAGTTGCCAGACGACGAGAGCGGTGCAAAAGGACCCGCAAACAGTCACCCAAATAGGGCGGAGACAAGGGAACTCCAGCTGCCCACAAATAATCTCCCCCATGAGGTACAGAAAACTCCCATGGGTTTGGCCTTCCAGCTACAGTTCTTCGCCTGGCTGTACCAGACGGTGAACTGGGACTATCCTAATTGTAATGCAGAAAATCTCTTGATAACAATTGCTGAACATCTAATCTCAATGGCTACTGTTATTGCAAAGCAAAACCGATCCATATCAATGGCATCTGAGGAAAGATCACAGACTCGAAAATATTTATCAACTTTTGCCCTTGGGATGAATGCCGCTCTCCCAATGGTTCTTGACCCAAAGCATTGCTGTTGGTCGATGCCGTCACTCTCCGGGACTGGTGGGGATCTCTTTTATACCTGCAGGGGTCGATGTACCAAGTATCTCAAAATATTCACTACTTTTGAGTGCTTTTGCCTTGATGGCTTGGAGAACGTTGACTTTTCCGAGCGCGAAGACATAGTATCAAAGCTGAGGAAGGACACCACCGACTTTACAAGCTGGATGCATCAACTGTCGGCAAATATGAAATGCACTTCGCAGCGGTGGTGGGTACCAGCCCCCTAGCCGACCTCGGAAGCCAGCATAGGAGGCACTGATAAGGGGGTACCAGTGGCGTTCTTATCAAATTTCTTCAACTGTATATATAATGTTGCTATTACTTGTCTGAGATGTAGAGGGCAGGCCTATCTTGAGTATCAAGTATATAGATGTATTAATATTAGCTACTGGTTCTCACAGCTCTTAATTCGATCAAGTGTCCGACATCCACTCGGCGAACTCACACAATAGGCGTTTGAGGGACGGGTAGTGAACCTCTCCCGGTGAAACAACCGCTTTAGTTTGGCATTTCCGTTCCCACAGGCAACCATTGGTTTGGTCAGCCGCTGTTGCGGCACTACTTTAAGGCATATTGGAGTTATATATATGTATGTATAGTTAGCTAATCCAAAATTATCCATTTTGCCGGTGTAGGAAACCTCAAGTTCTATAAAAACGCAATTTGAGCGTAATCTACGCAATAGAGTAGATTGTTGCCCTTGTGGCATACAGTAAGAATTGGCGGTTAAGACTGCAGTCTTATTTACGGTACGTCGGTTTTGCCAAAAGCTATCTCAGCATCTTATTCACGAATACTTTCTTAATCCCCACCACCCCTACCATTCTTTTAGCTGCTAGAACCAATGGACTATTGTGTGGCTTTGCCAATCCTGCTCGGCGTCTTATTCGCGGTTACTTTCCAGGTTTTTAGATCGGTTGGTTGAGATGTACATACGTGTATGTGCATACCTTACTAAGAGATCTTCAAGATTCGAACTCTGATAATGACTGGCTAAGCTGTCATGTATTGAACCGAGGCATCAATACTACTAAATGTATGCCAAACCTGCAAAGATATACGAATAGAGGTCTTGGCTCTGTATTTTGGAAGACTTAGGAAGAGCACAAACACCATGTACCTTGATGGCTTGGTCTCAATATATTTCCTTTTTTTTTTAACCATATCAGGACTCGTATTCAAATTATTCTAGCTTAGGACGAGGGACTGCATCCCCTAGATAAGCCAGGGGATTGTCTGATTCCACCGAGCCGGTCCCTGCCCAATATGTTACTTTGAAAAGGCATAGAAGTCGGGGAACCATATCAAGTGGCTATTCACTACAAAAGAGTGAGATGTTACCTTTTCCGACGGGCTATGGAATAACACAGGCAATTATAACACCCAAGTACTACATATACATGTCTGTTAACCCCCCCCGTGCTCTAAAACAAATAATACCAGGCATCTCTCCCTGGTTTCAAGAGTAAATGATAGGTGTTTAATTCTAATTCTCTCCTACCGTATATTGTGAGCACTTGGCAGCTAAAGCTCTAGCAACATTACCCAATTGAGTATGCTCTCCAACGCGGTTTTCTACAACCACAGATAAGAGGGGTAGTTTTGCACAGGAGCGAGGAAGACACCGCTCAAATTCCTTTGGGTAAGACCATATGATTACCTCCTCATGAGAAGATCTTGTGTAGACGTTAACACTTTAAATTAGGTAGGTAAAACTTGGAATCAGACATGCATACATTTAATATGCCCCATCTATATATACTTCTGGACTTCTTTAAAACTACTAGTGGAGCTCGTAGGCCGGCCTTTCACTTGCGGTTTGCGTTAGACCATATCTTATTTGCTGATTCGTTATATACATAACATATATATAGAGCTCCAGGGCATTGTTGCTCTTGGAGGCTCGAAGGATAGTAGCTGCATTATCGGTAGTTGCAAAAAAGTAACTTGCGGTTGGCGATCCTAACATAGTGAGACCTAGGGGCGTCCGGACAAGGTTCTTGAATTGCTTTCCGCTGAAAAGCCGAAAAAAACAGAGTGTTATAACTGGGACTGACGGGTCCAAAAAACAATTAAATTCATATTCAATTGACTCCTATTTGTGCTTGCTCTATAAAAAGCATCACAGAAATGTGGGTCGTGACTCTGCCGATCCATCTCGCACCTTTCGTTTATGCCTGTGGCGTAGGCCAATCTAAGTTATCAGCACATCATGGCACGCACCCCAGCCCTGACCGACTAGTTAGTGCATGTTCTCAGCCTTGCCACAACCCTCGCAAATCTCGCAAATCCATTTGCCATGCAAATGCTGGCACGGGGGCTTGTGGTTGGCCCGCTGCGGGTAGATTACAGGAGTGGTACACAGACTACAGGAATGGTACACAGACTAATGGGGTGGGCTGTGACACATAAAACTGCCTAGGTATGCGCGGCTGCAAACTGTCAACCACCCCATTGCGGTGAGAAGCCAGTCGATAAATGCTGGTGCGATATTGTGCTGTGAAGAAAAGTCTCCACCCCACACTTTAGCAATCGAGCGGTGAGTCGACGCCTCTCTTGGTTCAGCAAGAGTTACGTACAGGCCTGCTTAGTCCAGGTTCATAAGCCAGCAACTGCTATGACCGACGGCTGCACGACGTAACCAGCCAGATACAGCCGGTACCCAAATATTTATTGATTCCGCCAGGGCGTCGTACCCCAGCAAACTTCCTTTGAAGCCGGGTGACACTAAATGGAGCTACAGACTTGCTGACTCCTAAATCCTCCGAGACACTCCCACAGGACTCGCGTGTTTCTTTTTTCTCAATCGCTGCTCAATCCCATTAATTACTCACGCTCGCTCGACTCGGATTCGTCATTCAGACTCACGACTCATATCTCACAAAGATAATTAGACTCAAGCGATAGGCTGATAAGGCGCAGGAGGCCGAGGTTGAGTTGTTTTGATGTTTGTTTTTCGCAAATAACGTCAACTGTCAACTGTTTTACGGCTGAGGCGTCACTTCCCGCACGGAACCACCAAACCCCACAATACCAGTGCAGAGTTCGCGACTTCAACCCTCCTCTACTTTTAATCCAACTTCATTCATTGAATCGCATACAAGCAAACAATAAAAGGCGCGGAAAAAGATGGCATCACCAAAGCGTCGCGGTTCGAACCCCCTAGCCCGTCTCTTCTCGGGCTCCTCACTGAGCACGTCCCGGGAGGAGCTTGGTCTAACAAAAACCACTCTTCGGCTTGTTCCTGCTGCTTCGGCCCCGCCAGTAACGGGGTGTAATCTGCTTGCCTCGTCAAGCCCCGGCGCCAGCGCTAACACACCAACGTCTTTTGCCGTTTTCCAGACGAAGATGCTCACTTTAGAGTACGATGAAGCACATCCGTCGGTGGATGGCGAGCAAAGACCAATAAGAGTGGCTTATGCACCAGTGCAACTCCCGCGACCACCGATGCCACGGATAAAAATCACCGAGCCCGATAATATTCCGTTCGAGCTGAAGGAAGAGGATATACCACCGGAATGGAGGAATCCTCCGCCACGAGTGCTGAGAAGACGAACATTTGAAGAGGATTTGGAGAATGCAAGGAAGGTGTGGAGGAGAAGCACTGGGTTGAGTTTTATCCAGGGTGAACCGGAGATATTGGATACGAGGAGGATTACGGATAAGGAGTTAGGAGGCGAGATGTTGGATTGGCAGGAGGAGTTTAGGATCGGAGAGGAAGAAGTGTTGAGCACACCAGTGAGGTGGAAAGAGGTTTTTCCATTTATCCCAGGGGAGCCAGATGTGTTGCGGACTTGGAGAATCGCTGGTGGTGAACTACCCGAAACACCACCAGATAGTCCAATGGATTACCTTGTGTATGATGCCGACGCGCATAGAAGTATGGGTCGGACTAGTATGTCGTGCTATTCTCCTATAGATTCCCCATACGGTGAGGGAATGCCACAGGTTCCGGGATTGGTGAGGAAACGCACGATCCCGAGATCGGCGTCATCGGCTGCAAGGCATGCTAGGAAAGACAGCCTCACTCGGTCACCCTCTGTGAGGAGCAGGAAACGAAGTGGAAGTAATGCGAGCCAGGGAAGTGCTCGAGAGCAGGAGATTGGGGGTGGAGCCCGAACGAGGAGGATAAGTACTGATTTTTCAACTGGACTAGCTAATTATGAAGGAATTAATAATCCAAAGTTACTGGCAGTGGATCCCTCCGGTCAACCACTCACGCCGCCGATATCCCCACCAACCCCAACCGTCCCTGTCGCAGATTCCCAGCGCATGATGGCGCCTGGCCTGGGAAATAGCCATAGTCTCGCTGTTGGGATACAATACAGCCCCATTGGTCTCAACCCCTACAGTGATGAGAAATCACCCTCGATTGCGCCTTCCACCTCCAGCTATCAGTATCCTCCTTACAGGACGAGGCCGTATGATTCAGAAGTCGAATCTGTATTATCCGATGTCTCTAGCCTCACCGAGTCCGTTGCCAGCCTATCTTCCTTCTCTGTCTCCTCTGGTTCAATCCCTTCAAGGTCGGTTTCTCTCTCAAGCCCTACACGACGGGGCTCCATGATAGCCAGGAGGGGCAGTGTTGGCTGGGGAAGCATTGTTGAAGAGACCGGGGAGTATCAGGAGATTGGCGGATACCCAATGACAGGCAGAGGAGCTGGGTACAGCAATGGCGATTATTATTATCAGCAGTATCAGTTGCAGCAATTAGACGATATTGGTGCTTTAGGTGGGGCAAAACAGCCAAAGGTTGATGGTTCACATATTGATGAACCTGTAGACCATCAGAGACTAGCTATAATAGAGGAAGTGGACATGGATGTGAAACGAATATATAGTCCGGAGATTGATGCGAAGAGGCGGTCGAAGGAGGTGATAAGAAAGGCATTGCCGAAAGATTCTGGAATATCAAGCTCAATTCTGGAACAATCACCAGCGGTCCAGTGGACACTTGAAGAGGTCAGCTCACCTACCTACAGTGTGGATAACGATCAATCATATGCGGAGCATATTGAGAGCGGGCACGAGGGTGGGGGAGAGGGAATTGAAGAAGATGAAGCGGAAGATGAAGAAGTAGAGGGAGAGGATAAGCAAGCAGAAGCACGCCTCCGCAGAATGCGGGAAATAGCTATCAACCTGCAGCAGGAGGAAGAAAGAAAAGCAAGGGAGAGGGAAATGCAGAGAGCAGCCAAGGCCGCTGGGAACTCGAGGGTGAATGTTATTAAGCGAAAGCCAGTCATGCACATGGCTACTGCAGCCGATGGGGTTGTGCAACCGTGCGAGAATTTGTCCATTGTTAATTCGGATGTGGAGTAATTATTTCCTTTTTTTCTCTGCTTTTGGGTGTTAGTGTGGAAAATATTATATTTGTGTAGGAGTTTATTGTTTGGCGCATGTTTGGCGCATGTTTGGAAGGGAAGGTCGACTTCGTTGGTAGCACAGTGGATACATATCTCAGGGTAGTACTGGATGCCACTGGCTTCAATTTAGTTTGGTGGACCTCTTCATTGTTTGAATTTTAAACGCTACGATAATTGAGGTCATCGCAAAGTGCCTAGTGGTTGACATCATTCTTGTAGCCAAGTTCGTGACCCATACTCGAATATCTGCAAGCATGTTGAGAAACCAGCGATAAGGATGGCTGTTTCTAGGCATCCGCAGTCATTTTTACGTGCCCCTAATAAAATTAGTGTAGCTATATATGTTCTGGGCCGATCGCGGGCATCGGCCGCCCGCGGGCAGCATACCCACTGTGCCGCTCACGGGCAATTTGAATAATTCCTCGATTTGGTGTATAACGTACTTGAATTGATAAAGCTTTACGAGTACTGGTTTACCAATAAAAAAAAAGAATTAATAACAGTAGACCCATCCCAGCGACTGCAATAGGTTCATCTATTTACAAGTTGATCGGATTCAGCTCTAGCAGTCCAATTTGTGTTCGTTAAGCTAGAGCTCACAGTCATAGTCTATTGATATTTTCATATATAAATAAATTCAGCATCGGAAGCAATGATTAGGGTAGAATTTTTTCAACCGGAAACTCGAGTAGTTGTAGATGGAGCATTGGCTAATCTAATGGTAGTTTACCAAGCAGTCAGAACATCTGGAGTATTATTCTCCAGGCACATAAGGTTGGC
>Ga0307511_10001921_pt1 | contig 21860 bp, 19 predicted proteins | sample 13_EM_MG_FD_200266 | JGI IMG/M metagenome (GOLD analysis project Ga0307511, IMG submission 200266) | Populus trichocarpa ectomycorrhiza microbial communities from riparian zone in the Pacific Northwest, United States - 13_EM | ecosystem: Host-associated > Plants > Roots > Unclassified | place...
ACGCCGCCAAGGTGGACGCCGAGTTCTGGGCCGGCACCGCGATCAAGACCAACTTCATCTGCAACATCGGCCATGGCGACCCCGCCAAGGTGATGGGCCGCCTGCCGCGCTTTGAGTTTGACGAGATCAACAAGATCATTTGATCCCGGTGTTTGACGAGATCAACAAGATCGTCTGATGATGTAGCGCATCAGCGGTTGCAGCGACAAAGCCCGGCATTGCCGGGCTTTTGTTTTGGTATCGTGTGCGCGCTGGTCCAGAACAAACAATCAGGAGACATGCCGTGCGCATCACCGCCATTCGCGAGACCGCGGTCCCGCTCAAATCGACCTTGCGCAACGCGGTCTTCGACTTCAGCGAAATGACCACCTCGGTGGTCGCGGTCGTCACCGACGTGATCCGCGACGGACAGCCGGTGTGCGGCTATGCCTTCAACTCCACCGGCCGCTATGCCTGCGGCGCGCAGATGCGCGAGCGCTTCATCCCGCGCATCCTGCGCTGCAAGCCGGAGGATTTGCTCGATGCATCCGGCGAGAACTTCGCGCCGGAGAAATTGCTCACCGCCATGATGCGCGGCGAAAAGCCCGGCGGACACTCCGAGCGCTCGGTGGGCATCGGCACCATCGAGACCGCGGTGTGGGATGCGGTCGCCAAGATCGCCGGCAAGCCTTTGTATCAGGTGCTGGCCGAGCGCTTTTCCGGCGGCAAGGTGCCCACGCAGGTACCTTGTTACGTCGGCGGCGGCTGGTACACCCCGGGCCAGACCCTGCGGGACTTGCAGGACGAGATGCGCCGCCACATGGACTCGGGCTACACCAAATTGAAAATGAAAGTCGGCGGCGCGCCGCTGCATGAGGACCTCAAGCGCATCGAGGCGGTGCTGGGGGTGGTGGCCGAGGGCGGCAATATCGCCATCGACGCGAACGGCAAGTTCGAGCGCGATGAGGCCCTGGCTTACGCGAAGGCGCTGGCGCCGTACCGCCTGCGCTGGTTCGAGGAGCCTTGTGACCCGCTCGACTTCGAATTGCTGGCCGAGATCGCTTCCATTTACGAGCCGTCGCTGGCCTCCGGCGAGAACCTGTACTCGACCATGGACGTGCAAAACCTGGCGGTGTTCGGCGGGCTGCGCGCCGACCGCGACATCATCCAGGTCGACCCGCCGCAAGCCTATGGCCTGACCCAGTTCTCGCGCACCATGGCGATGCTGGAATCGCGCGGCTGGAAGCGCGGCGCGCTGTTCCCGCACGGCGGCAACCAGATGACGCTGGCCACCGTGGCGGGCTTTGGGCTGGGTGGCTGCGAGTCCTATCCCGGGGTGTTTGGGATCTTCGGCGGTTTTGGCGATGACGCGAAGGTGGAGGGCGGCATGCTCACGCTGTCGCAGCGGCCCGGCATCGGCTTCGAGGCACAGGGCGCGCTGTATCCGCTGATGCGCGATCTGGCGCGGGGAGCCTGAGATGCGGTGCCTTCCGGTTCGCGCGGCTCTGCTGGGACTCGCGCTTCTCGCCAGCGCGCAAGCCCATGCACAGGCGCAGGCTTTCCCGAACAAGCCGGTGCGCCTGGTGGTGGCATTCGCGCCGGGCGGTCCGGCGGACATCATCGCGCGCCTGATCAGCCAGAAGCTGGGGGAGGCGCTCGGCCAGCCGGTGCTGGTGGAAAACCGCGCGGGCGCTGGCGGCGTGGTGGCGGCGCAGCAGGTCGCGCGCGGCCCGGCCGACGGTCACACGGTGCTTGTTACCACCACGGCGTTCGCCGTCAGCCCGAGTCTGGCCAAGGCGCCGGGTTTCGATATCGAAAAGGACTTCGCGCCGGTCAGCCTGATCGCCTCGCAGCCCAGCGTGATCGTGGCTTATCCCGGCCTGAACCTGAACAATCTGCAGGAGGTGCTGGCTGCCGCCCGCGGTGACAAATTCGGCGGCAAGCTCAACTTCGGCACCGCCGGCACCGGCACCACGCCGCACCTGGCCGCCGAGTATTTGTTCCGGGTGCTGGCCAAGGTGGACGTGACCCATATCCCCTACAACGGCGGCGGGCCCGCGCTGCAGGCGGTGGTGGGCGGCAATGTGGAACTGGTGAACGTGGCGCTGTCGCCGGCAATTCCGCTCATCAAGGGCGGCAAGCTGCGCGGTATCGCGGTGACCGGGGCGAAGCGCTCGGAGGCCCTGCCGACGATTCCGACGGTGGCCGAGTCGGGCTTCCCGGGTTTCGAGGATTACACCTGGGTCGGCGCGCTGCTGCCGGCGGCCGCGCCGCCCGAGGCGGCGCAGCGCCTGTCGGAAGAGATCGACAAGCTGCTCAAGACACCTGAAATTCGCGAGCGCCTGGGTAATGTCGCGTTTGACGCCGTGGGCGGACCGCCCGCGCGCTTCGCCCAGACCCTGCGCGGCGATGCCGCGCGGTTCTCGACGTTCGGGCGCGAGACCGGCGTAAAAATCGAGTAGGGACCAGGCTTGCGGCCTGGTCCCGGCGCCGGGATTATTTCTTCGCCGGCATCATCTGGTCCATGGATTTGACGCTGCCGCAGTCGGCCGAGAGCCATTTGCCGCTGCTCTCCACGTGCTGGTTCACCGGCTGGCCATGGGCGGTACCCTTGAAGTCATAGGTCGAGGCAAAACCCTGCTTGCCGGAGAAGGTGCCCTTGGCCTTGCCTTCGCCCTTCATGCGCGGGCCGTCGCAGACGATGTCCACGCTGTAGCCGCTGCCGGTCTTCTGGTAGTTCTTCGCCTGGCAGCCGGTCTCGCGCTGATGCATGTCGATCGGCTGGTCGCGCTCGGCCATCTCCTTGGAGATGCAGACCTTGCTGCTCATGGTGCCGTCGGCACCGGGCATCTGGATGCCCTTCTGCTTCATCATCTCGATCTGCTGCGGCGTGAGCTTGGGCAGGTTTTTCATGGCGTCGGACTTGGTGTTCATCTCCCACAGTCCGGGCTGCATGGATTGCGCGCCAGCCATGCTGGACCCGCACACAAGGCCGGCGGCCGCCAGTGCGATAAGGGTGGATTTCATGGGTTCTCCCTGAGTCTAGGTATTATGAGATTGGCATACTAGCAAGAAATTTTTTGCCTGGCTGTGGGGTTCGAATTACGTTGACGTAGCGCGTATCGGGGCAAGATCATGGTTGCCGCGTTTGCCCCGATTCAACTTTCGAGTTTTCGACATGAACAATTCCCGACTTTCCATACACGACTCCGCGCTTGCCTTGCTGGATGAAATCTGGCGCGCGGCGGGTGGCGCTCCTGAAGTGGTAGCGGGCGCGCGCATGGCGGGCGAGGGCGACCTGCCTTCGGTGTTTGCCACTACCGACCTGGCGGCGGCCAGCGTGGGCGCGGCCGGTGCGGCGATTGCCGAACTGATCGCCGCGCGCTTTGGTGACGGGCCGGGCTTCAGCGTGGACCGGCGCCTGGCGTCGTTCTGGTTTTCCATGAGCGTGCGTCCGGTGGGTTGGGAGTTGCCGCCGGCGTGGGACGCAGTGGCGGGAGACTATGCAGCGGCCGATGGCTGGATTCGTTTGCATACCAATGCGCCGCATCATCGCGTCGCCGCGCTGACGGTGCTGGGTGTGCCCGCCGACAAGGCGCAGGTCGAGAAAGCCGTTGCGAGCTGGCGGGCGGATGCGCTGGAGAGCGCGGTGGTGGAGGCAGGTGGCTGCGCGGCGCGGATGCGCTCGGTCGACGCCTGGGCGGCGCACCCGCAGGGGCGGGCGGTGGCCGGTGAATCCCTGCTGCACGTGATGCCTCAAGCGGAGGGACCGCGCGCGTCCTGGATGGATCAGGCGGCGCAACAGCGCGCGCGGCCGCTGGCCGGGGTGCGCGTGCTCGACCTGACGCGCATTCTCGCCGGGCCGGTGGCGACGCGCTTTCTCGCCGGCTTCGGTGCCGACGTGCTGCGCCTTGATCCGCTCGATTGGGACGAACCGTCCCTCGCCCCCGAGATCACGCTCGGCAAGCGATGCGCGCGCCTGGACCTGCGCGCGGCGGGGGGGCGTGCGCGCTTCGAGCAACTGCTGCAAGGCGCGGACGTGCTGGTGCATGGCTACCGTTCCGATGCGCTGGCGCGCCTGGGCTTTGACGAGGCGAAGCGCCAGCAATTGCGCCCGGGCCTGGTGGATGTGTCGCTCGATGCTTATGGCCACACCGGCCCGTGGCGCGCGCGGCGCGGCTTCGACAGCCTGGTGCAGATGAGTTGCGGCATCGCCGAGGCGGGCATGCGGCTGTGGAACAAGGAGAAGCCGACGCCGCTGCCGGTGCAGGCGCTGGACCAGGCGACCGGCTACCTGATGGCGTGCGCGGCGGTGCGTGGCCTGACGCGGCGCCTGCGTGATGGCAGGGGCAGCATCACGCGCGCTTCGCTGGCGCGCACAGCCGGGTTGCTGACCGGCGCGCTGGTGGTGGCGCACGGCGAACTGGCCAAGGAGTCCGCGGCGGATTACATGGCCGCGCTGGAAGCTACCGCGTGGGGACCGGCGCACCGACTGCTGCCGCCGCTGTCGGTCGAAGGCGCGCCCATGCGGTGGGATCGTCCTGCCGGCCCGCTTGGTGCGGCGCCTGCCGCCTGGTAGGAGGCTTGCCGCTTTTACGTAAGCAATGCGTAGGCATTGCGCAGGCAATACGTGGACATTGCGCAGGCATCGCACAGGCATATTTGCATCGCGCCGCGCCGGGAGGCGCGGCGGCGTTTTGTGCCCCGCATGGGCCGCATAACGCCGAAAAGCCTTGACGCCACCTGTCCGGACAATTGAAAATTGCCGCGTGCTGCTCGCCGGCGCAGGCCCGCTTGGCGGAAGGTTGCGCGGCCGACGGCGTGCATGGGTTCATGTTCGTTGCCCCCGCCATCCCCATCACCGGCGCGGTCGGCTCGCCGGCCAATCCGCTGGCGATCCAGTAAACGCTTCTTTCCACAACGCATCCAGGAATCGACACAAATGGCTAAGTTTACCGGCGCGCAAGTCATGGCCGACATGCTCAAGGGCTACGACGTGACCCACGTCTTCATGGTCCCGGCGGTCTTGCGGCGCACTTTCGCGGAAATGGAATTCCGCACCCAGATCAAGCGCATCCACACCCACGGCGAAAAGTCCGCCGCCTACATGGCCGACGGCTATGCGCGTGCCTCCGGCAAGCCGGGCGTGTGCATGGCGCAGGTGATCGGCGCGCTCAATCTCGCCGCCGGGCTGCGCGATGCGTATCTGGCGCATTCTCCGGTGATCGCGTTCACCGGCGGGCGTGATCCCAACACCAAGTTCCGCCAGGTCTACCAGGAGGTCGATGACGTGCCGGCCTTCGAGCCGGTGACCAAGTGGAACGCCACGGTGGATTCGGTGGCGCGCTTTCCGGACATGGTGCGCCAGGCCTTTCGCGTCGCCACCACGGGCGCGCCGGGACCGGTGCATCTGCAGTTCCGCGGCAACGAAGGGCAGATCGACCAGGAAGAGGCCGAGATGGAGCCGCTGGTCGAGCCCGAATTCGCGCGCGTGCCGCCGTTCCGTCCCGCGCCCGATGTCGAGAGTGTAAAGGCGGCGCTGGCGGCATTGCAGGCGGCGAAGCAGCCGGTGATCGTGGCCGGCGGCGGGGTGCGCGCCTCGCGCGCGGCGGCCGAGCTGACGGCGCTGGCCGAAGCGCTGAACATTCCGGTGGCTACCTCGCTGAACGGCAAGGACACCATCCTCAGCACCCACCCGCTGTCGGTCGGCGTGGTCGGCTCCTACTCGCGCGAGTCGGCCAACCGGGTGGTGGCGCAGGCCGACCTGGTGTGCTTCATCGGCACCACCACCGGCGGCATGACCACGCACTTCTGGGCCGTACCCAAGATCGGCACGCCCGCCGTGCAGATCGACATCAACCCGGAGGCGCTGGGCCGCAACTATCCGCTCAAGGCGGCGGTGCATGGCGATGCGAGGGTGACCCTTGCCAAGATGGTCGAGCTGGCTGACAAGGGTACGGCGGGCAAGCGCGGCGCGTGGGTGGAAAAGGCGCAGGGCATGGTGGGCGAGTTCTACGCCAAGTACAAGGAGGCGCTGGAGTCGGATGCGGTGCCGATCCGTCCCGAGCGCATGTGCCATGAACTCAGCAAACATGTGCCCGACAACGGCATCATGATCGTCGATACCGGCCACGCCGGCATGTGGATGGGCGGGATGTACGACCTGCGCAATCCGAACCAGAGCTATTTCCGCAGCGCCGGCCATCTGGGCTGGGCCTTTCCCGCGGGTCTCGGCGCCAAGGCCGCCGCGCCGGACCGCCCGGTGGTGGTATTCACCGGCGACGCCGGCTTCTGGTACCACATCGGCGAGATCGAGACGGCGGTGCGCTGGAAGCTCAACTCGGTCACGGTGGTCAACAACAACAGCGGCGGCAACCAGTCCAAGCGCGGTTTTGATCGCATCTACGGCGGCACGCAGACCCCGCAGGCGCGCGAGTTGTGGACCTACACCAAGAACAATTTCGCCAAGATTGCCGAGGACATCGGCGCGATCGGTATCCGCGTCGAAAAGGCGGCCGACCTCGGGCCGGCTCTGCTCAAGGCCTACAAGGCGGACCGGCCGGTGGTGATCGACGTAGTGACCGATATCGAAGCGCTGGCGCCGGTGGCGGTGTCGGGCTAAGCTTCGCCAAGCCGAGGGAGCGGCCCTGGCCGCTCCCTCGGCAGTACGAATGAAAGCGGGCCGACCGGCCGGCGGGCCGGGGCGCGATAACCGCTCAACCTCAAAACCGGAGACAAGACGCATGCGCAAGTTGCTCAAGACAATGCTGGCGGCGGGATTGGTGATGGCGGGTACCCTGGGCGGAGTGCATGCGCAGAGCGCGGCCTGGCCGAACAAGGCGGTACACCTGAACGTCGCCTTCGCTCCAGGCGGGCCGGTGGACATCATCGCCCGCATCATCGGCCCCAGGCTCACCGAAACCCTCGGCCAGCCGATGGTGATCGACAACCGGCCGGGCGCGGGAGGCAACGTCGGCACCGCCTACGTCGCCAAGTCGGCGCCGGACGGCTACAACGTGCTGATCACAAGCTCCGCCTATGCGGTGAACGTGAGCCTGTTCAACAATCCGGGCTACGACCCGGACAAGGACCTGATCCCGGTCGCGGTGGTGGCATCGCAGCCGAACATGGTGGTGGTCAACCCGGCGCTGCCGATCAAGTCGGTGCAGGAACTGGTGGCCTACGCCAGGGACAAGAAGCTCGCCTTCGCCACGCCGGGCAGCGGCACCACGCCGCACCTGACCGGCGAGAACTTCTACAACCTGCAACTCAAGCTGGGCATGACCGCGATCCATTTCCGCGGCGCCGGCCCGGCGGTGACCGCGATGGTGGGCAACGAGCCGTCGTTCGGCTCGATGGCCCTGGCCGCGCCGCTGCCGTTTGTGAAAGCGGGCCGCCTGCGCGCGCTGGCGGTGTCGAGTGCCAAGCGCCTGTCCTTCCTGCCCGACGTGCCGACCCTGAACGAACTGGGCTACACGGGCATGGAGGACTACACCTGGGTCGGCGTGTTCGTGCCGACCGGCACGCCGCCGGCGGTGGTGCAAAAGCTCAACGAGGCGATCAACAAGGCGATCCAGACTCCTGAAATGAAGGAGCAATTGACCCTGCAGGCGTTCGACGCGGTGGGCGGGTCGCCGCAGCAGTTCAGCGACTACGTCAAGACCGAAGTGGTGAAGTGGGCCAGGGTGGTCAAGGAGACCGGAGCGAAGCCGGACTGAACCATCGCTCAAAAGCACAAACCTACTTTTGAGCGGCTCCAGTCAGGCAAAATCACTGGCAAAGCCAGATGATTTTGTGGACGACACTTCGACGTCCAGCGCGACGCGCTGTTGAAAGCAGAAAGGCGCCACGATGTGGCGCCTTTCTTTTGGGCTGACGAAATCCGCGGGGCGGCGCTAGGCGGCAGCGCGAATCATGGCCGCGGCCTTCTCGGCGATCATCATGGTCGGGGCGTTGGTATTGCCCGAGGTGATGGTGGGCATGATGGAGGCGTCGGCGATGCGCAGGCCTTCGATGCCGAGCACGCGGAGCTGCGAATCGACTACCGCCATTGCGTCGTCCGCGCGGCCCATCTTGCAGGTGCCGACGGGGTGGAAGATGGTGGTGCCGATGTTGCCGGCGGCTTCGGCCAGGTCTTCGTCGGTCTGATAGCCGGGGCCGGGGAGAAATTCCTGCGGGGTGTAGGGCGCCAGGGCGGGTTGGGCGACGATCTGGCGCGTCAGGCGCAGGGCGTCGGCGGCGACCTTGCGGTCTTCCTCGGTGGAGAGGTAGGCGCAGTGAATCTCCGGCTTGGCATCCCACTGGGCGCTCTTGATGCGCACGTGGCCGCGCGAGGTCGGGCGCAGGTTGCATACCGAGGCGGTGAAGGCGGGGAAGGGGTGGAGGGGATCGCCGAACTTGTCCAGCGACAGGGGCTGCACGTGGTACTCGATGTTGGCCGAGGGCTGCGACGGGTCGGACTTCCAGAAAATGCCCAGCTGCGAGGGCGCCATGGTCAGCGGCCCGGTGCGGAACAGCGCGAACTCGGCGGCCATTTTCGCTTTGCCGGCCAGCGTACCGGCGATTTCATTGAGGGTGCGGATGCCCTGCACCTTGTAGGCGGTGCGCAGCTGCAGGTGGTCCTGCAGGTTGGCGCCGACCCCGGGTAGGGCGTGGGTGACGGCGATCTGGTGTTCCTGCAGCAGCGCCGGGTCGCCGATGCCGGAGAGCTGCAGCAATTGCGGCGTGCCGATCGAGCCGCAGGAGAGGATCACCTCGCGGCGCGCGGCGAAGGTTTTCTCCTCGGCGCCCTGCGGGAAGGCGTTCCAGATTTCCACGCCGGTGCAGCGCTTGCCTTCAAACCGCAGCTTGCGCGCCCAGGCGAACGGCACCACGGTGAGGTTGGGGCGCTTCATCACCGGCTTGAGAAAGGCCTTGCCTGCGTGCCAGCGGATGCCGCGCTTTTGCGTGACCTCGAATTTGCCGCTGCCGGCGTTGTCGCCGCCGTTGAAGTCGTCGGTGTAGGGAATGCCGGCCTGTTTGGCGGCTTCCCGGAAGTGGTCGAGGATTTCCCACGAGAGACGCTGTCCCTCGACGCGCAGCTCGCCGTCGCCGCCATGGAATGGACTGGTGCCCAGGTGGTGGCTTTCGTGCTTCTTGAACAGGGGCAGGACGCTGTCCCAGTTCCAGGAGGCATCGCCCGTAAGTTGTGCCCAGTGGTCGTAGTCGCGTGCCTGGCCGCGCATGTAGATCATCGCGTTGATCAGCGAGCAGCCGCCCAGGCCCCGGCCGCGCGCGTAGTGGATGTCGCGGCCGTTCAGGCCGGGGTCGGCGGTGGTGCGGTACATCCAGTCGGTACGCGGATTGGCGATGCAATACAGGTAGCCGACCGGGATGTGGATCCAGTGCCAGTTGTCGTCGCGGCCCGCCTCGAGCAGACAGACGCTGATGTTCGGGTCGGCGGAAAGCCGGTTGGCCAGCACGCAGCCGGCGCTGCCGCCGCCGACGATGACATAATCAAAGGTTTGGGTTTCCACGGTCTCGGGCCTTGATGAGTGCGCTTTTTACGCCGTTTTGCGGGCTTGTCTCCGGGGCGCAATTGTAACGGCCCCGATACGTCCCGTTACAACTTTTTACGACTCGAATCCGTGGCTTACGTATGATGACATCAAGGCTTCGAAAGGAGCCAAACGGACATTTCCGGACGCAAACAAAGGAATCGAGCAGGCAAATCATGAAGCGGGTCGCGATACTGGTGTTGGCAGCGGCATGGACGGCGATGGCCGGCAATGCGCTTGCGCAGGGTCAGCCCCGCCATGGTGGCGGTGACAGCGGCCGCCAGGAACGCCTGGAGCGCCGCCAGCCGCCCCAGCCGCCGCCCCAGCAGCCCGGCGGCAACCAGCGTAGCGAGCCGGGCGGCCAGCGCATGAGCCCCGAAGAGCGCCGCCAGTTGCGTGACGATATCCGCCAGCATAGCGATGCCTATCGCGGCCGCGACCGCCGGCCCTAGGACCGCCGGCCTTAGATTCCCGCCCCCCACCTTCCAACGTCCTTGCGTGAGGAGTTCTCATGCGCCTGTCCGTCCCGCTCAAGCTTCTGCTGCTTGCCTGCGCAAGCTTCGCCGTGCATGCCAATGCGCAGGCCGCGCCGATGGGCGCCGAGGAAGCGCGCCTGCTCCTGAGCCGCTCCGGCTTCTCGCCCACCGAGATCGAGGTGCGCCAATACGCGGCCCTCTCGCGTGACGATGCGGCCGAGCGCCTGCTGCGTGGCGCCCGCACCGAAGCTGCCACCAGCCCGCCTGCCTGGGTAGGCGAACCGTTCGAGCGCCCGCGCCGGCGCGAGATGTCCGACGAGGAGCGCAAGGCCTACCAGCGCGAGCTTGCGGTGCGCGGCTTTGACCTGCGTGCCTGGTGGATGAGTGAAATGCTCACCACCCAGAGCCCGCTCACCGAGCGCATGACCCTGTTCTGGCACAACCACTTCGTCTCCAGCACGCAGAAGGTCCGCGTGCCGCAGGCGATGTACCGCCAGAACGTGCTGCTGCGCCGCTATGCGCTGGGCAACTTCAGCGCCATGCTGCACGCGGTCGCCAAGGACCCGGCGATGATGATCTACCTCGACTCGGCCAGCAACCGCAAGGGCGCGCCGAACGAGAACTTCGCCCGCGAGGTGATGGAGTTGTTCACCCTGGGCGAAGGCCATTACACCGAGCAGGACATCAAGGAAGCGGCGCGCGCCTACACCGGCTGGAGCCTGGAGCCGCAGACGGCTGAGTTCAAGTGGCGTCCGAACTTCCACGACGAGGGCGCCAAGACCGTGCTCGGCAAGACCGGCAATTTCGACGGTGACCAGGTGCTCGACATCCTGCTGTCCCAACCCGCGGCTGCCGAGTTCGTCGTCAAAAAGATGTGGATCGAGTTCGTCTCGCCCGATGTGGACAACCCGGCGAACCGCGCCGAGATACAACGCATCGCCGCGCAGTTCCGCAATTCGCGCTACGAGGTCAAGGCCGCGCTCAAGGGCATCTTCACCTCGCCGCGCCTGTACGCGCCGGAGAACCGCGCGGTGCTGATCAAGTCGCCGGTGGAACTGGTGGTGGGTACGGCGCGCCAGATGGGCGTGGGCTATGGCGACCCGCTGCCCTTCGTATTCGCCACCGCCAGCCTCGGGCAGAACCTGCTGGCCCCGCCCAACGTGCGCGGCTGGCCGGGCGGGGAGAACTGGATCAACAGCACCACCCTGCTGGGCCGCAAGCAGTTCGTCGAGCGCCTGCTGCGGGTGGACGTGATGCGCGAGGCGCCGGCGGGCATGATGCAGCCGGCGGCCATCGATGCGATGGAAACGGCGCGGCGCAAGGAGGGCGCGCAGATCCAGGGCGCGGGGCGGATGGGCGCCGAAGGCCGCGAGCGCCTGGCGCGCGCCGCCGCCAGCGTGCAGTTCGACAGCCACAAGTACCTGGCGCAGTACAAGGGCACCGACGACCTGGTGCAGGCCGTGCTGCCGGGCCGGCCCGCCAATCCGCTTGCCGATGACCTGGCCGGTACCGCCGTGCTCAAGGCCCTGATGCTCGATCCGATGTACCAGCTCAAGTAGGAGGGCGCATGAACCGCCGCCAATTCATCCAGAGCGCCGCCGGCGCCGCTGCGCTTGCCGCCTTGCCTGCCGCCTTGCCTGCCGCCTGGGCGCAGAATGTGGTGCGCGCCGCCGCCAAGGGCGATTTCGGCAATCTGCTGATCCTGATCGAACTCAAGGGTGCCAACGACGGCCTGAACACCGTGGTGCCCTACGCCGACGGCACCTACTACAGCCTGCGGCCACGCATCGCCATCAAGCGCGAGGAGGTGGTGCAGCTCTCCGAGCGCGCCGGCCTGCATCCGAACCTGGCGCCCTTGCTGCCGCTGTGGAAAAGCGGCCAGCTGGCGATCATCGAAAGCGTCGGCTATCCGAATGCCAACCTGTCGCACTTCCGCTCGATCGAAATCTGGGACACCGCCTCGCGCGCCGACCAGTACCTGCACGACGGCTGGCTGGCGCGCGCCTTCGCCGCCAATCCCGTGCCGAGCGGCTACCTGGCCGATGGCGTGGTGATCGGCAGCAACGACATGGGGCCGATCGAGAATGCGCCCAAGTCGGTGGCCCTGGTCAATACCGAGCAGTTCCTGCGCCAGGCCAAATTCGCCGAGCGCGGCGGCTATGCGAAAAATCCGGCGCTCAACCACATCCTCAAGGTCGAGAACAACATCGTCGAGGCCGCGGCGGGCCTGAACGGCCGCTACGAGTTCAAGACCCAGTTCCCGGCCAACGGTTTCGGCAACCAGGTCAAGACCGCGGCGCAAGTGGCGGCGAACAAGAACGGCGTGGCCGCGCTGCGCCTGTCGCTGGGCGGGTTCGACACCCACCAGAATCAGCCGAACATCCACGCCAACCTGATGAAGACCCTGGCCGAGGGGCTGCTGGCCCTGCAAGCCTCGCTGCAGGAAATCGGCCGCTGGAACAATACCCTGGTGGTGACTTATTCCGAATTCGGCCGCCGCCCCAAGGAAAACCAGAGCAGCGGTACCGACCACGGCACCGCCGCGCCGCAGTTCCTGATGGGCGGCCGGGTCAAGGGCGGCTTGTATGGCCAGGCCCCGCAATTGGCGCGCCTGGACGGCAACGGCAATCTGCCGTACGCAGTCGATTTTCGCGACGTCTACGCCACCGTGCTGGAGCGCTGGTGGAACATCCGCTCGCAGGACGTGCTGGGCGGGCGCTACGCCGGCCTGGACCTGCTGCGCGCGTAGGACGCCTGCGCGCGCAGGACACCTTTTTCAAGGGCACTCCGGTTATTCCCGGCGCGCCCGTGCATAAGCGGGATAAGAGTGGCAGCGTCAACACCGCGCCGTAGAATGCGCGGGTTCGCACCGGGGACCCATCTTTGTCCTGGGAGCGATGTATTCAACGCTACCTATCGAGGCTTGAAACATGACCACCACTCTTCCCACCCGCCAGCTCGGCAAATCCGGCCCCAAGGTCTCCGCCATCGGCCTGGGCTGCATGTCGCTCTCCGGCGTCTATGGCGCCTCCACCAATGAGAACGGCGTCGCGGTGATCCGGCACGCGCTGGACCGCGGCATCGACTTTCTCGACACCGCCGACATGTATGGCTGGGGCCACAACGAAACCGTGGTTGGCCGCGCGCTCAAGGGCCGGCGCGACGGCGTGGTGCTGGCCTCCAAGTTCGGCCAGACCCAGGGCGAGGGCGGCAAGAACGGGGTCAACGGCAAGCCCGAATACGTGATCGAGGCCTGCGAGGCGAGCCTGAAGCGCCTGGGCGTGGAGACCATCGACCTGTATTACGTGCACCGCATCGACCCGAATGTGCCGATCGAGGACACGGTAGGCGCGATGGCCAGGCTGGTGCAGCAGGGCAAGGTGCGCCATCTCGGCTTGTGCGAGGCCAAGCCGGAGACCGTGCGCCGCGCCCACAAGACCCATCCGCTGGCCGTGCTGCAGACCGAGTATTCGCTGCTGTACCGCGAAGAGGCCGAAGAATCGCTCCTGACCACGCGCGAACTGGGCATCGCCTTCGTCGCCTATTCGCCGCTGGGCCGCAGCCTGCTCACCGGCGGCGTGCAAAGCGCCGACGATGTGGCGAACGACCGGCGCAAGGATCACCCGCGCTTCGCCGCCGACAATCTGGCGCGCAACCGCGAACTGGTGGGCCATATCGAGGCCCTGGCCAGGGAAAAGGGTTGCAAGCCATCGCAGGTGGCGCTCGCCTGGGTACTGGCGCAAGGGCAGGACATCATTCCCATCCCCGGTACCAAGCAGGCCGCGCGGGTCGATGAGAACCTGGGCGCGGTGGAAATTTCGCTCTCCGCCGCCGAAGTCGCGCGCCTGTCCGCGCTGTTTCCAAAAGGCGTGGCCAGCGGCACGCGTTACCCGGCAGGCGGCATGAAGGGTGTTTATATTTAGAACGGGCAGGCGCAGCCGGAGAAAACTTTGTCGATTGAGGCGGCTCAGGTTGTTGACAAACCCGGCCTTGCGATTGACCCCACGCAAATCCCTCTGCCGCAGCCTCTGATCTCGGGGGATGCAAAGGGGGGCAAGTCCCCTTTGTCAACAACCTGAGCCGCGTCGATTGACGCGGTTTTTTTTCGATGCTAGGTTGACCGGGAAGGCGATTGTTCGAGTCATCGCACGCGCCGGCGGTGCTATGCTGGCGGTGTGGAAAACGCAACGATAAGCGCCACACGCCCCATCCACAACAAGACCAGGAGACATCCAGCATGCTCAGCTACGACGTGACCGAATGGGGACAGCCCCTGCAAAAAGCGGTGCGCGACACCCCCAAGCCGACCGGTACCGAAGTGCTGGTGCGGGTCAAATACTGCGGCGTATGCCATAGCGATGTGCACATCCGCGACGGCTATTTCGATCTGGGCGGCGGCAAGAAATTCCACATGAGCGACCGCGGCATGCACCCGCCGGTCACCCTCGGCCATGAGCCCTACGGCACGGTGCTCTCCGGCGGTCCGGACGCGGGCGCGTTGCCGATTGGCGAAGACCGCCTGATCTATCCCTGGACCGGTTGCGGCATCTGCCCGCGCTGCCTGGAAGGGCGCGACAACTGGTGCCCGACGCCGCGCTACATCGGCATCCAGCGCGCCGGCGGCTATGCGGACCACCTGCTGGTGCCGCATCCGCGCTACCTGGTCGATGCGGCCGGGATCGACCCGTCCTACGCGCCCATCCTCGCCTGCTCTGGCCTGACCACCTATAGCGCGGTGAACAAGCTGCGCCCCTATTCGCCGGAAGACTGGATCGTGGTGATGGGGGCCGGCGGCCTGGGCCTGATGGCCGTGGCCATGCTGCGTGCCCTGGGCCATGAGCGCATCGTCTCCTGCGATATCGATCCGGGAAAATATGCCGCTGCCAAAGCCGCCGGCGCCGCCGAGATCATGAACCCGGCCGATGCCGGTACCCTGGGCCGCCTGCAGGCGCTGCCCGGCGGGGTGGTCGGCGTGGTCGATCTGGTCGGCGCCAACCAGACCGCGCAACTGGGGCTGGCGGCGCTGCGCAAGGGCGGGCGTTACGTCCTGGTTGGCCTGTTCGGCGGCGAGATTCCCCTGTCGCTGGTGCCGGTGGCGCAGCGCGCCCTGACCATCCAGGGTTCCTATGTGGGGACCGTGGCGGAACTGCGCGAGGTCGTGGACCTGGCCAAGGCCGGCAAGCTCAAGCCGATTCCCACCGAAACTCGTGCCATGGACCAGATATCGCGCACCCTGGACGAACTCAAGGCCGGCACCGTGGTGGGCCGGGTGGTCGCCAAGATCGACTAGGCGCGCCATTTGCGGAAACGGGGGCGCGATTTGCGTCGCACCCCATTTCGGCGCATCATTGATGCATGGAACGCAAACGGCTACTCGGTGGGGAACTCAAATCAGCCGGTTACGACCGCACGCGGCGCGTGCTCGAGGTCGAGTTGGCCAATGGCAACCTGATCGAGTATTCGAACGTCGGCGCTGAAATCGCGCGCCGCCTGCTCGACAGCCACACGCCCTGGAGCTATTACCGCGACAACATCGAGGAAGAGTTTCCCGGCGAGGTGACGGGCCACGTCAGCGGCGCCAACGCGCCCCCGCCCAATCCCTTCGAATAGCGTTCCCCGCTATACTCGCGGCTTGATTTTGCCTTCCGGCCGCCGCACGCGCGGCCGGGTCATGCCGTGGCTTGTTCATGCCCTTACTTGCGCTAGAAACTTCGACTGAATTTTGCAGTTGCGCCCTCGATATCGGGGGGCAGGTGCGGGAGCGCAGCGTGCTGGCCGGGCAGCGCCATTCCGAACTGCTGCTGCCGATGGTGGCCGAACTGATGGCCGAGGCGGGCCTGGGTTTTGCGCAGCTCGACGCGATCGTGTTTGGTGCCGGCCCCGGTTCCTTCACCGGACTGCGTATCGCCTGCGGCGCGGCCCAGGGCCTGGCCTTTGCGCATGACCTGCCGGTGGTTCCGGTGGTGACCCTGGAGGCATTGGCGCAAGTGGCCGGTGATTCGCGCGTGCTGGCAAGCCTGGACGCGCGGCTGGGGGAGCTTTATCTGGCGGCCTACGAGAGGGCCGGTGACGCCGACTGGCGCGTGGTGTCCGCGCCGGCCCTGCTCAAAACCGACGCATTGCCCGAGCTGCCCGGCGCCTGGCTGGGCGCCGGGAGCGGCTTTGCCGTGCATGGCGCGGCGCTCGCGGCCCGCTATGTATTGAATCAGGTGCGCGCGGAACTGGTGCCGGGCGCGGGCGCGATGGCGCGCCTGGGCGCCGTCAAGCTGGCGCGCGGCGGCGGGCTGCCGGCCGAGGCTGCCGCGCCGCTGTACCTGCGCGACAAGGTGGCGCTGGACGTGGGCGAGCAGGCGGCCCTGCGCGCATCACGCAAAATCGCCATCGCCAGCGAGACAGGCGCATGAGCGCGGTACTCAAGGCCAGCGCGCCGCGCCTGGTGCCGATGACCAAGGCCGACCTGTCGGCCGTGATGGCGATCGAGAACGACATCTACGATTTTCCCTGGACCCGCGGCAATTTCGAGGACTCGCTGCACGCCGGCTACAGCGCCTGGCTGTATTTCGTCGGCACCGAGGTGATCGGCTATTGCGTGGTGATGCTGGCGGTGGACGAGGCGCACCTGCTCAACCTGAGCATCGGGCGCGACATGCAGGGCCAGGGCTACGGACGCGCGCTGCTGGAGGCGGCCACGGAGGCGATCGGCGAGTGCGGCGCCAAGGCGATGCTGCTGGAAGTGCGGCCGTCGAACGCGGTCGGGCGCAAGCTCTATGCCGCCGCCGGTTTTGCGCAGATCGGCCTGCGCAAGGATTACTACCCGGCCTTGCGCGGCAAGGAAGACGCGCTGGTGCTGCGGCGGGCGCTGTGAGGCCATCATGAACCGCGAAGCGATGTTGCGCGAGATGGGCATCACGCCGCTGTGGAAGCCGCGTGGCGCGGTGGACGCGGTTGAGGCGGCGGCGCTCGAGCCCGTGGAGGCGCCGATGGCGCGTGCCCAGTCCCGCGCGATGCCGGACGAAATTCCGGACGGTGAACCGCCCCCTTACCTGGACGATGCGCCGCCCGAAGGCATGCCGGCCCGTGGGCCACGTCCCGCTGCCGATCGTCCCGCTGCCGATCGCCCCGGCTTGGGCGCGCGCACGCCGGCGCGTCCCGCCGCCGCGCCGCCGGTCGCCACCATCGACCCGGCCCGTATCGAGCACATTGGCCGCATGCAATGGCCTGAATTGAAGGAGGCCGTGGCCTCCTGTACCGCCTGCGCGCTGGCCGGTGGGCGCAAGAACACCGTGTTCGGCGTAGGCGACGAGGCAGCGGACTGGATGATCATTGGCGAAGCGCCGGGCGCGGAAGAGGATGCGCGCGGCGAGCCTTTCGTCGGCCAGGCCGGGCGCCTGCTTGATTCGATGCTGGCGGCCCTGGACATGAAGCGCGAAGTCAATATCTACATCGCCAACGTGCTCAAGTGCCGCCCGCCCGGCAACCGCAATCCCGAGGCGCTGGAAGTGGCGCAGTGTTCGCCGCACCTGTTGCGCCAGGTGGCATTGATCCAGCCCAAGCTGATCATCCTGATGGGGCGCTTCGCCGCCCAGACCCTGCTCGGCACCGACGCCTCGATCGCCAGCATGCGCGGGCGCCTGCACCAGTACCAGGGTACCCCGGCGATCGTCACCTATCACCCGGCCTACCTGCTGCGCAACCTGCCCGACAAGTTCAAGGCCTGGCAGGACCTGCTGTTCGCGCGCAAGACCTACCAGCGCCTGCAAAGCGGTGCCGCCGCGCCCTGAGCCGGTGGACCTGGCGCAGCTGGCGCCGCGCCTCGCGCATCCCTGGGTACGTTCGCTGGCCTGGCTGATCGGTTCGCCCGGGCTGCTCGACGCGCACGATGCGCGCTTTGCCGGCCGCGTGGTCGAAGACGACTGGTGCGCGCAGGCGCTGGCGCGGGCCGCGCCCTGGCTGCTCGAACTGGACCGCGAACCCCGGCCTCTGGACGAGTTCATCGCCGCGCACGCGACACGCCGCCTGGGCCGCGCCGCCGAGACCCTGCTGGCGTTCTGGCTGGAGCGGCAGGCCGGCGTCGAGCTGCTGGCGCGCAACCTGGCGGTGCGCGACGCGCAGCGTACCCTCGGGGAATTCGATTTCATTTTCCGCGAGCCGGAGGCGCACCAGGCCACCCACTGGGAGTGCGCGGTCAAGTTCTACCTGCGGGTACCGGGGGCAGGGGGGATGGCCTGCTATGTCGGGCCGGGCGACCGCGACGTGCTGGCGGCGAAAGTGGACAAGGTATTCGCGCGCCAACTGATGCTGGGCGAGTCGCCGGAGGGCCGGGCGGCGCTGCGCGCGCTGCATGCCGAACCGGCGCGGCCGCGGGCCTTTATCAAGGGCTGGCTGTTCCATGAAGCGGGCAATGAAGGTCCGGATGCGCCGGGCCTGGGCGCGCGCCACCTGCGGGGTTGGTGGCTGCGCGGGGAGGCCGGTTGGGAGCGCCGGCTGGAGGCGCGGCGACGCTACGTGATGCTGCCTCGCCTGGATTGGCTGGCCTGGCCCTGGCGCGCGGCCGGCGAGGAGCTATTGAGCCGGGATGCGCTGGTTGAAGCGGTCGGGCAGGCATTGCGCGCGGACGCTGGCGCCCAGATGGTGATCGAGATGGCGTCCGCTGAAGATGGCCCGGGCTGGCGCGAAATCTCGCGCGGCTTCGTCGCGCCCGCCGGCTGGAGGGCATGAAAGGGCCAGGTGAGGCGCGCTGGATTCGAGGCCCCGGCGCCTCAATGCGCGCCGTGCTTTTCCTCGCCGATCAGGTGCGAAAGGTCTTCGCGCTTCTGGTTCAGGTGGTTCCAGTAGATCACCAGCAGCATGCTGCTTGAGACAAAGACGCCGAAGATGATGATCACCGTGTTGACGCTCATGTTGGCGCGGATCATCAGGGCATAGAGCGCCAGCATCACCAGGATGTTCAGGTTCTCGTTGAAGTTCTGCACCGCGATCGAGTGGCCAGCCGACATCAGCACGTGGCCGCGATGCTGCAGCAGGGCGTTCATCGGCACCACGAAATACCCTGCCATCGCGCCGACCACGATCAGCAGGGGATAAGCGATGATCTTGTTCTCGATGAAAATCATGCCCATCACCGTCAGGCCCATGATCACGCCGTAAGGCAGCACCTTGAGGGATTTTTTCAGCGGCACGAAGCGCGCCGCCAGCACCGCGCCCACCGCGATGCCGACCGCGACCACGCCTTGCAGGATGGCGCCTTTGTCCAGCGGCATGTTCAACTGGTGGCTGGCCCACTTGAGAACGATGAACTGCAGGGTGGCGCCGGCGCCCCAGAACAGGGTGGTGACGGCGAGCGAGATCTGCCCCAGCTTGTCCTTCCACAGCATGATCAGGCATTGGTGGAAGTCGCGCACCAGGACGATCGGGCTGGCCGACTGCTTCTTGTAGCGCACCCCGGTGTCGGGAATGAACAGGTTGAAAATCGCCGCGATCACGTAGCAACTGCCGATCACGATCATCGCCGCGCCGGGCGCCGAATCGATGCCGGTGTCGATGTAGGGCATGTCCAGCGCGAGCAGGAAATCGGCCACCCTCGGGCTGATCAGCATGCCGCCCAGCACCGTGCCCAGGATGATCGAGGTGACCGTCAGGCCTTCGATCCAGCCGTTGGCCACCACCAGTTTTTCCGGCGGCAGCAGCTCGGTGAGGATGCCGTACTTGGCGGGCGAATACGCCGCCGCGCCCAGGCCCACCAGGCCATAGGCGATCAGCACGGTGAAGTAGTCTTCCGCGCCGGGAATCGAGATGAACTCGGAGGCGATCATCAGCAGGCAACCGCTGATCTTGATCAGGTTGGTGAGGAACATCACCTTGCCCTTGGGGCGCGAATCGGCGAACGCGCCCACGAAGGCGGCAAGCAGTACGTAGGACACCGTGAAGAAGAACTTCAGCAGCGGCGTGACGGCCTCGGGCGCATCCAGATCGACCAGCAAGGCAATGGCGGCGATCAGCAGGGCGTTGTCGGCCAGCGAGGAAAAAAACTGCGCCGCCATGATGGTGTAAAAGCCGGGCTTCATTATCTCCGCGGATGAGGTTCGTGCTGCTGGTCGCTGGGGGCTGTAAGGGAGGGGCCGGCCGCGCGCTGAAAAAGGATCCTCCCTTTCGCAGGCATCAACAAGCGGGCACCGCCTATGTTATCGTCATCGGTCCGGCGTGAACCGGTGGCCTGCTCGCAAGAGCGGACCGCGGCGGCCCGCCGTATCGCGCACGCTTTATAGCATGAAAATATTACGCGACCAATGCATGCGCTTTTGCCGCGCTGGTTTGAACGCCGTCTTCGCCTTCTTTTGCATCAATTTTCATCAGTTCCATGCCACGTCCGATCCGCGTCCAATTCGATACCGCCGCCCTGGCGAACAACCTGCAAGTGGCGCGCCGCCATGCTCCCCATTCGAAGGTCTGGGCGGTGGTCAAGGCCAATGCCTACGGCCATGGCCTGTTGCGTACCGCCGAGGCATTGCGTGCCGCGGACGGGTTCGCGCTGCTCGACCTGAACGAAGCGGCGCGCCTGCGCGAAGACGGGTTTGCCCATCCGATCCTCCTGCTCGAAGGAATTTTCGCGCCGCGCGACCTCGAGGCCGTGGAAGCCATGCACCTTACCCCGGTCCTGCACTGCGCCGAACAGATTGCGATGCTGGAAGCGGCCACCCTGAAACGTCCGATCGATGTCTACCTGAAGTGCAACAGCGGCATGAACCGCCTGGGGTTTGTCGGGGATGCCTTTAAGGCCGCCTACGCGCGCCTGAAGGCGCTCAAGCAGGTCAAGTCGATCACCCTGATGAGCCATTTCGCCGACGCCGACGGACCGACTGGCGTCAGCGACCAGTTGACCGCTTTTGAAGCGGCAAGCGACGGCTTGGCCGGTCCGCGCAGCCTGGCCAATTCGGCCGCCACCCTGCGCTATCCGGAAACCCATGCGGACTGGGTGCGGCCGGGTATCCTGCTGTACGGCGCCTCGCCCTTTCCGGAGCAAAGCGCCCAGTCGCTTGGTTTGATGCCGGTGATGACCCTGAGTTCCGAACTGATCGCGGTGCAGACCCTCAAACCCGGGCAGGGTGTTGGCTACGGCTATATTTACCATGCGGCGCGCGAGATGCGCGTCGGCGTGGTGGCTTGCGGTTATGCCGACGGCTATGACCGCCACGCGCCTGGCGGCAACCAGGGTGGCGCGCCGATCCTGGTGGATGGGGTGCGCACGCGAACCGTGGGAAGAGTGGCGATGGACATGCTGTATGTCGACCTGACCCCGGTGCCGCGGGCCGGCGTGGGCAGCAAGGTGACGCTGTGGGGGCAGGGCATGCCGGCTGATGAGGTGGCGGCGGCCTCGGGTACGGTATCGTACGAACTTTTTTGCGCCCTGGCGGCGCGCGTTCCGGTGGAACAAGCCGACGCGTAGCCGCGCACGCGGCGCGGCGAAGAATAGACAACAACAGGATCGATTTTGGCCAAAGTAAAAACCGCCTACGTCTGCAGTGAATGCGGTGGGGATTCGCCGAAGTGGCAGGGGCAATGCCCCCATTGCAGTGCCTGGAACACCTTGCAGGAGATGCGCCTGGAACCCGCCAAAGGGACCGCGGGCAGCAACCGCTTTTCGATCGCCGGGAGCACCGCCGAAGTGCGCTCGCTATCGACCATCGAGGCGCGCGACCTGCCGCGCGTCACCACCACCATCGACGAGTTCGACCGTGTGTTGGGCGGCGGCCTGGTGCCGGGCGGGGTGATCCTGATCGGCGGCGACCCCGGCATCGGCAAATCCACCCTGCTGCTCCAGAGCCTGGCGGCGATGAGCACCCAGCGCAAGGCGCTGTATGTCAGTGGCGAA
>Ga0307511_10001922_pt1 | contig 21847 bp, 26 predicted proteins | sample 13_EM_MG_FD_200266 | JGI IMG/M metagenome (GOLD analysis project Ga0307511, IMG submission 200266) | Populus trichocarpa ectomycorrhiza microbial communities from riparian zone in the Pacific Northwest, United States - 13_EM | ecosystem: Host-associated > Plants > Roots > Unclassified | place...
CGCAGACTGAGCATTTGGTGTTGGGAAAGTAGCGATTCTCATTCTGGTGCGAGCTACTATGTGAGCGGCAATGGTAGTCATGACAGTTCGTATTGTGTTGCTTTCGATGTTGCTTGTAGTGCTCACAGCCGTCATTGACAACGTCTGTAATGATGGCAGGAATATTGTCGTCGTTGGTGACAGAGGAGGTATCATTTGCGGGAGGGCTGATGTGATGATAACCATTTAATTAAACTTGTTCAACAACATGAGAGTGAGGATCGAACTCAAACCCAAAAAAGATTTCTTCACGGATATTAGAGAGTATATCCTCATCTGATTGCATTTCTTCCTCTTTGAAATCGTCATAATCTTTATAGTCCCTGCTATTCTCGTCGTCGAGATAGAGACAAGTTGGGTGGTGACTGAGGCTTTTGTCATGGCCTGGGCACTTGTTGTAGTCACAGTCAGCTTACTTGAAGTTGATGCCACTGCAGGAAACCATTGTGATTTCTTCTAGTACTAGAGAGATAGAAAGGTTGTTGGTTGTAATAGAAGGGTCCGGAGGTTCAGTGTTGTCTTCTGTGGGATCGATGCTCTGCGGAATGAAGCCTTGTTCCTTGGTGGGATTGAGGGAGTATTTATCATGCTTCCATGATAGAGCATCTGCAAACAGGTTTTCTTTTCCAGCCGTAGGTTCGATGACCAAGTCAAATTCTCGTATGTAAGCTTGCCAGCGGGCTAGCTTCTGAGATGTTTGTCGTGGCTGGAGGAATGAGAGTAGTGGTTGGTTAATCGTGAGAACCGTGAATTCGTGGTCTCGGAGCTGAGCCTCAAAAAACTTCACAGAGTCAACAATAGCGAGCAACTCCTTTTGGTAGGTGCGGTACTTCAGCTGTTCAGTGCTGAATTTCTGAGAATGAAAACGGTAGGGTCGAATTGATCCTAGGTCTTCTTGTCCTATCCATGATCCTGGCCCAATATCACTAGCATCACATACCAGGTATTTTGGCGCTTCCAAGAAGCTATCCCAAGGTTTGAGAATCTGTGGAGAATTCACAAGTTCCTTGATTTTCTCAAGTGCCCTGGTATGGGTGTCCGTCCATCTCCAAGGTGCGTTTTCGCCTTGCAGTTCGGACAGAGTACTTGAACAGGAAGCCAGTTCCGGACAAAACATACTTGGGAATATGACATTGCCGAGTATTCCTCGTAATTCCCAGCGGTTGCTAGGAACTTTGAAGTCCAATACTTTCTTACGCTTCTTAGGATCATTATGTAAACCATCTAGATTTAATATATGCCCTAAAATCTCTAGACGTTTGGTGAAGAACTGGCATTTGCTAGCCCTCAACCAGAACTTCTCGTCCAGGAGTCATTGTAGAATCTTCGGTAAGGTAGCTATGTGTTCGTCGTAGATATCGGAAAAGAAAATAATGTCGTCGATCCAGATGACGAGGTCTTTGAAGACCGTGTCTTTAAAGATTTCGTATATGGCTCATACCATGGTAGCAGGAGCATTGTAGTTGCCTTTTTGTATAATGCGAATGCGGTAATATCCTAGGTGAGTGAGGAAGGTGGAGTGTTGGTACGAGTCAACTTCGATTCTAATGTTTTGGTACCCTCTCTACTAGGTTAATCTTGCTCCAATATTTCCCAGAACCGACTAGCTCTATGAGTTTCTCAATACTTGGTAGTAGTGTGTGGTTGGTATTAACTGCTTCTTTCCGATCCCTGGAGTCCAGAATACGCCGGGGTTTGGTGGGATCAATTCGTTTGGCTTGAACAAAGAGAACTACCCCCTTGGTATCGTCTTCTGCACGATAAATCTGGCCTAAGGCTTCTTCTTCGGTGAGCTGTCTCATGTGCTTGGCATAAAATTTGGAGGGTGAGGGTCACCATTTTGGTACCTATTTATTGCCCGGTTTCGGGCAGATTAGGTGGTTGATAGTTCTTAGCTGTGGCAACTTATTTGGTGTAGTTGCCGGAAATAACTGAGCGAATTCTACGAAGCACTTGAATTCCCAACTTTCTGTGAGACTCATAGCTGAAACTATGAATTCGAATAGTGGTAGAAGATAGCCTGATACTTCGTCTTCTATGGTGAGTGCAGCAGATGTGACCTGCCCCGTAGCAAGTCCTGCTCTCCTCCATCCTTTGAGTGCAAACCGTGCCATGCCGTCAGTTTGGATGGTGACAGGCTTTGGTCCTGCTAGGATTAAAGCATTTAGGGCTGTACGTGCTGGCTTACCTAGGATCATATCCCAGTCTGCAAGATACGCTAAATAGAGCGTTCTTGTTTCCATATATCCTCCGTAGTCCATTGGGACATCGCATGTCTTTTCTATCATACCCTTTGATTCTTTGATCGCGGTGTTGAGTCACTTCTTATCGATTCCATAAGTGGGTGGGCCGCATAGGTGTAAGAATTGTGCCTTGATGAGATGTCCGCCAGTCGCCTGTAGATCCACAAGGGCTAATGAAGGGTGGCCGTTATCCTAGAGCCGCACCCTGCCGTAGTCTAATTCTCCCGTAGAATGGGGTTTTGCCTTGGTTTTGCCCTTGTAGTTGTTCTTGGCAATAACTGGTTTGCCGGTGTGTTGCATTTATAGGACTTGTGCGGTGGTGCGTATGGGTACTTTGGCTATTTGCTTCTTGCATTCCCTGAAGGAGTGACCAGGTGCACGGCACTATAGACCTTCTGTTCCCTAATTAACTTTATCTTGTCTTGCTATGTTAACGTCTTGTTAATTACTTCCCAGTTGGGATCCTTGGTGCTGGTTGTTTTCTTGTTATTTGTCTTCCGCTCCCTGCGGTGATTGCGACTAGGATTCGGAACTAATGGAGTAGTGGGCTATCGCCCAGGTTTGAGTGTGTTTAAATTATGCCCATGTTTTCGTGCAGCCTCGTATGATTCCACTTTCTTGACCAGGTCGTTGAATGTCCAAGAATCAAGTATTTGGGGAACCAGGGTGGTTTCAATGCATTCCGGTAGGTGATCGCGGAATGTCCTGAGTTTGATTTCTTCCGAAATGCATTAGTTTCCATCCTTGTCCATAAGCTTAATCTGAAGTTCCTCCAACTGGTTGGCAAATGTTTTGATACCCATGTATCGTCCATCCTTGTGGGGTAATGCGGCCTCCTATTCCTTCCATAGGAGGTCTTTGCTAGTGGAGGAAATAAGGAATTCCCGTAGCACTAGCATAAAGCTGAAAAAGGACGCCTTGTCCTTTTCCTTAAGGAGATAATGGTTATAAGTACTGAGTGCGCTGCTTTGCAGTTGGAATCCAATAAAGTCCCACCCTTCCTTCGATTCCAATCCTATACCTTTCATACTTAACCATCTCTGTATCGCGTTGACCCAAGTATCAACAGGCTGTGAGTCTCGCTATTTCTTATATCCGCTAATGAGATTTTCTGGAGCATCAATCTTGATACTCTTCATTTCTTTGGACATTTGTGGTAACATTTCAGGTGTCACAATTCCTGTCGTCGGTTCCCGTTGCTGTTGTTCAGGTGTCTTACCACGATCTGTATATTTCTTGATCTTCTTGACCTTCATTAGTTTGCGTATACTTCTATGATTGTGGACTGATGATCCGCTAGTAGAGCTTCCATTGCTAGAGCTACTATCGTATCTATCGTCATATCCTCCACCGGCGGTGGTGCGCCGTCCTAAGGGAGGGGTTAGGCCCTCATCATCGTCTTCATTATTTGAGTTGCCGCTATCTGAGCTACATTCGACAATGTCATCTTCTGGCACAATGCCAGTCTGATATCCTGTGCTGAATTCTGGTACGGACCGTTGTTTGGTTAGCGTCTCAGGAGGGTCCCTTCTGTCCTGTCCTTTAGGTCGTTTGGATATAGGTGGGTCCTTACATTGCCCTGGTACGACAGGAAAAAGGAGTTGCTGACCACATAGTATGAAAGACATAATATCATTCCATTCTTTTAGAACCCAGTGAGGTTTTGTGAGCTGTGGAATCTTGGGGCGTTTTATGGGTTCTATAAGCAGCGGGGTAAGCTCCAAGTCCTTGCTTTCAAATGCATTTGTGGTATTCCAAAGATAATGTTTGGTTGTGGTCTCGAGAAGCAGTTGGATATCTTTTGAATAAAAGCAATGAAGATACCCAAATGTTTGTATAAAGGCGAGGATATCATGTATTTGTGGTTGAACTTTCTTCCAGTTTGTTTCTGTTACAGGAGGTGCCTCAAATTCCCATGGGGTGAGGGAAGAGTCTTCTTCTGGTTTAGTGACATCGACGGTATAGATGGTGAGAGGAGGTGGTTTGACCCTTTGCTCGAACGTCTCTGGTTCAGGAGTGTCTCTTTTCTTTTGTGGTGTGTCGGCGATTAACTTCTTGATATCTTCGGCAAACATAGCTAATCTTCGCGACTTGTGGTAGGTGTACGGCCTTTCCGTCTTGGAGGCCATAATGTCGGTTACTCATTAGGGTATTACGAGTTATTTCTGCCCCTTGTCCGTATGTTGCGGGGACAAGTACCACGCTCCTGACGTGAATGATTTCTGATCGACTGTGTATGACTGTGGCTCGGCCGCCTGTTTGATATTTACACAAGATGGTGGAAACGAGAAGAGCACGGATGCTGGCTTGTCGTTATCTTCCGCTTCTACTATGGTAGGTACTCCTGAGGCGTGGGTAATACCAACAATCTCTAAGATTCCTTTCCCGATGGAAGGTTTTGAGGATAGTGAGGGTGGCGGCCTAAAGACCGTAAGGTGGTCTACTTATATCGAAGAATTGGATAGCTCAAACTCCTCCAGTTATGAGAGGATGCCAACTGACAATGGTTCAGTTGGGCAGGAGGATAGATGTACCTCGCCTGTGAGGAATCAGGTGTTGGATGGAACAGGAAGTAGCTATGTAGTTCCTGCTGTTCTTACGCATGTTTCTTCTAATAGTGAGAAGAACGAAAGTGAGCCGTGAGATGGTGATGTGTATTTGTACGATGGCATTATTCCTGGAATATATGGTGCCGTGATGTCTTATGCTCTCTGGTATAAGAAGATGAATGGGGATTGTAGTTGCCAGGAATGCAAGAAGTGGTGTCGATATTGGTGGAGTAAGGTGATGGAACGAGGGTGGAATGGTTTAATGGTGCATACTACATGCCCGTTAGAGCTTTGCCTTGTCTTGTACAAGGTCCTCTGTTGACTGCAGGTTGAGAATATCTCTGTCTCGGTGGTGGATTCTTGTTGCTAGCTTTCGTTGAATATAATGTAATGTTGCATGTGTTGATGTCCGATAGGGGTGATACTTGAAGAGGTATTATAAAGATACCAATGGGTGATCAGTCTGTGGTAGAAATTTTAACAGTTAGATTATTTTGTATGTTAAAAAGATGTAATGAGCAATGCCAATAGTAGCACCATGGGGCGTTTAACAGGGTCAACACTATCACCGCGGTGATACTGTATGTCTGTTATTGGTTCCCCTAAGTCGAGGACTCAGAGGGCTTTGGAGAGCATATAGATTTCCCAAGCTCGAAGAGAATTAACAGGTGTAATCCCTCTGTATTGAAGCTATCTAAGGCTTGTCTGAACTCTGTCTGAAGTGATCTAATCTGAGAATCCTCCTCCAGAAGGACTGATAGCCTCAGTACCTATACTAGCCGACAAGCCTTCTGCAGTCTGAAAAACCTGTTTTCTGGCCTTTCCAGAAAACCTGCTTTCTGGCCGTTCTAGAAAACACTGCTCCATGACCATAAATACAGGTATGGGAGGTCAGGCCTCCTGTACTCAGAAATACAGGTGTGTATGCATAATGCATCATGATAAAGAAAAGTACGTAAGTACCTGATACGCTCAAGGCAGTAGTAAATAAAGTACTATGGTCAAGCTATCTAGTAAACATCATAGGTGCTAGGAAATGCATACTAAGAAAATTATTTGAAACGGTCTTCCGTTACAGACGACCCAGAAGGTCTTTGAGACTAGACACATCTCCCAACTGGGAAAAGAATTCACCGGTTTAATTTTTCTCTATTAAAGCTATCTAAGGCTTGTCAGAACTCAGTCTAAAGTGATTTGTTCTGGGAATCCTCCTCCAGAAGGGCAGAACTGCTCAGTATGTATGCTAGCTGCCAAGCCTTCTGAAAACTGAAAAACCTGTTTTCTGGCCTTTCTAGAAAACCTGCCTTCTAGCAGTTCAAGAAATGCTACCTCCATGACTATAAATTCAGGTGTGAGAGGTCTGGCTTCCAGTACCTAGAAATACAGGTGTAGAAGTGTAATCTATCATTATATAACAAAGTACATAAGGACTACATACGTTTAAGGTAATAGTACATAAAGGACTATGCTCGAGGTATCTGGTAAACATGATAGGTAACACTAGAGGCATAGTAAGACAATTATAAAGCACAGTCTTCCCTTATACTTCCCCACTTGAAAGAATTTCCTCCAGTTGTTGTCTTGCCCAAACTAGAGGTAGTCAAAAAGAACAAGTGCAAGCAGGACAGTCATAAAAATTGTAATCTTAATATTGAATAGTAGGAGACCAATTTAACTTATAAATTACCTTTAGAAAACATTTAGGACTTATGGAACAATGACAACATCTGGTAGATACTTTCTTTGCTATCTCTTCCTCCATGGTAAATTCAAAATAACAATTGAAACAACAGAAAGAAACAATGTATTAGCAGTTTAATTCAACCAGCCAGAATCCGTACTTTAGAAAAATATGAAACATATCTTCTACAAATGTAAGAGAAGTGCATTTCTTATCATTGTCTTAGGCAGAATTTCCTACCACCTACCATCCATACCAAATAGATACGGCATAGTATTGTGCATACTATTATCTTAAGCATTTCTTGTCCTTATATACTTTTCTATGTGATAATACATTGTCCTTCCATACTTGTATTTCTAAGTACTGGAGGCCAGACCTCCCACATATGAATTTATAGTCATGGAGGAGTGCTTTCTTGAACTACCAGAAAGTAGGTTTTTAGGAAAGGCCAAAAATTAGTTTTTTAGACTTTAGAATGCTTTGCAGCTAGTATAAATACGGAGCCTTTTTATCTTTTGGAAGAAGGTTTCTCAGATCAGAGGACTTCAGATAGAATTCTGAAAAGTCTTAGATAGCTTTAATACAGAGATATATCACCTATTAATGCTCTTCTCGCTTGAAATTCTGTATGCTCTCAATTACCCTCTAAGTCCTCTACTTATTGGAACCAATAATAGACATACACTATTACTCTTGGGATAGTAGAGGCTCTGTTAAATGGCCCCCGGTATTACTTTTGGTATCACTCATTACATATTTTTGAACAGACAAAATAATGTAACTGTTAAAACCACCACAACAAACTGAATACCGTTGGGTATCTTTATAATAGCTTTTCAGCTATTACCTATATATGATGTCAACATAATTAACGAAACATACTATATTCAACTGGAGCTAGCAACAAGAAACCACCACTGAGACAGAGATATTCCCCACTGACAGTTAACAGAAGACCTTGTGTAAGACAAGGTAGAGCTTTATCAGGTAGTGGTATACCCCATTAACCAATTCTACCCTCATTCCATCATCTTACCCTACTAATATCGATACCACCTTTTGCATTCCTAGCAACTACAATCTCCATTTATCTACTTGTGCCAGAGAGCATAACATATCACGGAACCATACATCCTAGGAGTCATCACAGGGTACAAATACGCATCATCATCCCAAAGCTCACCCTCGTTCTTCTTACCATTACATGAGACATACGAAGATACAGTAGGAACTACATAGCCACTGCTTGTTCGATCTAACACCAGATACCTCACTAGAGAATTACATCTAGACTCCTTCCCAACTAAACTACCTTCAATTAGCATCAGCTTAAAACACAAGGAGTTAGATCTATCTAATACTTCTATATAAGGCAACTACCTTATAGTCTTCTTACCACCACCCTCACTATCTCCAAAACCTTGTATCTGGAAGGGCATCTTAGGTGTAATTGGTATAACCCACTACACAGGAGTCACTCCTACTATAACAGAAGAAGAAAAGAACGAACAAGTATCAATACTCTCCTCTTGCCCACTATCCTGCCTACACATTGAATAAGCAGGGGAGGCATAAGCATCCAAATTCGATCGGAAATCACTCACATCTGAAGAAACGTACTTGTACCCATAATACATGGACAAGGGGGAAAAATAACTTGTGATATCCAAACGAATAATTGTCATTATGGCCTACAAGATAGAAAAGCCATATACCTACAACAAGTTGCGAAGATTAACTTACATACCCAAACAGGTGAAGAAGTTAATCTCTGACATACAATAAAAGAAAAGAGACCTTCTTGAACCAGAAATATTCAAGTAATCTGGCAAACCACCAGAACTTATCATCTTCACCATTGATATTACAAAACTGGAAAAAGCCTCTCCACTTACAATATGAACATTCAAGTCACCTCCTGTGGCAGAAACAACCTGGAAGAAAGTACAACAGCAAATATACCGTATCCTTGAACATATACAAACCCTTAAATTCATCTACTGGTTTTACTTAAAGGATATCCAGTTGCTACCCGAACCAGCAATTAACACTTCCTTTGGAATATATCTATTCCATTTAAAAGTAAGGACTTGAAAATTACTACAGTACTGCACAGGTGCTTAAAACGTATTGAGGTTCCACAGTTGCCAGAACCCCACTGTATAAGGAAGTGATATTCTCAGTATACTGATCTATCACCACCTCAAACCTTACTCTGAACCAACATCAACTATTTAATTTCTTACTAAGTTATACTAACCTGTCTGGTTAATTATGTTGGAGGATCCCATGTAATTTCTTTATTTTCCCATGTCAATTATGAGTCACATATGACTCACTAATTTCCTATGACTCATGTATGACTCTAATAGTTATGACTCACTTAATAAGTCAGAGATGGATTTCAAATCATGTATGACTCACTACCATGGCACAGCCACAATAGTGAGTCACAGCTAGTCTTGGCATGTAATACTTAAGAGCTCAAGGCCTGCATCCAGAGAGAGGAGCAGACCTGGAGAAGACAGACACAGAATAGTTAGATACAACAAATATAAGAGTTCCACTGGTTAATTCTAGTCCTATGAGGACTATTACTCAGAACTTGGTAATCCCATACTAGAATCCAAACACTTAGCCTTTAAAGTACTTAGCAGTTCTGGAATATTACTTCAGGGTAATATTCCACCCTAAATACTTTAGCTCCCCATTGACATTTTTTTAACCTAAGAAAGACTTTTATATCAAGGCAGGCTTGATCACCCTGGCCTATAATCTGATGCACAAGTTGTAAAGAAACTACTTACCAAGTACTATAACACGATAGTGGATAAGAAGCCATAGTAGAACCAAGCCTGATAGTCAGCAAAAGAAACACATGCAACAAGCAATAGTATAACAGAACCTGCATAAGAAATAGAACAGAAACCTGCAACTGCATGGGCAATAGTCAACATAGAATAAACCAAGCAGTATCAAAAAGAAAAGAAACTAAGCACTACCTGCAAAGGAAAGACAACAATATTTACCCTAGAAGAATTGCAGTAAACTATAAATTCTATACACCAAGGAAATATAGAGTAAAGCAGTGGGTAGAACCTGCAACACTCAGTAGTCCCTTAATATTGTTGGGAAAGAACAAACCAAGGGGTAAAAATATCATATTAACAGATATTTAGAACAATAAACCAACACCAGAACAAAAGAAATAAAAAGAACCAGCTACCTAAGCTGGTAAGACGCAGAAGCAAGGAAAGGCTCATCAACAAACCTATTAGGAAATATTAGTAAAAGGAGGCAATAAAGAATAAAGGCAATTAGGAAAAACTTACTTGCAACACTCACTGCATCCCCAACAATCAGAAGAGTGGTACTCCCCTAAAGGATACCTAGTATCCCAACCCCAAGAAAACTCCAAAGAAAACCACCAGTCACACCTGTCCTTACACTTCCAGCAAGGACACCACATATGCCTCTCCTGCCAGAAAGAGTAAGCCTCTCTGGCTGTAACGGAAGACCGGTTCTTATATTTGTCTTAGTACGCATTTCCTAGCACCTATCATGTTTACCAGATAGCGCGAGCATAGTACCTTATGTACTATTACCTTGAATGTATGTGGTCCTTATGTATTTTTCCTTTACGATGATGCATTACGCATCCACACCTGTATTTCTGAGTACTGGAGGCTTGACCTCCCACACCTCAATTTATGATCATGGAGGAGTGCTTTCGGGAAAGGCCAGAAAACAGGTTTTTCAGACTCCAGAAGGCTTGGCGGCTATTATACATACAGAGCCGTTCCGCCCTTCTGGAGAAGGAATGTCAGATCAGATTACTTCAGAGAGAGTTCAGACAAGTTTTAGATAGCTTCAATACAGAGAGATTACAGCTGTTAATTCTCTTCCCACTTGGAAAATCTGTATGCTGGTAAAGACCGACTGAGTCCTCGACTTAGCGGAACCAATAACAGTCATACACTATTACTCCAGTGATAGTATAGACTCTGTTAAACGGCCCGCAGTGCTACTATTGGCATCGCCCATAACATTTTTTTTAACATACAAAATAATCCCACTGTTAAAACTTCTAGCTCGGACTGATCACCCATTGGTATCTTTATAATACCTCGTCAGGTATCACCCCTATCGGACATCAACAAATTCAACAATACATTACATTGAACGAAAGCTAGTAACAACAATCCAATACCGAGACAGAGATATTCTCAACCTGCAGTCAACAGAAGACCTTGTGCAAGACAAGGCAGAGCTATAATGGGCAGTGGTATATACCATTAAACAATTCCACGCTCGTTCCATCACCTTGCTCCACCAATATGGACACCACCTCTTGCATTCCTGGCAACTACAATCCCCATTCATCTTCTTATACCAGAGAGAATAAGACATCGAGGCACCATACATCCGAGAAATAATCGCAGCGTATAAATACGCATCCCCATCCCACGGCTCACCCTCGTTCTTCTCACCGTTAGAAGAACCACAAGAAAGTACAGCAGGAACTACATAGCTACTTCCTGCTCCATCCAACACCAGATCCCTCACAGGCGAGGGACATCTATTCTCTTTCCCAACTTAACCACTTTCAGTTGCCATCAGCTCAAAACTCGAACCGTTAGAGCTATCCAATTGTTCAATATAAGGAGATCACTTCATGGTCTTCTTGCCGCCAACCTCACTATCCCCAAAACCTTCCTTTGGGAAGGGCATCTAAGGTGTCGTTGGTATTACTCACGCCTCAGGAGTACCTACCATTGTAGGAGCGGAAGAAAACGACGAACCAGCATCTGTGCTCTCCTCGTTCCCACCATCCTGCCCACATATCAAACAGGCAGCTGAGCCACAGTCATCCGAAGTCGATCGGAAATCACTTACGTCCGGAGCGACGTACTTGTCCCCACAATACATGGACAAGGGGGAAAAATAACTCGTAATATCCGAACGAGTAACAGACATTATGGCCTCCCAGACGGACAAGATGTACACCTACCATAAAGTCGCGAAGATTAGCTATGATTCCTGAGGACATCAAGAAGTTCATCTCCGACACACCATGAAAGAAAAGAGACAATCCTGAACCACAAACGTTCAAGGAATCAGTCAAACCACCACCAGTCACCATCTTCCCCATCGATGTTACAAAACCATAAGAAGACTCCCCTCTCATAACATGGGAATTTGAGTCACCTCCAATGACAGATGCAAACGGGAAGAAAGTACAACCACAAATATATGATATCCTTGCCTTCATAGAAACGCTTGGGTATCTTCACTGGTTCAATCCAAAGGACATCCAACTACTTCTTGAAGCAACAACCAAACACTATCTTTGGCACACAACCATGCCATTTGAAAGTAAGGACTTGGAGCTTACCACGGTGCTTGCAGAGGGCCTGAAACACCCCAAGATTCCTCAACTCACAGAACCTCACTGGGTTGTGAAGGAATGGGATGATATTATGTCCTTTATGCTCTGTGGTCAGCACCTCCTTCTACCTGTTGTACCAGGGCAGTTTGAGGACCCACCTATAGCCAAACGACCAAAAGGACAAGACAGAAGGGACCCTCCTGAGACGCCAACCTAACAACGCTACGCACAAGAAGTCAGGACAGGATTTCAAACGGGCATCGTGCCGGAAGACGACATTGTGGAACATACCTCAGATATGGGCAACCCAAACAATGGAGAAGATGATGAGGACCAAACCCATCCTTTAGGAGGAGGTACCACAGTAGTAGGAGGGGATGATGATGGATATGATAATAGCTCTCGCAGTGGCAGCTCTAGCAGCGGATCATCAGGCCACAGTCATAGAAGCATACGCAAACCGAACAAGGTCAAGAAGATCAAGAAACGGAAAGATCGTGGTAAGACACCAGAACAACCGCAATGGGAAATGACAACAGGAATCGTGACACCTAAAACATCATCAAAAATATCCAAATGAATGAAGGGTATCAAGATTGATGCTCCAGAAAATCTGAATAGTGGTAATAAGACATTGCGAGACTCATAGTATCTTGACACTTGGGTCAACACGATATAGAGATGGTTAAGTATGAAAGGTATAAGATTGGAATCGTAGGAAGCTTTGGACTTTATCGGATTCAAACTGCAAGGCAGCGCACTCACTACTGACAACCATCACCTCATCAAGGAAAAGGACAAGGCATCCTTTTTCAGCTTCATGCTAGTGCTACGGGAATTCCTTATTCCCTCCACAAACAAGGACCTGCTATGGAAAGAATGGGAGGCTGCATCACCCCACAAGGATGGACGACACATGGGAATCAAAACCTTTGCCAACTGGCTGGAGGAACTTCAGATTAAGCTTATCGACAAGGATGGAAACTAATGTATTTCTAAAGAAGTCAAACGCAGGAAATTCCTCAACCACCTACCGGATTACATGGAAACCACCCTGGTTCCCCAAATACTTGGGTCATGGACGTTCAACGACCTGGTCAAGAAAGCGGAATCATACGAGGCTGCACCAAAACATCCGTGTATTTCAACTACACCTAAACATGCTCGCCAGCCTGCTACCCAACCAGCTCCGAACCCTAGTCAAAATCACCGCAGGGATCGGAAGACAGACAACAAGAAAACAAGTTCTAATCCTGGAAGAACCCCTGCCACGAACGGACTAGTAAAGGGTTAACAAGACATTAACATCACAAGACAAGAAGAAGTTGTCCATGGAACAGAAGTGTCTATGGTGCTGGGCACCTAGTCACACCTGCAAGGAATGCAAGAAACCAATATCCAAATTACCCATGCGCACCGCCGCACAAGTCCTATCTCTGCAACACACCGCCAAACCAGTTATCGCCAAGAACAATTACAAGGGCAGAATCAAGGCCAAACCCCAGTCTACCGCAGTATTAGACTACAGCAGGGTTCGGGTCAAGGTTAATGCTCACACTACATTAACCCTTGTGGATTTACAGACGACTGACGGAGATCTCATCAACGCACAATTCGTGCACCTTGACGGCCTACCCACCTACGGAATCGACAAGAAGTTACTCAACACTGCAATCAAATGATGAAAAGGTATGATAGAAAAGGCTTGTGTGGTCCAAATGGACTACGGAGGATATACGGAAACAAGAACGCTCTATGTAGCGCTTCTTGCAGGCTGCAATATGATCACAGGCACGCTAGCGCTTACAGCTCTCATTGCCTTAATTCCAGCAGGACCAAAGCCTGTCACCATCCAACCTGAAGGGATGGCACGCTTTGTACTTAAGGAATGGAGGAAAGCAGGGCTTGCGCGGGGCAAGTCACATCTGCTGCGCTCTTCATAGAAGACGAAGGACCAGACTATCTCCTACCACTCTTCGAATTCATGGTCTCAGCCATGAGTCTCGTAGAAAGTCTGGAATTCAACCCCTTCGTTGAATTTGCTCAGTTATATCCGGTAACCACACATATAGAGTTGCAACCCCTCAGAACTATCAACCACTAAATCTGCCCGAAACCCGGCTCTACATGGGTACCAAAATGGCGACCCTCACCCTTCAAATCTTACGCTGAGCTCACCAGACAGCTCACCGAAGAAGAAGCATTAGGCCGGATTTATCATGCAGAACATGATACTAATGCGGTAGTTCTGTTTGTACTAGCTAAACGAGAGGATCCCACCAAACCCCGGCGCATCCTAGATGCCAGGGATCAGAAGGAAGCTGTTAATCCCAACCACACACCCCTACCAAGCATTGAGAAACTTATAGAGCTAGTTGCTGCTCCGAAGTATTGAGGCAAGATTGACCTAGCAGATGGGTACCTCAACATCAGAATCGAAGAAGCCTCAGTTCAACACTCCACCTTCCTCACACACAAAAGATATTACCGCAGTCGCATTATGCAACAAGGCGACCGCAATGCTCCTGCCACCATGGTACGAGCCATGTACAAAATGTTTAAGGACAAGGTATTCAAGGACCTTGTCATCTACATCGACGATATTATTATCTTTTCGGATACCTACGACGAACATGTAGCTACCTTCCGAAAGGTTCTACAACGACTCCTAGGCGAGAAGCTTTAGTTGAAGGCTAGGAAATGCTAGTTCTTCACCAAACGTCTAAATAGCTTAGGACACATATTAATTTCGGATGGGTTACATATGGATCCCAAGAAGCGCAAGAAAGTATTGGACTTCAAGGTTCCCAGCAACCGTCGGGAACTACGAGGTATACTCGGCGTTGTCATACTCCTAACCAAGTTTTGTCCGGAATTGGCATGCTGGTCAAGCACTCTGTCAGAACGGCAAGGCGAAAACGCACCCTGGAGATGGACGGACACCCATACCAGGGCACAGGAGAAAATCAAGGAACTTGTGAATTCTCCACAGATTCTCAAACCTTTTGATCACTTCTCGGATGCGCCAAAATAACTGGTATGTGATGCTAGTGATATTGGACTAGGATCATGGATAGGACAAGGAGAACTAGGATCAATTCGACCCTGTCGATTTCATTCTCAGAAATTCAGCACCGAACAGCTGAAGTACCGCACCTACCAAACAGAGTTACTCGCTATTGTTGACTCCCTGAAGTTCTTTGAGACTCGACTCCAAGACCACAAATTCACGGTTCTCACGGATCACCAACCACTACTCTAATACCTCCAGCCACAACAAATATCTCAGAAGCTGGCCCGATGGCAAGCTTACATGCGAGAATTCAACTTGGTCATTGAACATACGGCTGGAAAAGAAAACCTGTTGGCAGACGCTCTATCAAGAAAGCATAAATACTTCCTCGATCGCGCCGAAGACCAAGACTTTATCCCTCAGAGTATCGATCCTACAGAAGACAACCACAACCTTCAAGATCCTTCTATTAATTCCACCAACCTTTCTATCTCTCCTATACTAGAAGAAATCACAATGGTTTCCCACGGCTGCATCAACTTCAAGCACACGGACTGCGACTACAACAAGTGCGCAGGCCTCGATGAGAGCCTCGGTCACCACCCCTCTTGTCCCTATATCGACGACAAGAATTATGGAGACTATGAAGACTACGACGATATCAAGGAGCAAGAAATGCAATGAGATGAGGATACTGTCTCCACCATTCCTGAAGAAATCTTTGACGGGTACGAGTTCGATCCTCACCCCCACAGTGTTGAACAGGATCAATTAAATAGTTATCATCACATCAGCGCTCCCGCAGATGATACCTCCTCAGTTACCAACGATGACAACATTCCCGCCATTATTACAGACGTTGTCAATGATTCCTGGGAACACTACAAGCAGCATCGAAAGCAACACAATATGGACTGTCACGACTACTACTGCCGCTCGCATGGTAGCTCATACCAGAACGGGAATCGCTACTTTCCCACCACCAGATGCTCAGTTTGCGGAACCTATAGCCACGGATGTTTAGACAGCACTCTAGCGGAGGCAGTTTATCAGAAGGAGAAGGAATTCCAGTCGAGTCAGTGAGACTCATGGAAATTGAAAGCTGCTACTATCCCTCCTAACAACACCCCCTCCTCTGATACTCCCAATATTGACATTCCAGAGCTTAACTTTAAAGAAGCCCCTAACCGCACTCACATGTGGTCTGCGGAAGAATGGACAATCAGGAACGCTCTTATTGCCCCCCACGAACCATGGGGTAAGCAAACCGAACAAAAAAACCAATGAGACTACAACATCAAGATCGTACCAGATGAAGAAAGACCCTCCTTCCTCTCTGCCGCAGTTACCACCAGATCACAACGCAATGCAGCTTCCGGAGAAGCTAGCGGATCTAACCAAGGTCATAATACCCTCCTATCCCCCACTAATCCTGTAAGATATGTGCCAGGAGTGGGATTTATGCACCAACAACATTACACATCTAATGAGGAGAACAACCATGTTCAAGACCCTCAATGACAGGAGATGACGTCAATTCCTGCTGCACCCACTGCCACTCATTGGTCCAACGTCTGCAAAGGCGAGGGACACTATGCATCAACAGTCGAGGCAAAACGCAAGGCAGCCTCAGAACTTAGGTATACAATCGTGCCAGCAACCAATATGGCAAAGATGTACCTAGATCTCGACGACAGCCCCAAAGATGACCATGACTTCTATCTTGTAGCTCAAGTTGACAAAGATGATAGAATGAGGGATGCCTACAACGCATGCATTAGGATATACCCCATGTGGAGCCAGGTCTATTACGCTCTAGAAGGGAAGAAAGGAGTGAGCAAGGACAACGGGTTCTTGTAGAAGAAGAACTAGAAAGGAGAATGGTGGCTGGTTTTACCAAGCACGTTCAAAATGAACGGTAAGAACTACCTCGAAGATGCAAGCAAGGAAGCTCATGATGCCACGGCATATGGCGGGGTTGAGAAAACTTTGAAATGGTTGCCTGATATGTTTATTTGCCAGCCATTTTCAAGGCTCGTTAAGCAATGCGTGGCAAGTTGCGATACCTGTCAATGGACGAAGTATAGCAACAAGCCACCACTAGAACAAGTAACTATGTTACATATTCCTGCAAGAGCCTGCACAGATATTACTATGGATTTTCTTAAAATATCTCCTGTTTCCACTTATTACTCTACTTTATACCCGAACATTCCTTTGGAAGACGATCATATGATTTGTTTCTCAAGACTTTGGACGATTGTCTATAGACAATCAGGATTTATGTTTCTCATTCCAGTTTCCGATAAACTTACGGCTGAGAAGTGCACTGATACCTTTGATAAGCACGTTGCTTCTGTTATTGGTTATCCCTATTATATTGTTTTTGATCGAGACACTCTCTATATGCCAGACCATTTCAAGCATTGTGCAGCAAGAAAGGATATCATGTTGGAACCATCTACCGCATACCACCCTCAGACGGACGGTCAGTCTGAAATTGCCAATAAGGTAATCCTCCAAGTCGCACGTGTGTGCAAGGTTGAAGGAAATGAATGGCTGCACAAACTCTCCGAGATTCAGCTCAAGTTAAACTCTCATGACAACACCGCAAGACAACACAGTCCATTTTTTTCACTCCTAGATTTTGAGGCAAAGCTAGGTGCTTTCTTCTTCCCTTACCCGATCACTTCTTATTCCCCTGTGAAGGAACGTCATCTTGGCACCTCTCGCAACCTATACTCCTCCAAAGTTAAGGAGGCAAAACAATCCAACAAGAAGCGGTTTATTCCACCACTTCTTTCAGCTGGGCAAGAGTTTCTACTCTCTACGGAGAACATCAACCTCTTGCACACATCTAGGAAACTGAAACCTAGATGGGTCAGACCGTTCTGCATCCAACTCGTCAAAAAGAATCGGAACAACTATAGTCTCGCTCAGTCAATGGACAGTCGACTCTCTCTTATCTACAACACCTTCCATATCCGCAAGATCAAACCTTACGTTGAAAACGATTCAACCAACTTCTCAGGTCATCACGAGGAACAACCTGGTGAGGTAACGGAAGGCAGATGGGAAGTCGAATGAGTACTTGAATCTCATACTGCTCCTCGTACTGGCAAAAGCCAATACCTGGTACATTGGAAAGGGTATGGAACTGATGATGATGAATGGCTCAACTTCGAAGACATCAGCCTTGAAATGATTTAAGACTTTTGGACAAGTGGAAACTATACCAACATGTTCAAACAACGAAGATCCTCCATGAAACACAAGAAGCGTCACACGCGAGAAACCCCCAAGTCAAGTGTTCAAACTGAAGGAGACAGAGTTCTCGCCCTCAGTCCTGACGATCAAGACCTCACCTCTCCTGCTACCAATCTTGTAGAAGATATCTTTAATCTTTTCCTAAAAGTACTGATTCGCACTGGTTGAATTAAGGTGGCAATCCCGCAATCCTTCTTGTTGTTTTAATTGTCGTTCAGAATTAACTATGGCAGAAGGTATGGCAAACAAGGTATCTATCGGATGTTTTCATTGTTCCTGTGTCATGAATGCTTACTATAGATGATTTGGAAGTTACGTTGGTCTCCTACTGTTCATGGCGAAGATTGCTACTCTTATAACTGTCGTGCTTGCACTTGTTATTTCGCACTACCTCCAGCTTGGGCAAGACAACAATAGTAGGAAATCTTTTTAAGTGGGGAAGTGTAACAGAAGACCGTTTCTTATATTTATCTTAGTATGCATTTCCTAGCACCTATCATGTTTACTAGACAGCTTGTGCATAGTACCTTATGTACTATTACCTTGAGCATATCCGGTTGTTATGTATTTTTCCTCTACTATGATGTATTACGCATCCACACCTGTATTTCTGAGTACTGGAGGCCTGACCTCCCACACCTGTATTTATGGTTGTGGGGGAGTGCTTTCTTGAATGGCCAGAAAGCCGGTTTTCTGGAAGTGCCAGAAAACAGCTTTTTCAGACTCCAGAAGGCTTGGCGGCTAATATAACTACTGAGTCGTTCTGCCCTTCTGGAGGAGGATTCTCAGATCCGATCACTTCAGACAGAGTTCAGACAAGCCTTGGATAGCTTCAATACAGAGAGATTACACCTGTTAATTCTCTTCCCGCTTGGGAAATCTGTATGCTCTCAAAGACCCTCTGAGTCCTCTACTTAGCGGAACCAATAACAGACATACACTATCACTCCGGTGATAGTATAGACTCTGTTAAACGGCCCGCCGTGCTACTATTGGCATCTCCCATTACACTGGCAGTCCAACTCCTAAGCCACCAAGGACTATTCCTGCTAAAAACAAGAATACCTCTAAGAGCAGTGTTGAGGCCATCAACAAACTTGACCTCCTTGGTTTTCTTGACCCTAAAAGAAGGATCAAACTTCACAGAAGAAGGCTTTGGTCTAGCCCCCATCTGCCCAAAGATATAGTCCTTAGGACTATTGTAGGAAACTGAAAAGGATTCCTCCTCTTCAGGATCTACAAAAGAAGGAATAGCAGGAAGGAAACACAGCTTTCCCACATCATCAGTGGTATAATTCCTGAAGTTAGACATGTTTGCTACCACCAGGAAAGGAAATAAAGATACCAAGGATGGCACCAAAGGAAGAAGGAAGGCCTTAACTTCTGATCAGGCAAAAGCACTACTTAAAGAATTAGTACCTCCAGAAACACCAAAAAAGCCCATACCAGCTGGACTAGATATTCTAGAAAAAGATGCAGTTCAGGAAACAATTACACTTGTGGAAAAAGGATTAATACCAACAACAATAATCAGAACCCCAGTTGGAACAAAACAATACTGGGATGACAACCTAAATAAATCGACCCAATACATGAACCAAGTTCAAACATATTGCCTCCTCAACCAATATGATTTAAATGTTGAAGAAATAGGGGTAATATTCCAAGCATGTTTGAACTATCGAACCTTCCAAGAAGCACCAGAATTGAGCAATAGGGTATTAGACAAAATAGAATTAAAGGCAGAATTTAAGCATAGACCTCCCCAACCAACATATAACCCAGTAAAAGGTATACCTTGGTTAGTAAAAAACTGGCCAGAAATAGATCAATATCTTATGCTGGGAACCCTATATGAACTAGGGACTCCAGAAATAGAAAATCCATATGACAGCAAGGAATTAGAATGGGTAGATGAGGATCCATTTGTTATAAAACCTCCATTAGGATAAGCATCAGGAAGTGGATCACAAGATAGACCACAAACACTACAGAATAAAGGGAAAGGTATAGAAGAGCAAACATAAACACCAAAGAAACAAAAGAAATAACAACCCTTGCCTCAAAAGAAGGAAGTCCAAATAAGCCCAGGCTCAGACCCAAGCAGTAGCTCAAGTAGTGATGATGAATCTGGACCTGGCTCAGACAAATTAAAAGATTCAGACTCTGAAGAATCTGGGATAGAAACAGGTAGGTCAGTAAGAGAAATAACACCATCACACAAGGAATGGGAAAAGGTTACTGGAATAAAACAACATGCCAGTAAGATAAAAAAAGAAAGCATCAAAAAAGTAACTAGGATTGCAAAAATCAAAGAGCCAGAAGGTTTTGATGGTAAAGTAGAGAAATGGAAGGACACAATTACCTTTGATGAATATATGGAACAACTGGTAAGGTGGCTGAAGTGGCAATGCTTGGATGTGGAAAAGAAATAATCCTTGGAAAGAGCAAGCTTTCAATTCACTGGTATAGCTGCCAGATGGTTGAAAGACTATAGTGAAAAAACCAAACCAAGTAAGAGAAATATTCATGGTTTTATGGTTTTCCTGAGAAAAAAGATTATCCCATCTACAGCAAGGAAAGAATTGTGGAAAAAGTATGAAGGCTGCCACCAAGCACAATTTGGACAAGACAGCCCTGTCAATACATTTGCACAACACCTGCAAGACCACCAACTTAGATGCAGAGACAATAAGGGTAAAGCCCTTATCTCAGACCATGCACTTAAACTGAAATTTGTAAATGACCTGATCTCCCTAATTAAACAACAAGTTAAATTAGCAATCAACTGGGATATGTCATTTGAACAAATTGTTAACAAAGCAGAACAAGTACAAGCTACTATGAAAAAGACTCATAGACCTCCACAAATGATAAACCAAAATAGAAAACCAAGCCTACTTGGTAAACAATGGTCAGCAGGAAAGCCAATAGAATTTGTCAAATCAAATTACAAATTTCCAAATGAAAAAAAGAAGATTGCAGCTTCTGCAGCCAAGGCAAAAGGAGGACCAGGAGGACTGTATGGCAATTTCCCTACTACTAGGAAAAGAAAAGATGATATGGCAAATGTCTTATCCTTTGGTGAAAGGGAAAAGCTCAAACAGGAAGGTAAATGCTATCCCTGCAGACAAACTGGTCATATGGCATCACAATGTCCACAGAAGAAACCTATGACCTCATTCTAGCAAAAGATCAACCAACAATACCAAAACAGGAATAGATACCCCAAGGTCAAAACTGCAGCTCTAAATATGGAAACACAGTCAGCACTAGTGCAGGTAATGAAAGGCCCCACACAAAGCAGAACCTTCATTATACCTGAAGCAAACAAAGAAACTATGGCTGCAGAAATCACAATTAATAGATATAAGGCTCATGTGGTACTAGACCCATGTACACAAGGAGGAGACCTAATATACAATAATTTCTGTACACTCTTTAAACTTCCTTTAACATAAATGGAAAAGAAAACCCTAGAAACAGTAATCCTAGGAAGCAAATCACCTATGATAAATAAAACAACTGTGCGTATCAATGTACAAGGATATGAAGAAGAAAGAACCTTCTATGCAGCCAATCTTAGAAATTGGGATGCTATATTAGGTGAACCAGCATTAAGGAAACTAAAAGCAATTATGAATATCCATGACAACATGATAA
>Ga0307511_10001923_pt1 | contig 21845 bp, 16 predicted proteins | sample 13_EM_MG_FD_200266 | JGI IMG/M metagenome (GOLD analysis project Ga0307511, IMG submission 200266) | Populus trichocarpa ectomycorrhiza microbial communities from riparian zone in the Pacific Northwest, United States - 13_EM | ecosystem: Host-associated > Plants > Roots > Unclassified | place...
CCTTTATCAATTCAAGTACGTTATACACGAAATCGAGGATTTATTTAAATTGCCCGTGAGCGGCACAGTGGGTATGCCGCCCGCGGGCGGCTGTGCTGCCCGCGGGAGGCATGTGCTGCCCGCGGGCGGCCGATGCCCGCGAGCGGCCCAGAACATATATAACTTTCAGTTATCTGGGTGAAAAAAATGCTTGCTGACGTGCCAAGGCCAATTTGGGACTAGTCTCAACTCAGACTCGAAAATGTTTCGCTGGCTACCTATTACGCTTTGCCAGGCGATACGCACCATGTTCCCGTCGCTTTCCCTATAGTCTTGCGCACGAGCAGAAATGGAAGGACGCAGATTCAACTGGTAACCTGAGAGTGAGATCGAGCGGTGGCTTGCGTACTTATAGCGAACGGAGTCTATCAGAGAGCATTTAAGTATAGATCTAAAGGTAGGCCTCTAGTCCGTATTTATGTAGGTAACTTCTAAGCCTTGGCATGAATGTTTGGCTTGAAGTAAAGCCTTTATGACATAAGCATCATTGGATTGCCAAAGCAGGAATCCATTCGGGGGTCTAAGACCCTTCCCCTAGAGCAGAGCCTGCGGAGGGCGAGAGATTACTCACCGCTCTAGCAACGATCTCATTAGTAACTGTGCATTCCTTTCCCGCCAGACCCTACCGATAGGAGGGAAAATGCGAAAGCCCTCAGCACAGTGGAAGCCCCAAGCGACCCATCAGTATCAACCAGAGGAAGAATTCGTCTACCGAAAACTAGAATCCAGTACCACAACGGAGCGGCACACATCAAATATCTCAAGGCATGCCAGGATATCCAGCCACCCCTCCACCACAACAGACCCTCCTATTAACTAAAAGTTGGCTACATATTGGAAGGGACAGAACTACGGAAATAAAGGGCCAGTACCTGAGAAGCTCCGTAGTCATTTAAATTTATAATCTCCTGGTAACTTGCACTGGGGGGAAGAAGTCGGCATACAAGATGAAGTGGATAAGTCAAAAGGTAATTCTAAACACCCCCGTGTAATTTCACCACTTGAGCTAACCAACTAACTCTCAAAATTAACTAGTAGGAAACTTATGACCACTCGGAACCCAGATTCACTATGAAGAGACTGGTATTAGCGTAGTCAATGCTTATAGTATCGCTATACGTTGCATTGAGACTGAATCTTTTTTATTTTATAATCTCAAATACGGTTTGAAACGCAGGGTTACATGACAGCTACAACCTCACCGTTAAAGAGGTACGTATAAGAACTACTCTATATCTAGTGTAAAAACCGGGGCTAAGAGCGGGTCATGGCAATTTTATATGACATGACTTAGTATACGGGTCGAGCTGACAACTACAAAAGCAGTGTGGGCACGAGAACAATCTAAGCTTCTTTAATGTTTACTTGTTAATTGTAGGAAATACTCTCGCTCACGTGAAAACAAGGGCTAGGAGGCTGAGCGATACCAATAATGTGTGGTTTGTGGTTGGCGGTCTGGATGACGGTCCCAATGTGGGCAATTCCTGGTCGAATAGATAGGATATAAGCAGCAGGTTTCTCATGTTCATTCCGTTGTGAGAGAAGCGCACTAAAACCATAGCGAATAAGTCTATAGCGATCTCTAGATAACTTTGCCGAATACACTCGAGATTATACCACGATTCCTCCTACTCATGGCCTCATAATCTTACATTAATCTGGCTGCTCTTCACATTTAATGTTCTTCAGAAAGAGAATTTTCACTGGCTATATCAGTTCATTCAAACCTATAGGAAATATATGTTCCACAATAAACAAACATAACCTTGAGATTCCCCAACAATCATCACCCGCTACATGATATATACCTAGTTCTGATTTGTCCTCCCATGCAACCAGATAGCCCTCGCCTATTACACTGGAGCGAGGCCGTCAACTTGTGCTGGTGTGATGAGAATAAGATCGGCGTTGTTTGGCGGTTGAACCTACAGTAGGTGAGATTACTTGATGCTGTCATAACATAAGGATTTTCTTATACCTCATATCTGGTGTTCCCATCTAGAGTCCTAACTCTCGTAATGGTTCCGATCACCTGGGAGTTCGCTGGGTATGGAATTCGTCAGTTCGAGACCCCCATACTGAACAAATAGGTTCCATGCGTTTTCTCATAGGAATACTCACGCTCGACAGTGTACTTGATTCTATCACCCTTGCTGTAAGTGCTGGACATAGTTGGTATATGTGCGTTGATACTTCCGGTGTTGTTATATGGGCAAGTAAGTGTATAGAGAGTTCGGATTGCTGTGTATCGAGTTTCTCAATAACAACCCAGGTGTGGGGATATCGTATGGGGTCTCCTGGAGCTCTATATATTAGTGGCAAGCACTGAGAAGGGTGGAATTTTCGTTTTACCCAACCCTACAACATGCAGCAGGAATAACCGGCTGCTATGTGGCTTGTTATTCGTTGTGCACATGTAATTGCTTTGTGCCTACCAAATATCAACCCCCATACTGCAGGTGTATGGGCTCAGCCTCGATCCCAGAGAGAAGGTCATGGTTTCATTCCTTGATGCACCAAAACGGGATTTTTGGGCCTGGAAACGTAATTTCCTTTTGGCCAAGGTGAGGCATGCATGAGGATCGAACGAACAATTGTGGGGGTTTGCGTAAGCTTCATATTTCTCCCCGCCGCCAATAGCTTATCCACTCTTCGGCGAAGTAATGCACGTATCAAAATTGTACCAGGCACCGACTGCAGATCGGTGGAGGATCACAGGGCGAGCGACTTTTCTAATACAAGTACTAGTAACTCGGGATGTTGTGTTACAATTGAGAGATATCTGGAATAGTTATGATAGTTATACCACCAGCTCAAGGAAGCTAATACGGTTACAGGCGGTGTATAGTATGTGCAATCTGAGTCTTCCGTAGGCCAATACGATTGTAATTTGCTTTCAACAGTAGACATGTTAGCATGAGTCCATCTATATGACTCCGTCGACATGAAAATTGGTCGACATAATTGGTCGGCATGAATGCGAGAGATACTCCCTTTCAAGTTAAGTGTCAGCTGCAGCCCAGATCTTCATGTCTCAATATTGAGTTCCTTGCACATGATTCATGCAGCATGTGCTAGCCGTCCATTCATGCCGAGCGGTTGTATTAGCATCGTACCGCACCACCAGTACATGTGCATACAAGACGCAATTCCCAGACTTGTATAAGATCCCCATATTGAGGACTTATAAATACAATTTACGTTACCTACACATTAGTCAGAAATTACACTTTCCCCCACTGTATGCAAAGTGTAGTATGCCACCAGAAGTATTGTTACTAATGAGAATTGAACATCACCAGCTGCCTATCATAAATTCCAATGCTTCTTAGATCTTCCAACCGCGCTACCGACTTCCGTAAGATTATGGGAGAATATACTAGCAGTACTCGTTCGTTGCCTGAACCCCTCAGCCTATGAATGGAGACCGTGCATTCCTTGGTCGGGCATGTACAATATCAGGACACAGCATTGCAAGGCATGATTTCCCCCGGCACTGGGTAGGATAGGACGTTTTGTGTGGCAGCTTTTGTGGTCTGATTGCCAACTTCGCAAGTGCATGAATCTGAATGCCGACACATGTAGCCTCAATTGCAAATCCTGTTTTTTTGCGAAGTGAAGAATGGTTGTGCATCCATGAATGCGCATGATTCTCTTCCTCGGATCGAGGCTAGTCCATCCGATATCTCTTTCTGTAGTATGGGCGGTGGGGATGTCACCGGTGACCTCAATCTGGAACAAACTAAACACATGCGTAAAAGAAATCATCAATAATACTATTCCAACTGTATGCTGTAGAGTTGGTTCCCGGTACCTTACCTACTGAACTCCACTCTTCTTGCCCTGGCTCAATGTAGGGCTCTAATATATAAGCCCGTAGAAAACCCCATACAAGACAATCCACATCTTGATTGCTAAACATCTCGACATACACAACAGCCTGAACTACCTATATATCTTAGTCACCCACCAACACAAGAAACACCAGCGTACCTACCCATACCAAGCAATGGCTAACCATACGTACGCGGTGGGACAAGTAATCCTGTATACAAAACGTAAGCTTTGTTTTTGATTACTTTGCCGTGTTTACTTTGCCAGTGCGAACTGACGAAATGCATATCCAGCACCCAATGCCCAGGCAAGAGGCACGATCACAGGTCTCCTCAGCGATGGTACCTACCAGGTATGAACTGCCAGTAATCTAGATATCGTGCTGGTATGGCAGTACATACTAAGTAAAATCCACCCACAATAGGTTCGGCCAGATGGCGCGGCTGCAAACGCAACGGTTATTGTCACACCGGCACAAATCAACGGCATCGCTTGAAACTAGGCGAAATTTATTGCACCTAGCGAATAAGGAAGACGATTGAGTGTTTAGGTAACAGAGTGTGTAGTTTGTCATTGTTGGAAAGTCTGAGGATTAACTTTCGTTCGTTGTGGAACACATGTATCTCCTAGGGGATTGAATGAATTGAAATTGTCGGATATGCGTTATGAGGGCATACTATGGCTAAGGGCCAACTAACAACCATGTTAATGAGGCCCGAGTTAAAATCACAACCTTTAAGCCCTGAGAGCCAGCCGCTCTATAGTTTCCATTTGAAATTACTACATCTAATTTAGGCCATGCTGATACCATATCACCTTGACAAGTAGCATGCTAAATTTTATGTTTTATGAGGTTGCTCTTATATTGAGACTTTTATTTTTTTTGGTGAATCAGTAAGTACTCATATTTGAGCACCTATTGACATCCCTATCCCATCTCGACCAGTGTGAGTCATTAGGAGGCCCTTCGTGAGAGCGAAAGCGCGTGACGCGACCGCATAGGTATTTCAGTCCGAGAATCAAGCTTGCAGCTGGTCCATTGCGTACGTGATACTATTTTGAGGCCCATCTTTTTCAGAAATGAGTAGACACCATGCACCTAGCAAGGGTACAATGTGCCTGAATCGAATTCCGTACCAATGAGGATTGGAACCCCAAGAACCCGTACTGCCGGCAAAGAGTGCACAGGGATTGTTGGAGGCCTGATTATTGGAGGGCTAATTGTTGGGGCCTGATGGTTGGAGGCCTGAAGTACTGCAGGGTTCCGATGGTTTACGGTTGAGTCCAAAATATGTAACCATTCCATTGTAATCTAGCGCCATACCATATACTGAGAAATTCTAACTTGCATAGAGCAGGCCTGCTACATAGCATTAGCCATGTATTCTCCGGTCCACTCCAGGCCTGAGTACAAGGCCCTTAGGGGGCGTTATATATGTATCTCGGTGTAAAATAGAAACCCGCTCTGCACATGTGTTGTGTAAATAAGCTTCCCCTTCCTATCCTTGCAAACTCAAGCGGCGATTGGAGAGGAGTATTGGTGAATTGCACAACCGATAGACTAATATTGCGACCTCTCTACAGCTATTTCATTTGGCTTGAATACCTACAACTATTCTATCATCATGTTGCTACCGCTGAATTGCTGACACTTGAACGCCTGCCGACCGTGGACTCACGGCAAGTCAGATATTGAGCCAGGCACCCTGTTGCCTACCCAAGTCTTCGGCAGGTTTGTCATTGTTATTATACAGCCATGTCCCTGTCACTGATATATTGATGCCTGTGATTTGTCATCTTTTCCGGTTGATAGAGCAGACTGATGTTCGATTTCTCCCTAGAACGAAGGAAATCTTTTCGAACCGCATTCGAATATTAACCGCTCAGGAGGAGTGACATGTTGAAACTAACAACTGGGACGTCTCTCTTTTTTTTTTTTTTTTTTTTTTTGAGTCTATACGCCTAATCAGCCTAAGGCTATGCGGCGCCCCCGTTCCCCCCCCCGACCCGAAGGGGAGGGGGGTGTACCCACGGGAAAACGGGCTACATAAGCGTCCAGCCTTCCAAACCAAAGAGATATCCAAGGAAATACCCCTCTTCCGCCACCACACCCTCTACCAGTCCTTCCCCGAGTAAGTGTATGCCTCCGCCTCCGCGCCCCTTCCGGCCCTTCCCCGTACATATATGAATCTTCCACCTCCACGCCCCTTCCGGCCCTCCCCTAACAAAATAATACACAAAGCAGGAAATCAGCGCAGGTCAATCTTAGAGAAAAACGTCTCCACCAGATCCACCGTATAGAAGCCCTCTTCATCCTTTTCTTTCCTAGCCCACCTCGCCCTATCATCCATGTCTTCCCATGTACTTCACCTTCGCCCTACATCCTCCCCATGCGTGCAGACTAAGGCTACGTGCTTGCCTGTCTCCGCATATCTTCCGCACTTCCGGCATTCTGAGTTTTCCGCTTTTCCGATCTTGTGGCGCCAGGCTTGTAGGTTGCCTTTTCCTGTGCGACATTGGACGTATGCGACTCTTGCCTTCCTGTTCCATTTCACCACTTTTCCCATCCCTGCACCTCTTACTCTTCGCTCTTCCTCTCTCCTCCTCTTCCACGCTTGTTTCAAACCCCCCTCCGTGATCTGGGGTTCTTCCGGATATAGGTTTGTGGCTTCTTTAGCCAGTCGATCTGCTTCCTCGTTGCCATGTGGGACGTTCCTTACGCCGCGGAAAGCAGCTACAAATAGTGACGATGAAGGGGAGTTCGAATATTTGATACTAGGCTTGGGATTACTAATTTATATATTTAATATAGCTTTGACATAGGTACCCTATCGATGCACGGCTGACCAGGGCAGCTTGGCACCCAGCACCCGATATGGCAGCCGCTTCTCAATTAGGAAATATTATCGATAAGCTGCGGGTTGGGTTAATTCCCTTATTGGGATGCTTAGAGTTAAAGGGGATTCTAAGTCCGTATATTCTGTTTTGCATAAACGTATACCAATAAATTCCATCAACAAAACAGTGAGCACTTAACCTGTAGACGTGAGTCTTGGTAAAACAGGGGAGCGACAGTCAAAATAGCCACAAGTGCCCTTCGTAGATACCTGCATAATTGTACGATAGAGTTTGATCTTGATATGAAGTTCCTAACCCAAGTTTATAGGCCTGTACCGTAGCAGCCCTTCAGCTACTATGGTGATCTTTTGAAATTCTCGTGGGCTTGGAAAGGTGCGCTATTTCCCATACAGTTTAGCGCAATTTCTGTGATTTTGAAAGAGACTGTATCTGTTTTCCTTGAATCTACAATTTTTTATATCCTAAGGAATAGGAAAAAGATCTCCCTATATAAGGAGCGTACCAGATCACATGCTCAGTTTGGTGCAACCTACTTAAGGATGTATTAGCTGTAAGAGAAATACTCTCCCAACCACATATGCATGACATCTAGGAGGGGCAAGCATGTGGGGCGAACATGTGGGGCGGGTCAGTGGGGCGATACGATATCTATGTGGGGCAAGCATGTGGGGCGAGCATGTGGTGCGATACGACATCTATGTGAGGCGAAGGCATAACAGCCATGTAAGGCATGACATACAGGATGAGGCCATATGCCGCCGATATAGATGGGCAGGACAATACAATCTATCCTTCTACTCATATCTCAAGTCTATGAAATCTATTCTTCCACTTATATCTTAACATTAGCTACCGAATGATTAGGAATGACATGAGGCTTGTATTCTATAATATGATGTCCGATGATCACTACCACTCCCAGTTGAGCGGGGATCATGTACGTTCAGGCCAATGCCCGTCCTTATGGACAATGTACTTGTGTATGTAAATAAAATTAGGCGGCGATTTCACCTTCGAATATCGCATATCTCCAAGTAGATTTCAGGTTGAGCATGGATGGTTCAGGCTTGCACCTGACTCGAGCTGATGGAGGTCATATGCAAAGGGGTGGTCGATCAATAAATCATCAACAAATATATCCACCTGCTGGCGGCTATAGAAGAAGACTACGATGCTCACAGCGATTTTTCGCCGGCAATTTCAATTCATTCAGTCCTACAGGAGATACATATGTTCCACAAGAAAGAAGCATAACCTTGAAGTTCGCCGACAATCACCACCCCCCACATGATATATACCTAGTTCTCTTCGTTTCCCTCATGCTTAAAATGCAATCGGTATAGCCCTTGCCTAATATATTGGAGCGAGGCCATCAACTTGTGCCGGTGTGATAAGAATAAGATCGGCATTGTTAGGCGGTTGAACCTACGATGGGTGAGGTTACACAAGCGAGCACAGTAGGTAACATTAGGAATTTTTCATACCTGGTACCTGGTGCGGCCCTCTAGGATCGTAACCTTCGTAATGGTTCCGATCACCTGGGAGTTTGCTAGATATTGAATTCGTCAGTTCGAGACCCCCACACTGAACAAATAAATTCCATGCGTTTTCTCATAGGAATACTCACGTTCGACAGTGTATTTGATTCTATCACCCTTGCTGTAAGAGCTGGGCATGGTTGGTAAATGTGCGTTGATACTTCGGGTGTTATATGGGCGAGTGAGTATATAGAGAGTTCGGATTGCTGTGTATCGAGTTTCTCAATAACAATCCAGGTGTGAAGATCTCGTATGGGGTCTCCTGGAGCTTTATTATATTTGAGGCAAGCACTGTTGTAGACAAGGTACGAACCCTACAATATGCAGCAGGAGTAGCCGGCTGCTGTGTGACCTGTTATTCCTGTATTTGCTTTGTGCCAAAATGAGGCTATCAGATAAGGACGGTTACCTCATATGCACCCCCTCATACTGTACAAGGAGGGATATGTGGCCTCACCTTGATCCGAGAGGAAGGGTCATCCCTTCATTCCTTAATGCACCAAAACAGGATTTTGGGCCTGTAAACGTAAATTTCCTTTGATTGAGGTGAGGTATGCATGCAGAACGAGCGATTGTGGTGCTTTGGGTAACGTTCATATGTCTCCCCGCTGTGAATGGCTTATCCACTCCTCGTACTAGTAAAGCACGTGTTAAATTGTACAGGCACCGACTGAAGATCCGTGGAGGATCACAGGGCTAGCAGCTTCGCTGATACCCGCACTAGTAACTCTAGGTGTTGTCTTACTATCGCGAGATATCAATTATGATATTTATAACATCACCTCAAGGACGCCGGTACTAGTAAATCACACGGCGACAGGCGGGGTATACGATGTGCAATCTGAGGCCACCTGTAGGCCATTACAATTGAAATTAGCTTTTAACATTGGTCGGTTGGCATGAGCCCATCTATATGACTCTGTCGACTTGAATGCATGCGTCAATTCAGCTACTGGAGATCCTCCCCTTTTCAAGTTAAGCACCAGCTGCAGCCCAGATCGTTATGTATCTATACTGAGTCTCACACATGGTTCATGCAGCATGTGCCAGGCAACCAAGGCCGCACATAGAGACTGGTATACTAAGATCCCCATATTAAGGACTTATAAACAAAATTTTACGTTCCACATGAGAGAAATTAAAGTACGTTTCCACTGTATGCAAAGTTGAGTGTGTCTCAGAAGTATTGTTACTAATAAGTATGGAACATCGCTACATAGGTAGGGTATCATAATTCCAATGCTTCTGTAATCTTCCACCCTAAAATTAAGATGAGAGCATATAGCACTACTCGTTCAGTGCCTAAACCTTCCCGCCTAGGAATTGAGACCGCGCATTCCCTTACACACATGTTCTGACCAGGTTTCTCTCCGGCACTGGGTAGGACCAGACCTTTCGTGTGGCAGCCTCTGTGGTTTGATTGCCAACCTTGCTGTGGGCTTGTGTATGTGCATGTGCATTGTACATAACCCGAATATCGAGGCATGAAGCCACCAAATCCTGTTTTTTTGGCGAAGCGAAGCATAGGTAGTTGGGTTTCATATCATGAATGAACGCATGGTTCTCTTCCTCCGATCGAGGCAAACCCCTCGGATCTCTCTTTCTGCGGTATGGGAAGTCGGAATGTCACCGTCAAAATACAGATGGCCTCAATCTGGAACAAACCAAACACATACATAGTATGAGAAACCAGAAGTCCTACTATTCCTGCTTTATGTTGTAGGGTTGGTTCCCAGTACCCTGGTATCTATTCTGAATGCCACCCTGGCTCAATATACGTCTCGAATATATAAACTTGTTGGGGAAGGCCCGTACCAGACCATCCACATCCGAATTTTCTTAAAGATCTCGAGACACAACAGCCTGAACTACCTATATACTTCTACACAAAACACGAACACCAGCCGTACTCCACCAAACAATGGCTGACCATACGTACTCGAAGGGCCAAGTAATCTTGTACACAAAACGTAAGCTTTGGGTTGATTTTTTACTTTATTTTGCCAGTGCGAGCTAACGAAATGCATATCTAGCTTCTAAGGCCCAGGCGAGAGGCACGATCACAGGTCTCCTCGACGATGGTAACTATCAGGTATGAATGGCCAGCACTCAAGGTATCGTGCTGGTATGACAGTACATATGTATGAAGTAATCTCACCCACCATAATAGGTTCGACCATATGGCGCGACAGCAAGCGAGGCGATTATTGTCACGCCAAACCAAATCGACGGCCTCGCGACATAAGGAGAAAACGGTAGCAAGCCGAGTGTGCAGTAATTGTTGGAGAATCTGAGGATTATTCTTTTCTTGCGGAACACATTTATTTCCTGGGGGATTGAATGAATTGAAATTGCTGGTGAACGTGGCAATCTCTATGTGTGGAGAAATTAGAGAATTACGCAGAATAATTGTGCATCGCTATCCAAACTAACAACGATGTTTACGAAGACCGACTCAAAATCAAAACCTTTAGCTCTGAGATTCAGTCGCTCTATGGTTGCAATTTGCAGTTCCACATCCGTGCTAGGCCATACATACTAATACCATACCGTTATCAACTTGACTAGTTGATAGCATGCCAAGTTTTGTTTTTACGGGAGTGCTTCTGTGTTCTAGTTATAGCCGACTGGTGTGAGTGATTGAGAGACCACTCTGAATATGTAGAGCGGCCAAGTTAAGATCTTCTACTGCGGGCCTGGGAGTGGTACCACGTGGGAGTGGAAGCACAGAGTATTCGTGTAGACATCCATGGGTTTTTTTAGTCTAAGAATCGGGACTTGAAGCTGCCGTTGAAGTGTATCTGTAGCATTGTAGGTGAAGCCCAGGGGTATGGCATACAGCGTTTCTAGAAATCAGTAGAGATGATGCACACAAGGATGCAATGCGCCTGGAACGGATTCCGTACCTAGGACGATTGAAAATCATACAGCCTGTACTGCCGGTAAAGCGAGCACAGGGATTGTTGGGGGCCTGACTGTTGGGGTCCTGATTGTTGGAGGCCTGAGTACTGCAGGGTTCCTATAAGCAAAAGGTTTTCATGCACGTACGATAGAGTAGATATGTGTCCAACACGTAGCCAATCCATGAGAAATCCCAAGTTACAAAGAACAGACCTGCTGCACATTAGTTCATACTTTTTTTTGTTTTTGAGTCTGTACAGCCTAAGGCTATGGGACGGACTACACAGTAGTAATCATGTGTTGTGTGGTCCACCCGAGTCCAGACCTACGCACAGTGACTTTAGGGCGGGGGCGTTACATTATTATATGGATAGAAGTGTAAAATAGATACCCGCTCTCCTTAATCGCTGGGTTCCCCACGTCGCGCAAAGCAGCTACCAATAGTGGCAATGTAGGGGAGTTCGACTATTTTAATTTATATATCCCCTAGTCCTAGGCCTCAGGGAGGGATTTCCGTATTGATTCACGACCCGAACGGTGATCGTTAACTTTGACCAGACACTTGGCACGCATAGGCACCCGATTCGGTAGCCGCTTCCTAAGTGGGACATATTATCGATAAGAACAACAGTGGATACAGGTTGGAGTAATCCCCTTATCGGCATACTTGGCTTGAAGTTAAAGGAGATTCTAAGTCCTGTATATTCTTATTTTATATACGAATAAATTCCATCAATAAAAGGGTAAGTACTTACAGCCTCTAGACATAAGTTTTGCTAAAACAGCCGAACCACAGCCAAATGGCCACAAGCGCCCTTCATAATTGCGCTTATCTTGTGGATTCGCGGGCGGCTTTTTGGATATAGCTAGGCACGTGCTGGCTGCCGAGACTACTGTAATACGTGCCCACACCCTAGTGCAACCAGACTACCCACACCCAATAGGCCTAACCTGATATTTTCTGGCGGAGGGTCGGGCAAAGTCCTGCTATAGAAGTATGCGATGCGACTAACGACGGCCACAAGGATTAACAGATTGTTCAGAGAAATAGAAATAGAACAATAAATAACAATGGAACAATACTATTCATGCAAGAGTGGTGTGTCACCGAATGTACCTGTCTTGGCGTCACGTGCTCAGAAATCCCAGACTTGATAGTGTTAGACAGGTATGCGTGGAGAACAGCATAGCGGTGAATAAAGTGGTCGATGAGGATTCACTCCACCCAATAAGACAGTATGCAGACGAGAAGTAGTATTGTGTGATGTACAGCTACAAGTCTCTATCTATAGGATAAATGCAGGCGAGCGCTACTATATAGAGGGAGCCTTTTTTTTTATTTTTAAAAATTCATTACTCGTGAGTGTCCCTGTTAGGAGGGGTATGACGAGCCTACCGGAAGTCCAGTAGGTTTCAAGGAAACCCAAGTTAATCTGGGAGTCCTGCGCGTGCAGAAAGCAGATTATATACAAAATGGCTAGCACCCCTCCGCCACCGCCCTCCTTCCCGGCCCCCAAAGCCACGCCCTGGTCTGGCCCTTCCCCGAAATGCTCAGAAACCCTCCTCCACCACGCCCTCTCTCCCGGCCCTCTCCCCGAAACTCCTCTCACTCCCCGCTCCAAGCTTCAATAAGTAGCGCACTTCGCTGTCCACGTCACCTAACCAGCGAGGGGCTGGGGGAAAATAGAGCGAGCCTTTGTTAAGGACTGTAATCAGGTTTTGCAAGAATGCGCCGCTGATATGAGCGGTCAGCTATGCTTAGTAACTCCCGACCCGGGTCAGGAATTAGTAAGCTGGTGTTTGTGCTGGATGTGCATAATTTCAGCTAAAATCTCCCGACTTGGCTCCGAGCCTGGTCGAGCTTGGCAACCAGGCAAAATAATCCTTCAGAATGTCATCCCCGCACATTTACAGAGACTATTGTTACACTTATAAAAGCATTCTCTGCACCCCGGCATGCTCGAAGGGTTAACACTTCATCTCACATCGATCCAGCAGCTACTCGCCGGTACCACGTGTACGTCACCCTACCTATTGCTAGACGCGACCGTTTTCCTCAATCAGCATTAAACAAAATTGTACATTTATCGCATCATTGATGTATATTCAATTGATACTCGTCATTGTAGTTGAAGTTTTATCTATCTAACTAGTAATTACATTTCGTCAAAGGCTCCAGGCCTCGCCATAGCCTAAGGCTGACTGCTAGTACGGACTTCGCCCCTAAAAAAAAGTAATTATAGCTCACACTAAACTCTGAAATAGAGATCACACTGAACAAAGTGTATTTCGTCTGATAAGGCGGAATCTTTTATCGGCAGGTATGCATTTTCCCTAACCCTCGCATACACTACCTGTGGCTTAATCTTATGTTCATGGTATCTGCACGAAAAAGAATACAGTACCAGACGAGAGATGATGCCGGATTTAGAGGCCGCTATCGTGGGGTTGCAGACAGAAGTGGAAGCAATACCTGAGGGTCACCCTGCTATGCCGAACGACCTTGGGGATTGTCGATCTGAGCGAACTGGCATTGTGCAGGACTTGGGTGCCGCGATTAGTAGATTGGAGGCAGCAGTGGAGGTAACGCCAGAGGATCACCCTGATCGAGCAGCTCTCTTGAACAATCTTGCAAAGCAATTAAGCTGCAGATATGAACAAACTGGAAACCTGCCGGACTTGGAGGCTGCCATCACTCGATTAGAGGCAGCAGTGAAGGCAACGCCAGGGAATCACCCTACTCGAGCAGCTCGTTTGAACAACCTTGGGGAGTGTTTGAGCAGCCGATATGAGCGTACTGGCATTCTACAGGACTTGCAGGCAGCCATTGCGCTATCAGGGGCCGCAGTAGAGCTAACCATAGAGGGTCACCCTGACCGAGCAGGATGGTTGACCAATCTTGGGAACCATTTAGATAGCCGATATAAACGAACAGGGAATCTGCAGGACTTGGAAGCGGCCATCACCCGATCAGAGGCAGCAGTGGAAGCAACCCCAGAGGGTCACCCTGACCGAGCAGGACGGTTAAACAATCTTGGGAAATGTTTGCGAAGCAGATATAGACGATACGGAAATCTGCCGGATATAGAGGTCGCTATCACCCTATCAGAGACAGCATTGCAGGCAACACCAAAGGGTCACCCTGCTCGAGCACAAATGTGAGACGACCTTGGGGAGCATTTGAGCAGCCGATATGAGCGAACTGGCAAAGTGCAGGACTTGGAGGCCGCTATCGCCAGATCGGAGGCCGCAGTGGAGGCAACACCAGAGGATCACCCGGCTCGAGTAGCCCGGTTAAGCAATCTGGGGAGTCGATTCTTCAGCCGGTATCATCGCACTGGAAATCTGATGGACTTGGAGGCCGCGATTGCCCCATCGGAGGCACTGGTGGAGGCAACCCCAAAGGGTCACCCTGCCCGGGCAGGATGGTTGAGAAATCTTGGGAGCCAGTTATCCAGCCGATATCAACGAACGGGAAATCTGCAGAACCTGGAGGCAGCAATTGCTAGATTAGAGTCAGCAGTGGAAGCTACACCAGAGGATCACCCGGATCGAGTTGCACAGTGGGTCAGTCTTGGAAAAAATTTGGGCATGCGATATAAACGGACTGGGAATCTACAGGACTTGGAGGCAGCCATCGCCCAAACAGAGGCAGCAGTCGAGGCAACACCAGAGGATCACTCTCGTCGAGCAGCCTGGTTGAATAATCTTGGGACCCTGTTAAGCGAACGATATGAACGAACTGGAAATTTCCTAGACTTGGGAGCCGCCATCATCCGAACAAAGGCATCAGTGGAGTTAACACCAGACGGTCACCCTGATCGAGCCGGACGGTTAAGCAATCTTGCGAATCGTTTGAGCGTCAGATATAGTCGAACTGGAAATCTGCCAGATATAGAGGCCGCCATTAGCCTGTTAGAGGAAGCATTGCAGGAAACTCAAGAGGGCCACCCTGAGCGAGCAACAAGGTTGAACAATATTGCAGTCCATTTGAGCAGCCGATATGAACACACCGGTAATATACAGGACTTGGAGGTAGCCATCGCCCGATCAGAGGAATCAGTGAAGGCAACACCAGAAGGTCTACCGACCCGAGCAGGACGGTTGGGCAATCTTGGGAATCGTTTAAGTAGCCGATATCAACGCACTGGGAACCTGCAGGACTTGGAGGCAGCAATTGCTAGATTAGAGGGAGCAGTGAGGGCAACACCAGAAGATCATCCAAATCGAGCAGAATGGTTAAACAGGCTTGGGAGCCAGTTGATCAGCCGACATGAACAAACCAGAAGCCTTCCGGACTTAGAGGCCGCTCTTGCTGCACACATTACCTCTTGGGGTACCTTCACCGCCCCCATAGTAATACGAATATACGCAGCTTCAAGTGCTGCAAAACTGTTGGTTTTTAACCCTTTACTCAAAGATCTGTCAAGGGCATCCTCACTCTTGCGCAACGCCATTCCTCTGATACCCCTGGCCACTTCGAGGTCACTACAGCGAGAGGATCAACAACATATTCTAGGACAAGTCACTGGTCTAGTCTCGCTTGCTGCTGCGGTATCACTGGAAGCTAGAGAGTCACCATTGGATGCATTACGGCTGCTAGAATTAGGTCGCAGTATTACAAATGGCCAACTTCTCGACTACCGAAGTGATATATCTGATCTGATGGTGCATCATCCAACGCTAGCTCAAGAGTTTGATTCTTTACGCCAGGAACTAGACTCACCTTTTTCTTCTCCAGGATCCCTGGACATGTCAGTAGACCAACGCTTACAGGCCCAGCAATCTACAATTCGCAGAAGGAATAAGGTTGCACAAGATCTTGAGAATATACTCCTACAAATTCGCCAGAAACCAGGTTTCGAAAATTTCTTGCGGGCAGAATCCGAGGCATATCTATTGTCAGCGGCACAAGAAGGACCGATTGTGGTGCTAAATGTCACAGAGCTCCGTAGTGATGCCATCCTCCTTACCAAGGCAGGAGTGACAAGCACGGCCTTGCCACATCTTTCTCATACTTCGATGATTAAGTTTTGTAGTGCAAGCACTGATACAGATAACGAAGCCAAAAGAGGGTCGCTGGAATGGCTATGGAAGGCCGCTGTACAACCGGTACTACGGGAACTAGGTTTTTACCCTCAGCTTGTTAACCCCTTACCTCGGATCTGGTGGATTGGAGTAGGCCTGATGGCAAAGGCACCGATTCATGCAGCTGCGAAGTTTAAGAAAGGCCGAATTCAGATAACAACCCTTCAGTATTGCATTCCATCATACACATCTACTATCAGGGCCCTTCTATATTCACGATCTCGGCAATGTCGGCAGAATGCATCAATGCTAATAGTAACCATGCCCACAACACCAGGAGAACGCACTTTAAGTGGTGTTACTAAAGAGGCAGATGGAATCATACACAACCTTCGGAATTTCAGTAATAGTACTATGGAAACCCTCGAAAGACCAACTGCTGAACGTGTACTCCATCTCCTTCCGCTTTATAATATTGCTCACTTTGCGTGTCATGGGGTTTCTGCAATCAATCCAGCGAATAGTCATCTGTTACTTTTTAAGGAACTTACAGGGGAGGTTGACAAACTCTGTGTCAGAGACATTGCAGCACTGAAGTTACCAGCAGCAAGGCTAGCCTATCTCTCAGCGTGCAGTACCGCTAACAGCACTTCGTCTAACCTCCTTGATGAAGTCACGCATATCGTAAGCTCCTTTCATATTGCTGGATTTATCCATGTCATTGGGACATTATGGCCATCACAGGATCAGGCGTGTCATAAGATGGCAGTGGATTTCTATTCTGCGCTCAGCAAGACAGACAATGTGGCAGTTTCTTACCGGACTGCGATTATGGGATTGATGGAACAGAAGCCTTTGCAACCGCTGTATTGGGCACCATTCATTCACTTTGGAGCTTAACATGCCTAAGTACAAGTCCGTATCCTTCATTGACCTTTTTATTATCCCAAGTTACGCATGCTAACATAAAAGCATGGAAGGGAAGACCTAGAGCAGGGTGGTGTAACTTATGGGGTAGAATTGTGCCTAGAATGGATCTGTGGTGAAGGAGGTGTGGAGAGGATGTGGAGGACAAAGTCGTTTCAATGGTTCCTGTATTGTCCCCATGTATTACCCCTTCCCAGACTAGTAGGAACGGATAGAATCAGCACGAATCTCCTTTGCATATCTCATGTATTCCAGGTCCATTAGTATTTGTCTATCACTTTGTGCCTTTCGGGCTTGCAGATTAATTTGCATGTCCCCAGGTTTTATCTGTGGTTCCTGATGGCGAGCCATATCTCCCACTATAGAGATGCACGCGTGTTATGAGTCCATATTTTCCATTCCTTATTTCAATGTTTTGCTCTCATTTCAATTTCGATAAATGATAATCGAGTGAATCGTAGCGTTGAGCGTCGTATTGTTTCCCTGCGTAGTGTTGGTTTCTGCTAGGCTCCGTCAATGGCTTACCCACGGCAATTATCAAACAAATCATTCCCTACTCTACCACCTCAAACCTCGGACTACAAACAGATTCTACGGGACCTTTCTAGACATGTATTGTGTTTTTTCCTATCTCTTTTTTCTTCAAAAAACAACTCCTTACTCGCCATGATGAGCTAGCCGGAACCCCAATGAGTTGTGCTAGGCCCAACTTTGAAATTCAAAATAAATAAAAAGTTTGATGAAGGTGCAGTCAAAGCACTTAATAGATCCAAGTTCCCCGTGCATATACATGCGTGAGTAGTTGTCGTTGTCGTTGCTGGTGATATGTGGGTTTAACCGGTGACGTGTACGTGCTATGCCCATTTCTTACCATTTCCCATTCATCACTTGCAAAAATCAACAATATCCCTGGAATATTTGGGGGGGTAATTACCTTCGTAAAATACTCTATAGTTCAGTTGTACTACTTATGTCCACTATTGATATTTCTTTCTGTTTTCTGAAACAGCTGTAGTCGCTCACCCTTCAACCGAAGTTCATCTACACAATCAGCAAGACAGTCGTGTGCCTAATCTTTTTTAAATTTCTTCAAAAGTCTGTGGTGGCCCCAATAGCCCCCCTGGCTGGGTCTTATTCCATCTGAACAAATAGGGACCAGATATTGCTCACTACGTAGGGCGCCTATATCACCCTAGAAATAAAGGACTCCAGAATTAATGCATCACTTGCTTCCCCTGTCAAAATTATATGCCTTTACTAGGACCCACCTTCCTCGGAACTTCAGCTAGCAGGGAATTCCATGCACTTTTATGGCTGTTGATCCCTTCGGCCCCACCTTCGTGGTACTGCTTGTACTTTGATATCAGGGGGTGATCAAGCTTCTAGTTTTGTTACCTAACACTTGGCAACTTAGATTTCAGTGGCTGTGGAGACCATACCCCCCTATTTCCTTCTCCTAGTCAGAGGGCCCTTATATAGTGACTATTCTGCCATCTTTGTATCTCATTTCTTCCCGGTGTTGGTAGGTAATGTATCATCCCTCAGTTTCCTGCCCTTGATCTCATTTCCTTTCAATTCTTCTCCTGTTTCCTCTTCACCGCTTCCCCCTAATTCCTCAATTCCCCATTCCTTTTCCACTACCTAGTAGTAGACGCCACACTCGGGGCTTCGGAGTTCCACATTGCAAAAATGATCCGCAATGAACGAGGAAAACCGTTTGAGTAGTGAAAGAAACTCTCTCATCACAATCGCATCAGTATAACCATGAAATGGACTCTAGCCTGGGACAACCCAACCGACGTAAAACGAGGGTGGAAATAGCTCTGGATTAGCAAGAAAAACCCCTCCAAAACGATCAAGCGGAAAACAAATTCATTTCGCCATCTAGCACGCCAGGACCTTCTGTCCCACCCCTGGTCGGTGGTGCGGAGGGACTTCCTACCCATCCAAAGTGTTTGTACCCCAGGCAGGGTGAACGATGACCGCTATGATTACTTTCACTTGTCCTCTGGTGTGGTGGTTTGATTGCTGGTTCTTTCCCCTTCCCATGTGGCCGTTTAGCAAGCGGTGTCTCTTCCGGTTCCACCTATCTCTGCGGATCCAGTTTCCTCAGCCTCTCAGGAGATTGTACCTTTCTAGGCACTTTTACTGTTCGGGTTACTGTCTCTACGCATGTTCGTGCTGGTGGAGGTGTAGATGGGGGTTGGTAGTCACATCGGAAGTTGCTGGAGTGTCAGATCACTCGGTGCGCTGTAGTGGTGAGGCTGGGTGGAGGTGGAGGTGGGTCGTCGGTGGTTGCTGTTGTCGGCATCTGGTTCCACGTTGGCTGCGGTGGCGGAGTTGGCAAAGATGGGAGGTGGAGGTGGCGGCGTCAGGTGGCGCACATGAGGCCCCAGATCACAGTGGTGTAAAGCTTTGGTGGACGCCTAGGGGTACCGGTAGCACGTGAAGGTGGTGTTGAGAACCGTGAGTGGGGGTGGTAGGAGTAGGGCTGAGACTCCATACAACAAATTCTGGTCATTTTTGGATAGCTGTTGCAATTAGATTTTTAGGTAGCGCGTGGTGTCTGTCGCCTCTCCGATAGGACAATTATAATATAAATGCGGTAATGCAGCATGGTATATACAGAGGTCGAGCCGTTTATACTTAATCCGAATTGTCTGCAGCCAGCTGGTTCATATTAGAAATTATCACATGTATAGAGAGCAATGTTACTAGAATATGGACTATCAAGATCGTAGAACATGCAGTCATCTCACAATCCATTACTACCACCAGCCATGAATACACATACGGCTTAGGAAATTATCTGTAAGGGTATTAGCTCATTCATATCGGTAATTCAAAATGTGGGATGGTTGACAGCTGAAGGCACACATATCCAGGGCGGCCACTCCAGCCGAGCTGCCGCACCTAGGTTAGTATGGAAAGCACTTACTGTAACGCTTGTTGGTGCAAATACATCCTGATATATATATGTTCGCCGCTCACGGGCAATTTAAATAATTCCTCAATTTGGTGTATGACGTACTTGAATTGATAAAGTTTTATGAGTACTGATTTACAAGATAAAAAAAGAATTAATAAAGGTATACCTAGCTGGAGATCTGCAATAGATCCATATATTTCCAAGTCGATTTCTCCTCTAACAATCCAACTTGTGTTCTTTCAGCTAGAACTAGGAAGTTACCACCGTCATGATCCGTTGACACTTCGCACCCAATAAATTGATCACTCTTCAAGAATCGGCAGAAATACGAGTAGTTGTAGATGCCTGGCGAGCAGCATTGGCTAATGTAATTGTGGTTTGCCTAGCAGTGGGAGTATCTGGAATGTCATTCCCCAGGCCCATAAGGTCGGTAGCTGCTGAGAGGTCTTTAGTTGGATAAAGGTTAAATACGCCAGACTTGGTTAACAATGGATGGAGTTCAGGCTGTGGTTCTCGCTGTTCGCTCTACCCTCCAGTCGGGTTTCCGGCTGGCTCATCATGCCCCTCCCCTGTAAGGGTGACATCTGCGATCGCAGGTGTGGGGAGGTTCCGAATATGAATCTCGTGCCAGTCTGGGCACGACTGATATTCCGGGAGCGAGGTACGGATGCTTCCAGGGAGCGCATGTCGGTGATTATCACTCACTAAGATTCTACGTGGGTGATGGGAGGACGAGGAAGCTTCTAGAAGATGATAGATATATTCGGGGGTGTGGGGCACATCGTATGGCTAAGGTAGTATACAGGACGTTGCGTGAAGAAGAGAAGGAAGCAATAACGAATAGGAACGCCCTGCAACCGTGCCTAAGCATAAACGGAACGGGTGTGTGGTTAGATGGCCATCCCGGCCTACGACCAAGTGAGACCACGGCTGGTAGGTGGGCAGAAGGGATATGTTGGATGATCGCGGGAAAAGTTCTCATGTGACTTTATGTTGTTTTTCTCTTTGTTGGTGTCGCGATATGTATGGAAGGACGGCAGTCTCCCCGACTTGGAGAGGGTCAAGCAATTAAGTCTTTATTCCTGCACAGGCAGATAAGTTCATTCACTTCTTACACCTTAGATGGGGGGTACCTCCAGTATGAGTGATGGGATTGTGTTGGTAGTCTTATTTGATATACTTATTGAGCTAGGCTTGTTACCCGGTGAAGTGGAAGTCTTGTGGCTCGCCGCCAGCGGATATTTAATCAACATTATATTGAATACATTCTGACCGATACGCCGATAACGACGATTTGGCAATCGGGTGCTATTTACATCAGTTGACCGAACCACCAATTGCGCACAGACTGTCGTTAGCGCGACCGATTCACCTGAATCGTTCAACTGAACCACCAATAAATATCTCATGTTCTGCTCTTCTGCTCTTTACCAATGACTAGAGGAATATTTCTATCCCCTGCGAGACAGGTCATGGCTAATTAATGTCATGGCGCTGCCCGCACCACTCTTGTACGTCCTGAACTATGCATATCTGCTACCACTCGCTGGCTATAGTTGCTCCGGCTATGAGCTTATTAACGTAAACTGTGCCAGGTTTTCCGTTTGATATCACCTGCGTCGCAGGTGATGCCAGAACTTTAATATCTGCTGCCTGTAATGTGTAGGCACAAATGTTTTTTTTACGCATACATATTCGTTACTTTCCTTTTATGTTGTATGTAGTAATTGGTGATTCGGTTGAACAATTCAGCAAATAGATTTATGCTGCATGCATCACTTATTATCGGT
>Ga0307511_10001924_pt1 | contig 21845 bp, 18 predicted proteins | sample 13_EM_MG_FD_200266 | JGI IMG/M metagenome (GOLD analysis project Ga0307511, IMG submission 200266) | Populus trichocarpa ectomycorrhiza microbial communities from riparian zone in the Pacific Northwest, United States - 13_EM | ecosystem: Host-associated > Plants > Roots > Unclassified | place...
TCAGAAACTTTACCCTCGGGGGGATTTTGTAGTTTCGCAAATGGAGATAAATAAAATAGATCAAGTTGCTCGTGAGAGCGCGCTGAATAAAATAAATCAAACGCCGACGTCGGGGGGGTCCTGGTTGCGGAGTTCTCGTAATCACTCAGTCCTTGGAAGTTGATGTCGGTGCGCATGATTTCAAGTGATTTGACCACCAATTTGTTCACTGAGCATATTCCAATGTTACACCCCGTGGCAGCAATATCTATGGCGGCGAGATACCTATATAGCAGTATTATACCTCTGTGCCTGCGAAATCACCATATAGCAGTATTCAAGTAGGCTGCAATATGCACCCATGGTAGCCACATATCCTATGGCCCGTTAAGCCCTCATGGCTTATTCGGTGGATAACATCCGACAGTAAGTGCATTTGCTTGTTTCGGGGGGATGCTCACGTAGTTTTGAGCCTCACAAGTCTTTTAAGGCCACAATTCCGTCACATCAATTGCTAGTCCATACATAGTCTAATTCCTACCCTCCGGTTTTCACCACGTCTTATAGCAATGCTCATCCTAGGGCGGCACTTGCAGATGGCTTCTGTGTATACTATAAAACTCTGGTTTCAATTTGAGCCTATTTGCATTATAATTCGATTTTTTAACAATTAAATACATTCATCCCGAAAGTGCGCCGGATCCCCGTCAAATACGTTAATGGACGGGAAAAAAGAAAATTTACTTGTTTCATGTATTTCCTACATTTCCTGCATTTCCGCCACCTGCGTATTTTTTTATGTTATTCTCACATGATATATAAGCTTACCCAACGTCAGTTCTGCTGTCGCCGCTTCCGTTACTACAGCTTATTTGTATTTCTCTTGCTTCTTATTGGCCGGTTAACATCCCTATCTGGGTATGTCTCACACTGAACCTTCGCAACTTCATTGTATATGTTCTGGCCTGCCCGGGAATTTTGCTGATTCGTGCATGAGCCGGCCTGGTCGTGAATGGGCTGGCTTGTCCGGGAAGCCACACGATTCTTGGGAGGGCGGCCTACCCACGAATACCATCCATCCCTGGGATGCGGATTTCCACTGGGAAGTGGATCAAACGATTATTCTGCGGCTGTCGATGGTATCGCGCCCAATATACAACCAAATGGGCTCAAAATTTGGGATTGTACTGTAGATATGTGGTAGTTTGTTTTGTGAACCACAGATGGGCCAAGGTGTATTACTGCTCGGCTAATACGAGGGGATAGCCAGGGGCTCCCGAGGGAGGTTTGGCTGTAACATATGTGATTAAATGAGGCTATGAGGGCTCTAATGAGCAAAGATGATTGTTTCCACTTGCTATTTACGGCCTAGGCACAACCCTCATGCAATTGCATACAATATCTCTCTGTAGGATGACTAGCCCGCATGGGTCACTTTAACCGAGGGTGTAGACATTGTATTCCTTGGTGTAACTCAACTAAACCAGGTCCAAATCAAGTGCCCGTTGGCTCAAATACATGCATACAGGCAGGAGAGTCTTTTAGATACCCTACTCATAAATCTGCTAAGAAACGAGGAAGGTCATGCCTCAAAAGAGGGGGTGTAGGTATATAACTTCCTTGTTGGAACTGAACGAAACCAAGTTCAAATCAAGCGAGCTATAGCTCAAATTAATGCATATGGTGACCAGATACTTGTAAGAACGCTGCTCAGCTAATTTGACTACACTTGAATGAAGTCATCCTGCAAGGCCCTCCCATGGAAACAGTTAAAAAGAGAGCAAAGTGCGAGGTAAGCCTTTCAAACCAACCCAGGATCAGGTATGCAATAGGTCCAAAGGGTTGAGATACAGAAGGCAATTTTTTGAACCTATTACAGACCTGAGTTAGGCTAAATTCATATAGCTTGGCGTCGTAGCCTTATTAGGAAGAAATCACAGGTCTTGGCACTCCTAACCTAAATGATACCTGTAGTTGCTGAAACGAGCCCTACCACCCCTCCTGACCATAGTCATTCATTTACGCTATTGGGACCTTGGGTTGGACCTGCTTCGGTTGAGTTACCAAGCAATACAATGTCTGCACCCGCGGTTAAAGTAACCCGTTCAGGCCAGTCATTCTAGAGAGAGATATTGTATGCAATTGCATGAGGGTTGTACCTAGGCCGTAAATAGCAAGTGGAAACAATCATCTTTGCTCATTAGAGCCCTCATAGCCTGATTTAATCACATATGTTACAGCCAAACCTCCCTCGGGAGCCCCTGGCTATTCCCTCGTATTAGCCGAGCAGTAATACACCTTGGCCCATCTGTGGTTCATAAAAAACAAACTACTACAAATTTATAATACAATATTTAGGCTGGGTGACAGAGGATGTTGCTGTTATATGAAGGGAATGTAGAAAACAGCTACTCGGAGCATAATACATTGTAGGAGTATAAATTAAACCTCTAGGTCCTACGCCAGGTAGTTTACGACTTTGCGTTTTCTGGGGATGGGTCGGCGTGGCGGGGGAACTTGCGCATATCTATAGGGTTTCCTTTGTTATTTCCTAGGCTCGGGATAGGAAGTTTACGTAACCCGTCGTTACATTGGTGCCCAGGCGGCGGGGTCGTCGCATGGAACTTGGTCGAATCGACATACAGACGTTAAACAAATATAAAAAGGCTCAGGAGTAGGTGTGGTACGCGTTGTTCCCTGGTAGCTGATACGTCAAAGGGAAGACAACGGGACCGCAACATTACCTTCCGTCCTTCGTCATACAGGCTCTGGTAGTAATGAGGGGACTTCATATTTCCGGTATATACCGAGTCGTGTCAACACCAAGTCCCCTGACGCCTCCTGAAACCCTCTAGAGACCACAAAGACCAAGGGGCCCACACGCACAAAGAGCATGGTTTCACAACACAGGCCATATGTATTGGGCCTTGTTATTTAAGTTCAGCAATTCCTTCGTTCTTTGCTCCGTTCCAAGTAGCTCTGGACCAATAGGCATAACGACTGGATCGTTTCTCACCACTCTACGTATCACGCTAACGGACACTAACACAGCTTTAGACCCTCAAGTAGCAATGGAGGACATTCTTTGTAATTATCTTCTTCCTAACACCACTTCATGTCCGAATGCTGGTGAACCAACAATTGAGATGGACCTCGGTAATGATGTTGCTAAACCCGGCAAAACTGCTGGCAATATCGGGCATGTTGTTCCTGGCCATACAGACTTAGAGCCCCCACTACCACTCCGGGCCACTGGGACAGAGAACGGGTATGCCCTGTACCCAACACTACCGCCATGGGGCCATAATAACAGGTTCAATTATGATAAGTGGGGACAACTCTCCGTTCAGACCAAATTTGAGAAACCTGATCTTCAGGAGTACCTCTATAATCATCCTTTGAGGGAAAAGCTAATCATTTGGATCCAGCGTCAGCCTATCAAATCCAATAGCCTCTATTGGACTCACTACGGTTCATCGTGCAGGTATAGACAATGTAGACCCAAGAAGGGCAACAATCATACAATTGCTATGGGTCACTATAGGATTGCTATCGATGAACTCACCGGCATATTTCCTGATCATCAGGCTGATACTTACATCCATGCCGCATTCTTTCACATCTCTTGCTTCGAGGAAATGCTTGATTTAGCTCAGATCACCCGCGACTTCAACGTTCTGTGCGAGGACAGAAAAGTGGTCAATGCTCCGAATGGTGCCAAAAGACCCAATCGAATGTTGCTGGAGACACGCAGGGTCCCAAATGCCATAAAAAGATGGCTTGAGAGAGCCAAAGAAGATCCAAACTGGGCGACGACCAAGACTGAGGATACCTTGAACTATCTGGCCTTCACGCAGAAATTCAGCCTGCGCCCACACAGGAGAAAGTGTACTGATGTGCCTGGAATGGAGAAACTTGGTAGAGATATTTCCTATTTAGGTGCTCCGAGGCCAGTTGCGCCTAATTCTATCTGGGGTGGGAAAAGAGTGAAAGGGCTGACAGTTGTTCAGCTCGCGGCGAACGAAGGGAGAGAGTACCGCGGGCCATTCAAGGGCAAGAAGAGGGCCCAATCGTGGGTTGAGGAGCAGGTTGAGAGCAATCCTCGCCCGGTGAGACGTGCTCGGCTGAGATCACCGGTGGGTGATGAGGAAGATCCAGTCGTTCTTGTATCACCTCAGACTCAAAGTCCAATAAATTTCCAAAAGTCGGCTGTCAGGAATTTGCGGCGCGAGACATTCAGGGCGCTGCCGCAGCGTCAATGTGGTTCAGCGCGTGAGTGCTCAATACCCCTCCCCAGGCCAGCCCAACGGAAAGGAAGTCAATTACCAGAACATATCCTGAATGCTTCTGCCCTTCCCCCGGGAACAATTATTAGAACTGCAGGCGGTGAATTCCTCCGCCACCCGATTACAGGGATGCTGGAGCCAATATTGAGCGTTACAATAATGGACCCTTATCAACATGCCGATGGATACCCGGGTACAACTCCCATTCCGAACCCACACATGAGCGACACGCGTAACTATCCAAATATAAAGACACCACTCATTGATCCAGAGTTGCGAGCACTAGCTACACAAGTTAATCCTACCTCGGATCATACAAAGATAGCCGGAGGAACGAGTGATGAACCAGTAGACAGGTGCGATGAATCACTCTTTGGCGACTCTCCTCCAAGAGCAGCAAGCCCCGCTAGATTGCAATTTAAATGTCATCCTCGTGTGGAGGATCCAGAAGATTTGGGTAGTTTCGATATTGAGCAGTACAGGTTGTACCATTTTCCGTCCCAAGGAATGGGGTGCAACGATGCCCTAGTCCCTACGCACACGGACACAGAAACACTAGATTGGGACAAGATACTGCAGTGCTTTCCCACCCCCGGTGCTAGCAACAGCATCTACCCCAACAACACCGATGGGGTCGACTTTACTGATTTTGACTGGCCGGAACTGATAATACCATAGCACATACTCGTGAGCTATTTCATTTGTTTTTCTTTGTACCTGTTTCAGTATTTGGGCTAGCATGAGGCCATTACTTCCCATTGAATTGTTTCTTAGATACCAATACCTTTCTTTGCCTGTAAATATGCCTTGTTTCATTGACTTTGAGTACCATAGAATACTAACAGTTAGAAAGGTGGATAATTTGGAATTACAACAACCTGACGATCCTGTGGATTAGTAATCATTTACCCACCTTCTACACGAAGGGGGCTGCGCGTTGCGCATATAGTTGCTCTTGTGACTACAACACACCTCGAGAACACCTTGCAAGGAAAGGAGGTTTAAACATGGACTCCAGCCACTGACATCGACTTGTTGAATGTTTGAGGCTATTGCATAATATGGTTGGCCGTGAGCAGCGACTCGAGAAAATTGTTCACAGTTAATTAGGTATCTATAGGGAATACCCTAAGTTTCCTAATTCAATACCGTAAAGATAATAGACATCAAATATTCTGGCTGTAGGTCAACTCTGAGACGCCGTTCTTCTACATCTGTGTGGAGTTATGTTAAGATGCAAACCCACGCACATGGAGATTCGCTGGTCTTAGGGTATACCATATATCATGGGGAAATGGTGCATCACCGGGAGGTGGTGCACACCGGCTTTCTCGGGTTTTCTGCACCCCTCAGCCATCCATAGGCTAAATAAGCAAAATAGGCTAAAAATCCGGGGAACTCTTGTTCATACTCAGTACTTGCCTGATTCAGGTAGCGGAGGGTCCACATCAAGTAGTGAAACAAAATTCAAATATTGTAGAAATTTTGGTTTGGAGTGATATGGCATAGCAGGCAGAAGGCATAGGGGTATCTGATGGGCCAGAATTCTTATGGACACCTAGTACATGAGGTCTGGAACACTTCAGGTGTATTATAGATACGATAGGCTCCTATATTCCATTTTTCAACACAGCCCCTTCAAAAAATGCCTGAATCCTGCATGCAATAGCTCAGATACTTTGTGAATATTCATATCGAACTCATATTCATATCGCAGAGTTTAGCTGTTACCGCATTTACAGTCCACTTCAATAAAATACTTTAATCCCACTCCATTTGTTGTCCCGTAGGTGGAAATGGATGTAATAAAATATTACATTATATTAAGCTACCGGCTAGTTAATCTAGTACACCATTCGTCTGATTTACCACCGTTACCCGTGCTGAGCGGTGTCGTCGGTTACCAGGGGCAGGGAGATCGAGAATAACCCAAGGAGTCGGGGCGGACAGGATATCTTAGGTGGACGGATCGAGGATTTCACAAGGGCAACAGTTTCGAGTGCCCAAACGTCAAAGGAAATATTAAACATTTTTGCGTAAAGTTTACATGCGATATTGGAAGTTGGAAACTTACCACACAACGATAGCTGTACATTCTTGGGACCCTCGGGTTTAGCTATGTTTATACCTAGCCATACTGGGACACCAAGACTACCCACCTGATGTATTCTCTTCGATATCTTTGGCGATTTAAGTTCTATTTGGTAGACCCCTATGATTATCTATAGCACATTGTGTTGCATGTCGATTACCTGTCCTCTGCAGGATATCTTTTTTTTTTTTTTTTTTGCTGCAGCAAATATCCCATTTTGTCCCATTCCAGTTCCATTTGTCGCTCGCGTTCATAAGACGACAAAGGGGGCCAGTCCTCATCCAACTCCCGCGAATTACGCTTCTCTTGTAATTTCCCAGACTGAAGCCACAGAGTATTCTCCAAATTGGGCGCCGGATCAGACTGCCCTGAGCGGGCCTCAGCAACCTGCGCTTCATATGCGCCGTACCTCCATTCCCACGCCCACCCACAGATAAGAAGTGAATTATAAATTGTGATGATCAGAATGAAAGGAGTAACCACTCGGCGTTGAAGGCAGCGCTCGAATCTTTGCAAGTTAGGATACACATTACTGCTTGGGAATATCAATTTTCGATCGTCGTATTTCGTGGAGTTGGCCCGCCTCCCTCTCCAGCCACGGTCAATAACACCGAGACCTTCATGAGCATTACCAGCTGTCCACCCAGGTGGGGATGCAGGGCGAAGCTGATTTGGGACAAATGCACGATACCCACTACCACTTACTGGTGTTGAACTGGCTCGTGGAAACTTGCTGGTTGGGGTTGGTATAAACCCGGAATGTAACCTGTGAAGGGTTCTTCGGACCTGGGCCGATTTCGTCCCCGAAACCAGCTGGAATCCTGGAATTGGGGTTACTGGAGTAACTGGGGTACTCTTCATACCACGCTGTCTAGTCAGGTTTGGGTGACTCGTTCCAAGAGGGGCGGTAGGGGCTACAGGATCTGGGACTGGGGCTGTAGCTGGGGTTGCTGGGGCTGCCCCTGGGGGTGCTAGAGCTGCAGGTAGGGGTACAGGAGGTGCAGCCAGGTGTGCTGGCGCCGCAGGTAGGGGCGCTGGAGGTGCAACTAGGGGTGCTGGAGCTGAAGGTAGGGGTACTGGAGGTGCAGCTGCTGGAGCTGCAGCTAGGGGTGGTCGAGGTGCAGGCAGGGGTGCAGAGGGTACAGCTGGGGGTGCTGGGGTTGCAGCTAGGGAAGCTGGAGCTGCAGGTAGGGGCGCTGGAGGTGCAGCTAGTTGTGCTGGAGCTATAGGTAGGGGTGCTAGGGCTGTAGCCATGTATGTTGGGACTGTAGCTAGGAGTGCTGATGGAGCTGGCCAGAAAAGTGTTTCCCATTCATCAAAGACACGGGTATCCTGGTCTAACTCGCGTTTCTGGAAGAACATTAGAATTCCTGCAGTAAGCTGATGCTTCTGAATTGGGCCAAAGAAGTTCTCTAGGATCTCCGCTAAAGGCTTTGGATCGTAAAGGAGGTGCTGGGGGTCTTGGGGCACGTAGGCACCGATGTCCAAGATTATGTAGCCCCCAGCCTCCGGGAAGTCTACCCGCTTCAGACTGTTTCGTAACTGTGTCCTTCGGGGTTAAGACCGTCAGTGACTGTTACTCACTGTTATACGGGTCCACAGAGCATCAACTCACAATCTTTCTCGCCAGACCTGGATTTCGTATTGCATTCCCCGCAGCTGTAGGAATACACAGATATCTTCTGGAAGCTTAACTAGACCTCGGGCATTAAGGCGATTCTCGAATTGAATATGCCCTTCTGCTGAGAATGGTAACCGTTGCCCTGTGTTGATTAACGGTACTAGCAGCTTGTAACTGTGCGGGACATAGGGCGGGGGGTACCAGCTATGGGGATCTACTTTGCATGGTACCGTGTAAGTTCTCGGGTTCTTGCGTTGGCTGGGAAAGGTGATCCGCGGTTGCATGCTCATGATGGGGGATCGCGATTATGTTTCAGGGGTCAGGGTAAACAAATTGGCCTCCGGCATTAATCATCTAGAAACAGCTGTGCTGATAGCTTGTGGGCGTGTCGACAAAGCAGGACAGATGGTTGCGAGAAATATATTCTTACCTCCGGTGCGATATCGGCTCTATGCTAATAATGAGGTTGTGTTACGGAACTCGGGTAGGGAATTAACTTCTGGGCCTAGATACCACATATAGTTATGTCCGGCTGACGAAGCAAGTGCATAATTGGGGGCTATTCCTTTGTGTTGAGTGTTTCAAGGCATATGACCCCGAATTTCTTTGTCTCAGTCTTGCTACTCAGGATGCCTTTGAGACACCTAACGCCTGCAAGAACTACTCGCTAACTCTATGATTTCTTATATATCGAGCCTTGATAGAAGAAGTTTGGCATGTCGTGGTAGTAGAAGATTCTAAGGAATGGCATTTGTCTAGATAATGAAGGCATACGAGTAGTAACCACGTAGGGTAAATGAATCGGAGGCCAGTCACGGGTGCCTTCACGTGACAAGATACGTAAGTAGCGGTTTGCTCGTTAATTTATGGGCAGAGAACAGAGGTTATGTGCCCATGTATTTACCGTATTGGAAGGCGGAAGCTGTAAAGTGCAACAGTTGTAGAGATCGGCTATGTCGAGCGAGCGCAACTCTCTACACCTATCACTCTATCTTCCTTTAACTAATTAATTCTGTCTATTTGTAAAAAACCTCAACTAGATCTAAGTACCTGAGAAAACAAAGCGCAAACACTATTATGAAGACTGTAATCAGGTATTAGGGCCTTTGGTTGAACAAAGAAGTATGCGCTGGAGGTAGGAGTTACGTGCGGGGCAACAATAAAGGACTGTACTCAGGTATCGCAAGCACTAGGGTTGGGGGATATTCGACGGAATAAAGAGTTATGTGCTGGAGTTTCATCCGTGGTGCACATGTATTTTCATTGCGCTCTGTTCCAGTCGGCTTTCCCGCGGGAATTGTGAGCCCAAAAAAAGTCCCTCGCATGGTTAATCACGCTACAGCCCACTGGGTATTTACTCTCTTTGCCAATAGCAAGATTAAATATGACTAGAACTCAGGAAAGATCTTTACATTGGCGTCGACCCCCATCATGGTCCAGCCAATCATAATCATTACACTTGTGTGATCATTTCTCGATATGCATGACCCTGTCTGCATCTCCTCCTTCCCATGATTGTACAAAATATGTCAATTCCACTATCACCACCGACATCCACGCTGTCTAATGAAGACGCCAATTGCCCCCCTTAGTTGGACTATGATAGATACAGACTGAAAGACCCTTGACACCACCTCTCTGGCGCCCTACTTCAACAATAACAACCACTAGTCGTCTGTAATAACCAAGCAACGAAGTTATTGGTTCGATAGTTATGTATGTAACAACTACATATTAGACCACTATAGCATTACTACGGCAAGGCTGTTGACCAAAGTGTCCGGAGAGGGAGTCATGGTATTCGCAAAGGCACCTTCCTGCTCTATATGTTTAAGAACGACAACTAGCTATTCCCAGCAACATCATAACGCATTTGGAGTATATAGACTTTTCCCTCTTTAATCTCGATTTGTACTACAAAGCTCTAAAGAGACGTCTCGCACACTGGCAGATACCGGTACTGCTGTGACGGGTTTCAGCAATTGCAACCACATCCCGCCCTCAGAACACAAGCCACGTTGCTCGTCCTATACAACAACAAAAATTGAGCTCGCACAAGAGACTCATTCAGATACTTGTGGAAGTATCTGTGAAGATCTAATAGATTAGTTATCAAGATTTGGAATTGCAAAAGAGCGGAGCAATTAATTGAGCAGTCATTTCAACAATGGCGGGAGGCTCACTCTAAAGATACAAAACAGGATAGGCGCCACTTAGGCAAGAAGATCTGCCTCTCAACGAGAACCATCAGTATTGTTGGGAAGCCTCGTCCAGGTCGCCACAGTCTATTAAATACCTATAGCTTTATGGGCTGCTTTGTTCCACGCATGCAATGACAACGAGATCTCAGCCTACTAGATGTGCATGCTAATGTATTATCCATCCCGCCGTGAGGTTTAGACTTGGTTCGTTGGGTTTGGTAGTGTACGAGAGGGGTAGGAAATGTACCCCGACTCTTTAACTACACTATTCCAATATAATACTCGCTCATTTGCCTACAACATGCAATTCATGAATTAGATATATTTCAGGATACCCTTTAACTCTATAATTCAGCGCTCTTGGGCACTTCATAAATCATTATCCAAACTCGTACCAAAACAGACAAGGCGTCTTATGTTCCGGTTTTCTGGCGAGACAGGAAATACGGAGGTATCGCCGAGCTCAGGGTAATTGTGCGTTATGAAACGACGAAATCACGGGGCTCCGAAAAAGGAAATATAGACTCGAATTGAGGCTTAGTATTATTCCAGAGTTTCTGCGAATCTACAATCCATATTCTGCAACAGCGCATCAGCACCATCCTCTTCAGGGGGTCAGGTCAACCGATCCTGCTCAGGTTAGCTGATACCGGGAAACTCAGCTGACGCCACTGAAGCAACCTAATGCCGTTTAGGTCATCTCACGTTGCCGAAGAAACTAAATTAATGCATAAATAAATATATTTAAAGAAATAATTTATCTTAGCTAGTACCCTTAGGGCAGGTGCTCTACAGTCACCTGACGTTCTCAGGGTCAGCAGGTCAGCAGACGTTCCCCAGGTCAGCAGACATTCCCCAGGTCAGCTGACGTCCCCAAGGTCAGCTAACTTTCCCCAGGTCAGCAGATATTGTGCAGGTTAGCTTCAGAGCTCTGATCACGGGACTATTATTTTTATTTTTTTTTTTAAAAACCCAGTACTTGTATGCGGCCGTTAGGAGGGCCATGACGAGCCCCTCGTAAGCCCTAGAGGATTTGATCATGTCACCTGACGCCATCAGGCTGCGTGATTCGGCTCAGGTCAGCTGAAGAACCTAGATCAGCGGGTTCAGCATACGGACCTGAGGTAAGTCGCCCTCCTTGTTTCCAAGCCTCTACCTCCGAGGGAACCGATCACACAGGGGGAGCTAACGATGAAACGATTTCTACAGCTTCGGAAGATTAACATGCCCCACTTGTGTCAACCCAGTCACGGTCACTTCGTTAGGCGCATGCCTATATTATGCAAATGAGAAATATCGAGCTATTACCCTGAACTCACTTTCTTGTTACCCTGAATTAATACAAAATTAGCCAGAATCCCACCTTTGGTCTGGTTGCGCAGGTATCTGAAAATAGATCATGTTCAGTTGGTTGACTTCATGTAATATTGCAATAAATATCTATTCGGTAATTAATAGATCTGATTGTATACGCTTTTCTATAGGATTTTGCTATATCTGACACTAGGTGTAGGTATCGTTGCTACATCAACAAGGAAGTGCCTTGTTATTTGGCAGTGGGGAGCTTTTGGAGCCCACGAGGGTCTGAGGATATACTATGGACTGAGCTTGGCGGGAGATATGAGCTATTCCAGCAACATCTATTCTGGAGGTGTTCCTCGCTCTGCCTGCCAACGCCCAGTCCCCAGCCGCTAAACCTTGGGAGACATGCTAGCCATATCAATGGGTTCGTCTAGTTTCGCCTCATGTTGCAAAATTGATCTGCCATCCACTGAGTCCGTAGTGCTAGTAATGGCGGCATTCACGGGTCTATTCCAACCATCACTAGTAACCACACCAATGGCTCTGAACTCCTCTTGCCTTGCCTCACCAATGCAAGCTCGAGATGGGGTATTTTCACAAAACCTACATGTTTAACAATAATCAGATACTTATACGTGAATACTAAGTTGTCTATGTGAAGTCAAGTGTAGTAGCGGTATGAAATAGTCCTATGAATCCAGCGCAAAATATTGATAAACCTCCGATTAAATCTCTCACTCATCCTGGTAACCGCCTTGCAGATTTCCCTGGGAATACAGGGCAGAATAGCCCTCTTGACGGAGTGAATAATATTTCTCCAGATTTACCACAATATAGCTTTCCACATTACCTCTAGTTTTCAGGTCAAATCAACTGCAGGGCCCCTCTTGAACCCCTGCTGAATCGTCTATCCTATTGGTTAGGGAAGAGCGCCCTTAAGCCATTGTGGAATATCCCTCCTATATTTCACCATTCACTCTAATTTAAGATATAATCACTTCACGAAGCGACATCCAACACCAATTCTCACTATCTAGCGTGTATGGGACAGAATCACTTCTACTGGTTTTTATCAAACACTATTTGTTCGTGGCTATTGTCATTTCTTCTGCAATATAATTCAGTTTGTCTTTGTGAACATTTCAATCCGGTTCGGTAGATTTATCTATAGCTTGTATTGTGCAAGTATCTCATGCATCAGTGAGCGAGGCGTTCAAAAGTATATATATACTTCTACATCCTGCCTAGATTCATGTTCATGGCCTACTGAACGCTTTCTGCAATTTTGATTCTGTAACCAGGTTGGGCAATTGATAGTCAATTCCCGAGGGGGTAGTTCAATTGTGACTATAAATCGCCTATAACTATATAGCGACAAAAATGTACCATTATAATACGACGTAACAATAGAGCATAGATCGCAGAAAATTAAAAATATTGAACTCAGGGTAAGAAATACGCGTTCATAATGATAGCCTTGAACTATGCCGGGTGGGGTGTAGCGCTAAGCCAGGCCACTTATTTTTGCCAAGATCAGGCAGTGGCGTAATAAATCTCCAATCAGAACGAGAACATCAGAACATGACACTCTTTTCAATCCCTCCTTCTCTGGATGACACATGTAAGAATACGACTAGAATCAATAATTCTGGCATTGCTAACATATCCTAGAAGAAATCGCCGAAATCACTACCCTCCCTACAGCACACCCTTCGGCAAAGAATTTCTCGGATCAAGCGACAGACTACGGAACCCTATGCGAAGAGGGAATCAACCAGAACAGCTACAAAGGAGCGGGCGGCACTACGAGAGAGTCGGCTCTTGGCCCGCTGGAAGCATTGGACCTCTTGTGCTCTGTTCTCATACAACGGCCCCCTCAGCGGGCATGGGTCCACGATGCTTACCCACACCCGAGGACCAGGGATACCGACGACGGTGAAGTAACATAATTTCAAGCAGTAGCCAGGAAATTATCATACCAGCGGATTATCCGGAGGAACCTGGGAAGAGGTTCGGACTCTGAGCTCGTATCAGAGATGGAACTTATCGAGGAGAATAGACAGACCTCAATTACGGGCCACCTCAGCGCACAAGCACCGAAGCAGAGCTGCAAAAACACAGAACAAGCCAGGGATTGGTATGAGGGGCAGTACGAGCGATTAAAGCAAGCATACGCGGCGAACCTAGCGAAGATTACGAAAGCAGCAAGGGGCGCAGCACCGACCATCTGTGGGGCTAGCAAAAGAGAATGGAATCAGCGACAGGGACGTAGACGAAGCCGGTACCCACCCGAGAGGAGGTACCAGAGCCCCACTGCCGAGTCCCCGCCAGCCTGCACGGATGCGGAGGTAACCACACAGGCAATGGTATCATCCATGGAGACCCGGACAATGGAAGGGCAAAACCTCTCCCACGATAACGCCAGAGGTTACGACAGGACCCTGGGGCCCTACACCTCGACAAACAGCACCGCCACCACAGGAGCCACTGAGTATAGAGAGAATATCCACCAAGCAAGCGCAAGCCGACGCGGCCCCAGAGAGGTACAAACCCGGTCAGATGCGCCCCCGGGTTAAGGAAGATTACATCCTCACTGGTAATCTACATGAAAGAGAAGGTGGAACTCAGCCATGGACTGCGCAGGGAAGGAACTATTCGCCACCAGAGTATTATTAGCACAGATGAGGGGCTGGAATTCTGCACTGGTAGGTGATCGGGGATGGTGAGGGTGGAGGCTGTTCAATTTTGGCAAAATAATTTTCTACTGCCACGAGGTAATTGGTTTCTCCACTGGGGGGGTTATTCTTTCAGTAGCACCAGGTAAATCCTTTCCCCACTGGCACGAAGTCATTTGTTTCTCTGGGCGGTGTCTACTCCTATACCTAGATACTGGGCAGTTCCCTGCCCAGGGTCGCATGACCTAGCGTAGGCTTCTGTGTACTGATTTACCAAATAAACATGATCAGGAAAGAAAGATCACGATCAAGAAGTTCAAGAGCAGGAAGCAGGATATCATAGGGGTATGATTCGGGCTGCGGAGATCAAACACAACTTCGGAGAGAATCCTATGGCCAATTGGAATATGTATAAGACCATCCGATGCAAAATTGGGATATTTATAACAACTTAGAACGACCACAACCGAGTATCTGAGCCTATCAGCGAAGTTTCACTGCCAGCAAGCTGCCAAATACCAGTCCGAGCGAGCCGAACTCCAAGGGAATTACGATGAATCTATAAAGGGAGTGAAATCTACGGTCTGGGCGTAGAAGAGGCTGTTTGGATGCCAGTCGCTCAACAGTGATGCACAGTGTGTGGAGCGGGACCGGCTTGTGATTTCCGGGAATAGTACTCTGGACTGGGACCTCCGATCCTAGCAATGAAAGAGTGACTCAAAATGTTTCAATTAACAACTCGCCGACATTTTCCAACACGAGAACAGGGATTCGAGAACAGGGATTCGGAAGCATGAGAACTTCTACAAAGTTAAGGAAGAGCACTAGGTGCTCTGGGATCTAAGCCTGACCATTATGAGGTTTACCGCCTCGGAATCTGCGAGCAGAGTTCAACAGATCTCCCATGATCCTCACAACAATATTTCGAGTTCCTTAATGTGAGATTAAAGGGATGAAACCGGCGGAAGCACTTTTGTCGAGCCTTACTATATACCAATTCCAGCCTTCGGGAGAAAGAACAAGGAAAGGTCCTTCCAAAATATAGACAAATGAGTGGGTGCTTAGCGGGCTTCCCTACCTGTTCAACAGGCCCGTACGGAATCTACCGAGTATCAGGGAAACCCTTCAGTCCCTAACTGTCAGAATAGGTAATTTTGAAGCAGAAACAGAAGGGGACCGAGAAGAACTACCGTACCGGCAGCATGAGTAGAAACTGTGTAAGATGACCTCAGCGAGCAAGAGAACCTGATTTTGGTTCAAATACTAATGATACATGTGCAGATCCTTGGGTGATTATGATTAGGCACCCTGAAACCCGAGTTGATTGCAAGTTAATGTGCCGCGCCGGGCAAAATGCACCAGCCTGCCGGAGATCGAGAGTTCGGTATTGGGGATTATCAGGCTACAATCTCCCAGAAGAGCGAATTTAATCGCAACAATAGGGGGGCGCATGGGGGTCCTGACATCCATTTGTTGCGGTGAAAGTTCCCAGATTAGGAGCAGAGAGCCAGTGGAGAGTTTTTAGTGTGATGATAGATCCCAAAGTCGGCATGAGGCGAAACTATGTCAGGAGCTCATGCACAACTCATTATAATGGAACCAGGGCGGCGGGGCGGAGGCATGTGGCTTCTTTCACGGGTTATCAAAGCGAGAAATGTCTAATATATTCAGAAACCGATTACCACCGTTATTTGGTGACACACTCTAAGGAGACGCGACGAACGAAGCTCGAGTTGAACTTGAACACCAATATACACTCTGACAATAGGAAAGAAATGTTCGAGATGTTCCTAAGGAGATTTCTAGGCCGTGGGAAAACGATATTTTGGGCTTTAGAAATTAACATTCCAAGGAAGGTACTGAAATGGACCGATTTTCGAGTGAATGGATCACCGGGAAGCGTGCGGAGAAGAATTTGGACGGTCCCATAATACGAATGAATCGACTCTTCGTTGGCACTCGATGTTTACGAAACTATGCAGGGGGCTGATGAACAAGATACACAACATATAGTTGAGCAAGATTTAAAGCGATAAAGGCTTTGGATTTCTTCGGGGGTAACTCTCTCGCGGGATAGATTGGAATATCGCGTATTCGTGCACACAGCCCCGGCAGACCCTTATCGTACTGGAACTCGGTCTTGGAGAGGGCAGGTGGGGTACGGGAGAGGTTTGGCAAACGTTGGCGGAGAGGCCGGATTACAGGGGAACCGACGGATTGTCGGGGTATTACCTAGAAGAGTTAATATATTACCGCGGTGGTTGCACAAGGGGTTGAACGGTTCTATGGGGGCTACAGAGCGCAACACATACATATTAAGACCTCATGCGCATGGAACTTACTGGGAGATGTGGCCGGACCGGGTATCCAGTTGTATCTAAACAATATGGATATAGTCAGTGGGCGCCTTAGGATGAGAAGGAATTACGCATGATAAGCCCGATTTACTAGAATTCGTGGTTTGTCTTCAGCATTGAAAAGCAGAGGATCCGTGTGAGGTAAATGACTTGGTCGCACCTTGCAGCTGGTTGACCAAGAACTGGCCGGTGATCATGATGCCTGGTACCAGCCCTTGGGCAATGTCATTTATTACTAGCCTGTGAGCAGAAAACGAAGAATCAAAATAAGGCTCGACACTGTCGACACTAAAAGGGACTACCTTCAACCTGCAGATGGAAAAGTTTGTACTATACCGAGGGGAAGAAGTCATGACGGTATACTACTTCAACTGTGAAACCGCAATCTCCGATAAAGCGTGAGAAGCTTAAATTATACAGATTTCCAATATGTACAATTTGAGGTTAACGGACCCTCGCATCCATCTTACTACTATATGGCCGCCTTCAGTCACCATTCACATAGGTAGCGTGGAAGGCGGAAAAGGCAAAACTAAAGGGCCAATTCCGGAAGCAGAACCTACGGAGAAGGGGAAGCGAGGACAGAAGAGCTGTGACTGGAGAAGCCAGGTTAACCGTAGAGCTTTCGATTTGGTCTTCCACGGGGCTCATTACTGCAACTACGTAGTGCATGGAATGGGCGAATGAGAACAGAGTTTGTAAAGCTAGGTACTACTGAAACGCAAAGCTGAACAGTGTACAGGTATCAGAGCCCAAGCCGGGTTGATATTCCTGCATGTCGAAAGCTGGGGCAGAGATCAGATATCTGGGATAGAAATGCAGTTCAAGTTAGGTATGGCGAAACTATAAACGAGCAAAACAACACCAATCCAAGCTGACGGACATCAGTATGGTCTTCGATCGCATTCTCTTCCAGAGCTGTGTGAAGAAAGACTAATCATTGGGTTGATTAGAGGTCTGGTTTACCCACAGGCTCCTAGACCGGCTTGAAGTCCACCAACGATAGAAGCCACGGCCCGCAGATGGGTTGCAACGATTTAACTTGCGTTGAGAAAAATGGTGCCTCTTAATTTTTGGGCTATATTTCCATAACCAGATTGTCACTATTCGGTTGTCTGTTACGGTGACGGTGGGGAAAGGTAATGTTACATGAATTCAGAAATAGCAGGACAGTTTAATTACGCCGAGAGAGAATATACAGGGAGCTTAGAACGAGGGTGCTGGGGAAGTTTAATCCTCCCCTTGAGTGCTCACCTTCTCACACTGCGGGAGTATAGGAATGGGATTCCGAGTGGCCTCTCATGATTAGACAGTGGTTGAGTGTAAAGATACTCAGGGAAGAATTTTTTTTACCTGTATATTGGAACGCCTCTCCCGAGACTCAGTACGCAGGGGAGCGATTGTGCAGGACAGGCATAACGATGAGGGGGCTAATTCCTAGACATAAGCAGGAAGAACCCTATGAGGCTCATTTTTGTTTACATGGCAATCATGTTTGTATTGATATATTATAAAAAGCTGAACTGGGTATGTAAGAGGGTAGAGGGCAACCCCGGTATAATCGCGGTATCCTCCTTGAGCAGCAATAATACTAACAAATCTTCGATAACCACTATTCTCCGATCGTTATCCCCTGTTTGAAGTAGAACGGATCGTGCAAATCAAAGCTAAATGGTACGCATTAAGAGAGTTGTACCCCACTTCTGGACTGATATTTCCCCACTCCCGGGTAATACACATCCTGATCCAGAGTTCCATCGACTTCATCGAACGCCCTCCCAACCCTCCCACTCCTTGCTAGCGCTTCTCCGCTCTCTGAAGCATAATCCCTCCCAACCCCCCTTCCGCTTCAACCTCGGTTTATTCCCACGCCTTATTACCATACCCACTGCCATACGCCCTCCTATATCCTTCGGCACCCAATCGCATGTCTAATTCTCCCCTTCCCTGGGCTCCCTCTGGTTGTGAATAGGAGGAATCGTCGGATAACTTCTGAAAGTGATCAATAATAACTTTAGGATCACTAGCTTTGATGTGCCTTTTATCAAATGCAGAAGACCACTTTGCAACAGGATCCGGACACCGATAAGTATTCTGGTGACCTAAATTTCCCCGAACACTGCAACTAAATTCATCATCTGCTTCAGTGTCAGCTCCAGCCGATATATCCATCTCGCTGCTGTCAGTAGCTGCTGGATTTCATGTCCAGTGACTCTAGTTTTTCCACTATCAAAACGCATCTGCAAGGCGGTATATTCAATACCATGGATTTCGGCAGCCCTACGGATTGATTTCCAGCATCCAGATTGCAGTCCTTTTAGCGCTCGCGAGATGGATGACTCCTTTTTGTCCTCGAACTTCACCTATTTTGCTAATCTAGGGTACATAATATGGCCCCCCAAAATTTAGCTAATAATCATCCTGCCCGGAGATGTTGCACTAACCTGAGTCCTAATATTCGTCAAATTCCGGCGAACCATCAGTCAAACCTGCTTAATTGTAAGCATTCAAAGTTGTCCGAGATAGTGTATGCCTGGATGCCAAATGTAGCTCTCCGAATATCTGTCTCGTTGGCGACGGTGTCCTAGTCGCTTTTGTAAAGGTATTATTGTTTCCGACCCCCCCATCCTTTCTACAGACCTTGTTTTGTTGGAGTTGTATACACCTTTAGTCTTTGTCAACTCTTTCCCTTTCTCGTTGATCGATGACTGTGTCTTTGGTGATTTGGTTAGGGGTACATGATGATTGCGAGGACTGTGAATACAAAATTACCTCTGGACGAATCCTTACATTTATTCTCTTTCCACAAATATGTCCGAAAGCAGGAGCAACGGCAGCGATGGGAAGAAGGGGCAGAGTACCATCTGTATCACTACTGTGATTTTCTTCCACCGCACCCCACAGCTGTGCGTCAGGAATTCAATCGGTAATGCCATTGGATCCCCTGGAGCGTAATTCCTAGTGCCAGTGAGATTGACCGAAAAGTGCCCCCTGCGTATGCGCATTTTCTCCAACATTGCTTCGTCATTTCCTCTCTTATGTCTCAGAGAGCCTTACATGTCAGCTTTATTACCCCACTCTTTTCTCCGGTCCCTCTCTCTCCATCATCTTTTCCACCACGTTTGCTGTGTTTCGAATTGTCTTCCCGATTATAATTTTCATGGTCCAAACCCCTTGTCCATTATCTCCCTCACTTTCCTCCACCTTTGCCGGGTCGAGAGACCTTGATGGCCACCCCCGCGTACTCTGCGTAACCATATCCCTGAGTGATTTTGTGAACGGAGTGCTTTTAATTTGACTACCAAGTGGCTTACCAGATGTGAACTTATGTATCGAGTATGATTTGGGGGTGTTCCGCAGTATGTAGATACGTTAGCAATATCCGCCGCCATATATGTGGTTTGGGGTCGTCGGCTGCCCCCAATCAAGGTTCCATCAAAGTTACTGGATCGGATCCGGGAGTATGCTTCTTACATTCTTTCGCCACCCATTGACAGTTGAGACATGGTCAAGTCGTTGGCAATGTTGCAAGCAATAAGGCTGAAGATCTTGGTGGGAATCTGGGTGAGTATGTTGCTAGTGTTTATTGTATTTAGCAAATCATTACTCGCAATTGAAAAACCTAGACAATGACGGGGTAGCGCATTTACACATACCTGGTGGTTCGGATGTATTTCCTTTTCATCCTCAAATTGACTGCCACTTGGATTGTACCCCCTTTCCCAGTCCTATCTCTCCACTCCGGGCTACTTCCTACCCGTCTTCAAATTCAATACCTCCCCTGTTGAGATTCTGCGGATGGCTACTTAAAACCCTGGTAATCTCTGACCTCTTCTATCTGCATCGTTACAGATTTTCCTCGGTCAGTCCACTCCTCATCTTTGTGCATTCCGCCTTGTCCCTCGACACTTACATCCACTAATCTCTTCAACTTCCTCTCTTTCGCATCCACTTGAATCTTCGCAAAGCTGTCCATCCTATTATTCCCTGGGGGATCCGTCCCCGTTATTACAACTTACAATCACTTTTCCCAGTTGTTTCGTAGATATTCGTGATCATCATCCCGAGCAGGGAACCATTTCCTCTGCGGTGCGCCTGCCTGCGCTAAGGCTGGCTGGCGGAGCGTTTCGCTGTATCCGGTCATGATTGAGCCTGATTGTTGTGCTCCTTGATATTGTTGCTTGTTTTGCTTGTGCTACAGATCTCGGTGCGACTGCCGTGCCACGTTAACAAGGCGTTAGGTGTGGAGATCCGCTGCGCATGTGCGGTGATAAGGTTTTCTGCAAGTAAATATTTTGGTTGACAAACACTACAACAAACTTTCTTTCTTGGCAAATGTGGGGTAGACGTAGTGGACGTTACCACCACAGATGATTACTGCAAGGTATTGGGACTTTATCCCCACACTCTCGGTGTTGATATAACAGCAATACGCCGAGGCACAATATTGGAAATACCACTGCTTGGGGGTGAATAGGATGGCGATTGAGAAGGAGGATATCATGGTTTCTTATTTTTCGGGTAGATTTGTATCATAAGTATCAATCAAGGGACTTTGCTTATAGTATGCGAATACGAGACAGGATACTTGCTTCGCTCGCACGTTAGGGGCGGTTGGTAGTAATAGATACCTCGCAATTCATCGAGAGCTCATGGCCGCCCTAGTAGATAACTCAGGCTGCGGGTGAACCCCCTCTCATGCAAAATCGTGGCTGTCAGTCAATACCCGCGCTGCGGGCTGCACACCGGGCTCCACAATCCCACCTACATTCGTTTTCACAATGCGCAATTTCAGTAAATTAAATTGGCTTAGCAATGGAGAGTCTAATATATACTATGGCTACATCCTTCAACGATGAACTCCAATTGGTAATATAGGCTCCTGAAAATAATTTGTCTCATCCTCAATGTTGGCAACTAGTAAAACTCTGCCATGCTCAACCTGGCAATATTTATTGTTGCCATCCCTCCTGACCCTTCCATGGTAGAATCACTGCCAGAGTCTTCGCCGCCACGGCCTATAAATCAAACTTTAGTTCAGGTAAGATTTCATGCATTCAGAGTAGCAGGGCAATGCAGCTAGATATGTCCCTAGCTATGTCAGTAGAAGATCTGGTAGGAACCCCGATGTGGATGTCAGTGCAAAATACATCGGAATCTAGGTAATTCACCGCCAAAATAACCATAGTATGTTGCTGGAAGTGGAGGTGGGAATAGGAGGTGCGGGTGAAGGCGTAGGAATGGAGAGGTTGGAATTGTATAGGAGCACATTACTGCAATGCGGGTATATCGGTCCTACTGGAGTATATTGCTGCCAAAGACGAATAACGAT
>Ga0307511_10001925_pt1 | contig 21845 bp, 26 predicted proteins | sample 13_EM_MG_FD_200266 | JGI IMG/M metagenome (GOLD analysis project Ga0307511, IMG submission 200266) | Populus trichocarpa ectomycorrhiza microbial communities from riparian zone in the Pacific Northwest, United States - 13_EM | ecosystem: Host-associated > Plants > Roots > Unclassified | place...
ATTAACTTTTTTTTTAAATTTTTTATTCAATTTTTTTTTTTTTTTTTTTTTTTTTTGGCTGTAAAATTCTAAAAAAATAAAATAAAATATTTTTTTAAAAAAAGTACCAAAGACAAAGGCGGCTTCCCAACCAGCTCATAACAAACTCCACTCCGTTTTAGTCTGGTTGGCACAAGCTCTCGTAGACTCCGTTTGGGTGTTAGTGAAAAATAAAGGGGAAAAAAATAGGAGGAGGAGGAGCAGGAGGGTCCTTCAATCAAAAAAAAGGCATCGAGTTTTCTTTACGGTAACTCCGCTTAACATGGGGCCGGTGTACTGACTGCACCGGTAAATGTTTACCCTAGTTGGACAACATTTCATTTTTCCCAGAACTAAATGAGCCCATTCGGAATTCCACACGATATATCCGCATAACTAAATATTACCCTCAGGACTGCGCTCAATCACCACTAAGCGCAGTGCTATGAGCAGCTTCAGGGTAAGTAAATTACGGGTGCTGACAAAGCTACTTGGCCTGGGGCGAGTAGAACATCAACATTTTCCAGGAGAAATCTACTTCCCCCAAAAATATCCCCTAACCCCGCACACTACACAAAGTGCACAGTGGGCATGAAAAGCAAACCCCAGAGACAGCTTTTATTCATTCAAGGAATGGGGTAATATAAAAAGCAACGGAAGAAGAAGCACAACCATTATAAAGAGAATTACATAGCTCTCAGCCAGCCAACAAGCTTCACATGTGCGTCCTCTTATCCCCTTCCTTACCCTAATAGATCCCACTATCTCGAGAATTACTTCTTCCAACCCCCTCCATTCCATCCCAAACTCCCTGCTTTAACTAAGTCTTATGACACCCGCCATCATTAACCTCTGGATTCTCTGCCTAATAATAGGATTCTTCATATGCTCATTCAACGCCGCTGGGTTCGTCTTCGCCTGCTGAAGAATGCTCTGCATGACAGGGTCTGAAATAATGCTTGCAATCTTCACCAAAAGTTAGCACTATCCCCAGGAATGAACCTAATTTTGTGAATCTCACCTCTGGATCCTTCTGGATCCTCTCCATGGTCTGCTCCTCAGTTTCGCCCTCCCTAGCAGCATACATGGTCTGCATACACTTCCTCATCAGGTTCTCAAGCTCGGAGCCATGCTTTCCTTCAGTATCGGCCTCTTGAGCAGCAGTAAGTGTGTCCAAGCACTTATTATAATCCCTCATAGCCAGTTGGGCCTGCGCTTTTCGGATATAGGCTCTCATAAACTTTGGATCTCGCTTGATAGCTTCGTCACAGTCTTTAACGGCCTCTGGGAAGCTCATCAACTTTGCAAGGGCGGCAGCACGGTTGGAATAGCCTCGTGGGTCTTCAGGGGCACGCTGAATCGTTTCTGTATAAGCTTTGACAGCGCCTGGCCAGTCGGCTTCCTTGAAGCACTTGTTACCCTCTTCTCGCGCCTGTTCGGCTTTCTCTGGATCGATATAAGCCTTTTTGTCATTCTCAACCTTCGTCTTCTCTACCGCTCGAAGTTTGGCAAGGACGTCTGGTGTACGATGTTCAGTGAGCGATCTTTGATAATATTCAATGGCATTTGCAAGGTCCCCGAGTTTCTGGTATGCATTTCCTATTCTCCCGAAAGCCCTGTACAGCGGATTAGTAGACACTCCAGGAACAATAAATTGTATTCACATACTTAGCAATGAGCTTGAAATCTGCCATCACACTACGGCCTTCCTCGATTGCCAGTTTGCAGTCTTCGATGCACCCTTCATAATCGCTTTTCTCAAACTTCGCTGCAGCACGGTTGGTAAGGTAAGTAATGTCTTTATGGAGCTCCCAGGCACCCGTATAATGTTCAATAGCTTCATCGAATTGTCTCTTCTTGTATTTCTCTGTTCCTAATACTTTCTCCTGATCGGCTTTCGCTTTGTTCTCTTTCGCCTTCTTCGCCTCTTCATCTTCCTCCTCGGGCTCAGGTGTGGGCACTTTAGGTGCGGGGGTTGTTCCCTTTGGCGGCGAAGGGGCATCTGACATCTGTTGCAGTATTAGCATACTGAGACTGACTTAGGCATCTTGGGCTACACGGGCTTACAAGAGTATCTTCTGATGCACTGGAAGCTGAAGGGCCTGCACTAGGTGGCATCTCGATATTCAATCCCAGCAAGACAGCAATAACCTGCATCATCCTCGGATCCCTCAACTCCTCATTTACTTGGCTAGGGTTCTTTGCACACTGCGCAAGCTTCTCCATAAAAGCTTTATCACCCAGATATGCAGCAGTCCTTGGGTTGCTTCCCAGCTTCCCAATCCAGTTCGGGTCTTGGAAGATTGACCCAAGACCCATATCGGGTGTCTGTCCATCAGCAGCGGCCTCTCTGTTGATTGCATCCTTCACAGATGCCAATCCCTGCTTTGCTTGGGCATTTGAAGGTTCAATCTTGAGGCACTCTTCGTAGGCATCCAATGCCCCAACTACATGTCATCAGTGATAGGCCACGGAGAGATGTGTAGGGAGCCCGTGGACATACTCAGATCTCCTTGCCCATGTAAAGCAGCACCTTTCCTAGAATAGCCCTTTGCCCAATCTGGTTTTATTTCTGGAGATCAAAGCAACTTGTCAGCAACATGTCCTCGGTAAAACAGGTGTTAAAAACAAAACATACGTGTGGTCTTCTCAGCATCTTCCAGAGCTTTATCGAACTTCTTCTGGGAAGCATAGCACGCCGAGCGATTTGAGTAAAGGACATGATTTGATGCGTCGAGTTCGATAGCTTTGGTGAAGCAGTCACTATTGGACCTTGGATTAGCGATGCTTAAAATGAGAGATTCCAAGGGAATGTATACATTGCTTTGTTGAAGTCTTTTTTGGCAAACGCAGTGTTTCCCTCCGCTTTGAGCTGTAGAAGCCCGTTAACAGGCAGATTTCTAGGATGGTGGGGTATGGACAAGCTACCTGATCCGCCATGTTTCCCGTTGTTCAGTGGGGTTGGAGAAAAACTTGTCAGAAGATGAATAGTATGTTCAAAAAGATATAGGTAGAAAAGCTCTCGGGTTTTGGACTAGAAACGTAGTGATGGAGGTGGAGGGGCAAGTGGAGATGGGTGCGAAAATATGAGGTCCACCTTTGGAACTCATCGAATGTTCTAGGCGAACCGAGAAACATGAACAATGAACCATCTGCGTAACCTACCTAACGAGAGCTACCTCGGCCCATTGAGCGACCATCTCCATTCTAAACATATGTCTAGGAGAAGGGCGAATTAACTGAATCACTATACAAAGTTCAATCGCTGGTCAAATAAATCTCCAGGAATCTTTACGTGAACTTTGCTGGGAGAATGAAACCAGACTAGGAGAATGAGGAATGTTAGGTACTCGTTCTTGGCGCTTGCTTCAACATGCCAAGATTTCAAATACTGTCGCTGGTTCCTTTGCTTCCAATCAAACACCACATCTTCATATCACCAGGCACCAGCGACTGACTTTGGGTTACTACCGTTCTTGTTACAAAAATGGCAAACTTCGACGTGGCTGCGGCAGCGGAAAAGGTGTACAATAAATGTTTACAAGCACCACAAATACACCTCTTTCAATCATATGAAATCCAGGAGATGGACCCACGGCTGGCGTCTGCCAGCGACGCCCAGCATGTCATCAATCATCTCTTAAATGAAGGGCTATTCAAGATTATGATGCAAGGAAGGGATACGGTGTTCAAGGTGGTTAGCAAAGAAGTTGTCGGCAAGTGAGTTGTACTTGCTTCAGAGTAGTCGAATAACCCAGTACTGACCTTCTGATTCATACAGGCTTGGAGCATTGTCGAGTGATGAGCTTATCATATATGAGCATATCGAGGCTGCGGGTAGAGAGGGTATCTGGACCAAGATTTTGAAAACACGGACAAATCAGCACCAAACCGTGATGACAAAATGCTTAAAAAGTTTAGAAAACCGACGATTCATCAAGTGCATCAAATCCGTAAAGGTTAGCCATCAGCTAGGCCCCAAAATCACCCTATGAACTAACCTAGGCCGAGTCTTCATGTACAGAACCCAGGACGTAAGATCTATATGTTATATGAACTTCAACCTTCTATCGATGTTACGGGTGGACCATGGTTTACAGACGCAGAACTCGATGCCGAGTTCATTGATTCACTACTCCTTGCCCTCGAAAAATTTATTCAGTCACGCACATTCCCAAAGCCTGCGGGTGGTCAACTCCGTTCTGTTCCTTATCCAGCTTCATACACCGGATACCCCTCACTATCGCAAATTACCCAGTGGGTGAAGAACACGGACCTAACAGAGGTAGACCTAGGCGAGCAAGATATCCGTGCATTATTAGATGTCCTGGTTTTCGCTGGAAAGATTGAGAGGGTCCTGGGGGGAACTGCCTACAAATCTCTACGAGGTGCAAAGGAGGCGGACAGTGTCAATGGACTTACCGAAGCTCCATGTGGGAGATGCCCAGTCTTTTCTCTTTGCGAGGAGGGTGGCCCTGTCAGTGCATCGAACTGCGTATACTGGAAGGAATGGCTAGATGCAGCAATATAGCGCAAGATGCCACGGTTCCCTACACACCCGGCTCGCCACTTTTAATATCACAAGCAACGGAGTTTTATGGCGTCGCTCTCCAGTTTTCTTCACATCACAACGCCCGATTTCCCCTCTCTGGCATCTTGTCTATCCGAACTGAACCCGGGATCTGTTTTTTGTAGCCTTTTGGAGTCATGGGGGTTCTTTGGATTGCATGCCAAAAAGAAAATAATGACATATTGTTACCTGCATCCCGCTACATGCACTTTGATAATCTCCATCTCACCGCCGAGCGAGTTTTCTGATTGTTTGACAGTGCCTTCACAAGATCTGATGCATCGGCAGTCGCCGCATGCCCTTATTTCTTCGGGAAAGTATCTGGAACGAGACTATGAGGACATGGTAGCGGCAATACCTTTCATTGCCCCTGGACTTTCATATCTAGATCTGGCCGAATCCCTGCAATGCCTGGTAGCTGCCTGGGAATTTAAGTAGGCTAGGCATCAAGTGACCCCCCTCAAGCTGGCAAGCTCATAGCTGTGACGTCGTCTTCAGTCAATTAGAAACCTCGTCACACAATATTCCATCTAGAGTATGAAGGCCAGAGGAAAAAGATAGTTCAATTCTATGCCTGAGGTTACAATAATAACCAATACCCTTGTTTCCTTTCACTTTCGGAAGTTACATCCCCCTGTGCAGGAATACCATGGTTCTGACAATTGCAATGGCCCCTTCGTCATCGCTGCTCTCGTGGGCAGGTGACTCTTCAGGGATGTATGCTACACCTCCGATCTACTGACTTGGATGCTGTGACGCCTAGTAGGTATTGGTTTGGACCCTGGGTGTTAAGGTCCACCGACACATCCTTCTAGAAGCTTTGGAAACCCCGAGCCTAGCCTATCTTCGCCCCAATATACGGATAGCTTCACTAAAAAAAATTCCTCGGAGAAGGCACCTTCTATTCTTCGATATCCTCCTTCACCGCTATACTAACTATATAAAAGTCGTAGTTCGCGAAGGATGTACACGTTCAACGCCAATGACGATGAGCTTTATTGAGTCTCGGCCTTATTCCACCATTGTGGGCAGAGCAGATCTACAGTGGCTTGGGATTAGAATTCAGGTCTGTGAGAAACCGATTTCGGCTCTGCACGCTGCTTCTCTAAGAACCTATCGCATTTCACTGCATGCGACACAAAACAGCCACTGGCAGACCTACAACCTAAAATGCGGCGAGCCATTTAGTCAGCGAGCGGCAGGTTTAGTAGTTTGATTAGCACCAGGTTCAAGGTTGCTGCCTCCGCCCTGGTGAGCATTGCTCATTTGATGGTAGAAGAGGCCATCGTTCAGCTGAGGATCATGGCGCTATCTAATCATGGGGCAGCGCATGCTTGCGGTTGCTTGCAATATGACCAGGGTACGGCATGATATGTTGAAGCGGTATGCAGCCTGCACATGACTTGCGCGGCTCCATTGCAGCCGCTGCTGCGGAATGACCGTAACCACAACAACATCCTTCCATTTTGGTCCGTGGTGCCCAGCGTGGTGCCGCCGCTTGAAAGCTGGAGCACCACGGCCACTGGGGAGGAAGTTTCAATTGACCTTGGGCGCTCCATCTCCAACACATCTCACACTCTACCTCCCACCTATGCAGAGTAGAGTCTACATTGCCCTCCCCTCCCCCACTCTAGGGTCGTTCGAGTCATCGCCCACGTCCGGATCTCTAACCAGCCCTCTGCATTTTTTTCCGATTGTGTACAGTTATGATGGTACTGAGTGTACCCACACCGCTGTGAGATGTACTACATACATAGCTCGACTAAAGTTACAGTACATGTGCGAGTCTTGCAACTCCGTTTTAAGCTAAGTATGACTCTTCGAACATATGGCATGCTTCGCCGAGTTTCTGATGCGCTCAAGCTGAGAAGGGGCCGAGGCGTCTGCCTTCACGGAGAGCAAATCACAAACCAAGGATTTGTGTTGTTTCGATTGTAACCTAGAATTAATCTCGAGAGCACCAACAGGCTACTATCTTTTGCTCTAGCTACACTTATTTGCTCCGGAAGCGTTTCGAGGCGCGGTGTCTACCCTAGGTCGGGAATGTCGCCATACCCTACCGTCGTCATTTCCCGGCTTCCTTCCGTGTAGATGAGGATGTGGTCCCTCGGATCCAATGAGATATCCTTCTATGGAGGAGGGATTCCTCTCTGTAGCCCTGCCTCCTTTTTTGTTTCTTGTCATACTATCCTACCAATACCCCGACGTTGTAATAGATTAACATTCTGACTTGAATCAGTCATACGTTGCTGCCGAAGCTTCTCCGGGAGATTGATACCTAGTACTGCGGATGCCTCACCATGGGAGGATTTGCATCTGGGGGTGGCTTCCTTTGGTTTCAGCTGCCGCAATATTCACGGTGATAGGTCAAAAGCGAATTGGTGCAATTCGGCTACACATGGAGCAGGGCGCAATAACGTTTTTTTCAATTGTACCTCCTTGTCACCTCTGCATCCTTAGTGACGGCATAAATCCGACTAATCGGGCCCCATACAATGCAGGGCGGGACTTTGGAACCACCAACAATGACACAACCCTGTGCCATCCCCAATACCATGGCGGAGAGGTGGGGAGTGAAACACAACGGGCGAGGGGTGGATGGGTGCAGAGTCTTTCATATAACATATAAAGCTCCCCCATTCTGCACGGATCTTGTCTTCATCCCAGCCATCTCCACTCGACCATCGTCAGACACAAGCTCTTCTTTATCCAGTCCCATACATCCTCCCCGAATATCTATAAAGCCATTCTACCCCCCTTCAAGAATCCCCAAAACCAGCAATAGCCTTAGCCATCACACCCGCACAACACTTGCTTAATACAGATAACAATTTCTAAATACTCGATAATAATTATGTCTGACCTTTGGTACTGCGTATGTACCCTTCTCAATCCCCTCCACTTAATAATTTATATCAGGTTCCCCAATGGTAGATTCCTAACATCATCTTTCTCTATACAGGAATGGTGCGGTTATGGTCCTCACAACCCAGCAATTCACGTTGCGTGCATTATGTGCGGTAGACGATACGATCTGTCGTTCTCCACAGAATCATCTGATGTTCGCGCTACGGATTTCCTAAATCCCTCAAAAGTACGGCCCAGGGAGCTCAAAGATGAATTGAATGAGCTCCAAAACGACTTCTCTGATGACTCCTCCGAAGGCTCTTCAGTATCAGCCAGTCAATTCAATGTCCCTCTATCGAGACATCGGCCTCTATCATCACAATGCGACCAACTACCCAATACGGTGATTGAGCTTTCCTTAAACTGTATCAAGTATAACGGCATTGCATAATTCGACGACCCCCTTCTCTTCGGACCCGGCATAAGATTCCCATTATCTCTGCTCCACCAACATCAACAAGACTACCACCTTTTCGCAACCTTTGCTCAAATACATATCTCCGTGATCAGTGCACAACACCGGCATCACTGATATGTTTTTCAGCAACGGGACGTTACAATTTGTGGTTACACACAGCGACCCTAATGGTTGTGGTTCGGCAACGCCACACGAGCTCCATGAGGCGGTGTAGCCCCGGGGGCAGGGGTGGTGGGTTTCCTATGTTCTGGTTTCTTCTTTCTAATTTCCATGCATGGCCGTTCTAAGAGGAATGCAACAATCCCGGCTCGACTTTTCCTACTTCTTCTTCTTCTTGTCAGCTCATTTAATTCCCTGATTACTCTTTGTTTTCATTATTAGATCCTTTTTCAGCGTTTCAAACTGCATGTACGGCCCGGGCGTTTCGCATCCTGTACCCAACAATAGATTTTCCTTTTAACTCGCATATTTTAGTTATCGTCATATGCATGGATGGATTCTCTTAGAGATTTATTTTTTTGTTTTTTTTTCAGACCTCTTGTTTAATACTACTTAGCTTGCATTACGTTCGTGGTATCTTTAATATACATCTCTATAGCCAGGTATCTTGATTGACGTTTCACTGTGAACTACGGATACCAATCCCGTCATTGCATCAGCCGTCGGAAACGGTTAGAAGCCCCTCTCAATGAACATTCGCTATACCTCTCAACATCAAATAGGTCGTCAAAATAAACTGACGTCCTAACCCGAGCAAGATGCGCCACACCGCGGAAAAGCTAAGGCAACCCATCCCCACTGCGGATTACCATATTGGGAAGTACCTCTGGCGCGCAACTTCTGTGTCAACTCTAAACCCTTAGTCTGAGTTGGTGGCGACTCGGTCTGTACTTTAGGTTAGGGGCTTTAGTCTAGTTGCAAAAGGAGGTTATGCCTCTTCGAGGGAAGTTTGTGCCGAGACATATGCATCACTAGCCTAGTCCGCGCGGGGTTACCTTACGTGGGAAGCTACCTGAACGAGGCGGAGCTCATAAATAACTTAATGAATTATTGTTGGGGAATTTTCCTCCACTTTGCCAGTCCGACAACAGTTTGATTGATCGTCATGGTCAGTTCACCGAGCGTTACGAACCCGTACCTGCTGTAAAAGACCAAAATTGGTGTAACATCAACATAATCGTGTTGAGAGTTATTACAATTGCATAAGTACGGTACAACAACAGCGCCAGCCTCTTTGCCTGCAGAAATTCGAAACAAGGAGCGTATCATGATACATCTAAGTCTTCATCGGATTAATTACAACATAGGCTTTACTCTGTAATTCCATTCTCTAGCTCTGTCTCATATCGGTCTCCTCCTTAGTACTAGTGCTAGCCGCAGCATCGATATAGGTACCTATTGTATGTAACTGAGTTTCTCTCTTCTCGCTGCTCTTAATTCCGTGCAGTGTCGCAGCTGGCACGGTCCTTCTCTTCCACTCCACTGGTACCTCCATCATGAGCCTCTATACATATGTATCACCGGTCGTCTAGGCACGGGTAGGGCTGAAACAGCCCTTTATTGGCTATGGTTTCAGATTTGGAGAGCTTGAACAACTGTAGTATGGTTGCGTAAGTGCACGAGCAACTGCTTCTTCGGGCTAGTCTTTCATGGTTCCGTTACCTGAAAACCGAGGAAAGCTTGATCCCTCGCAGGGTGCATGGATAAGCTAGTTCCAAGATATACGTAGGCGATGACGTTTCGAATCAGACGCCAGCTCGATACGAATAGAGCGCATAAGACTTCAGGCCAGGCGTAACTAGCACTCAATTGTTTAGACGAATAAATGGAATTCAACAGAGCCGCAGGGTCCCAAGGACGATTGGTAAAATATATACATGAGGCGAGGTGCAGCTCGTATAGACTAGTCCCTATCTAGATCGATTTCTAGACTACACAAGCAATTACCTTTTTTTTATACCAATTGTATGCGCATCTGTTATGCAAACCAATCGCAAATGAACCGAAAAGGCATGGAGCGTGAATCTATCGTTCTGGAGAATGGAGTCATAACAATCAATGGAATTAATCTAAAGAGCTATGAAATTGTACTGTAGCAAGCAAGTCTGAATGCGACAAGCCCAGATTCAGCTAGGTGCATACATTGTTGGCATGCGTGTCGTGCAGATTTTATGTCTTTATCTTGGGTTTTGTTGCTTTTCGATCAGATCCGTAATCCATATAACCATCATGAGACATAGTCACCGTGGTGGTAACTATACATATGGCGTATACATAGTACGCGTCCCCTATTTAAATTAAGTTATTGAGATAGTTAGATTTAATCAACCATCTTCTACGTAATACAATACAGCTTCAGCTTCGCTAATCATGTGAGTAGGGTAGTGCGCATACGTCGAATATCGCAGTTTTGACAGCTGCCAGAGAAGTAATCTGGTTGTAGTCAGAGAGGACGGGGTCGGCGGGGCATAAGCGACTGTTACTAAGCAGGCTTGGTTTACAAGGTGCATGCTTATACAGTAGTCGTCTAATTGTCATACGGTTCGGATACCTACTAAGTACTAGGGTGCCGCGGAACATAAGATGCAGAAGCGAAGAGAATTCTCCATAGGAAAGTGCCGAACTACTTACTGCAGTATGGTGAACCCCTGAGCCCGCCAGCCCCGTGGACCAAGAAGTCAGAAGCGACAGAGTAAGCTTTCATAAAAACTGCTGGGAACAAGTTAATAATCTTATGTACTAATACCCAATTCGGGCCTATTCCCCACGAAGTACTATTGACTCTGTACATAGTCTGGTTTGACACTGCAGTCTGCTTGCTAAGCATCTGCTTAGCGATGTACACGGACTTGACACTATGAACTATGACCGACCAACTAAAACAGCCCCCAAGCGTAAGAGCCTCATGATTTAACCAAAACCCAACCCCCCCAAATAACAACAAACCCTGCCAACTTTAACCCCGCCAACCCCACCATATGATAAACAGATAACCCACCTCCGCTTCTACGCGCACGACTCAAAAGTCACCTATGAGTAAGAGTCAGAGTGACTAATTTCCTTCATATAGGTGACTCTTATGAGCAGATCTGCTCACGTATTCATTCAATCGGCTATCAGTTCCCCCTTTTTTTTTTGGTTTAGTACCTACGGGGCTCAGAAGGTAAACAAACGATCTGCGGCGCTGGTTGCTGCCAAGAAAATTATTCACTCGCCGCTTTATCCAGGAAGTCTGCCTACAGGGCGCTAGACCGGTGACCGTAACGCTAATTTAGGGACTACCTAAAAAGGCAATTTTCAGTTTTGAGCTGAGGTCACGGGGTATGAGTAGGACGTTTGGTGTATAAATGGAGGAAGAACCTCTACTGGCCAATTGCAATTGTCCTTTTTTTAGGGGTCTTGTGAGTCGGAGTCACCGCGCGGGCACTGAGGGTGATCATACAAACTATAGCTAGTTTGATGTAACAAGTGAGGTGAACTATGAAAATAGATCTTCTATATTATTAGTCTGGTTGGTATATTAGTGGACATCAAATCTCCGGATTGATTACAGTTGATGCATCCCATGTGGTCTCGTGCTAAGACTCCATGCAAGGGAATTGAAAGAGTTTGTGGATAAGTAATCGTTATATTTTGAAACCTTGTGCTTCTAGGTCCTGCCAAAGGCTCTAGAATGGTATCCAATCGAGGCAAAATCTACAGCTGTTAAACTAAACAACAAACTGTATTAGTCTTATGATTAATGTACTGATGATCATGTATACTGCATCTATGTCTATCACTATACATTGACAACTAAAAAATACCCAATTCCTAACCTCAGGTGCCAGAAATAAGCTTTCATTTCAACCAATTGGGGACAATGTCCAAGTTTGTTCAAAAACGCATCTGAGAACCTACCGAAGTCATGTATGATCGATCCTCGGCTTACATTGCATGCGTTGCCGGTGCTGGTGTGATGGGTTTATGACTCCGAAAAATGGGATTTCGTTGATCCGGCTTTTAGCAGGATTCTGTATATTTCAAGAAACTTTGATATTGCTGTACTTATTTCCGCCTTGGGGGCCTGATTACTAATATTTCAAGAAAGTCCTGTCAATGTATCTGACATATATGACCAAGTGTAGCAGAGACTACTTCACCGCCTGTAGACTTGTCGTCTCCTGGAATATACCAGGAGTAGCAAAATTGTGCCCTAGGCCTCCATCTAGAAGAATCTACAAGCCGCAATTAATTCTAGCGGCCTGTATAGAGTGCTCATGTTTCGCATCATCTCAAAGCCCCCGGTCGGCGTCTAGGTCGTCCAATCATCTGCGCAAGTACGGAAGAGTCAGGACCAACAGTAGTCCCGAATGGTCTCGTGCATTTTACCGAATCCGTAGTGGATGTAGCGGATATATCACAAACTCCGTTGCTCAGCCAAAAAATACTGCCTCAATAGGTAAATAGGTATACCGGGGCAGTTGCTCCGACCCACAGGCTACGGCCTTTCTTTTTTTATATCGCAGCCCTAGACGCTCGGATATTGCAGATAACCTTGCTCCCACGTGGCTCATAGGCCGTGCGTTCATATTGAATTACATACAGTATATATAGGAACCCGGGTAATTAAAGTACCAATACTTCAGAACAGAGGGGGAGATTGAGAAACATAGCTGCATGCATGCAGGCTGCTGCTGCCTAACCGTATCACCCACATCCATCCCAAGTCATTGGATCACAACAATCCAGAGCAGACATAGTGCGCAAAAAAAAAAAAAAAAGTGTGCGAGCTGCGCGGATCATGGGCCTCGGTAATTGAGTTTCGATCCTGCTCCCCCGAAAAAAAAACAATTTTATGCATGATTCCTGCACCTTCATATGGATGTGACTCCCTGAGAGCCGTTTCCAGACCAATCAAGGCTTCTCTCTTCCAAGCCCTTTCTTGTACATCTCTAACGCCCTACCCTTGGCCTCAAAATGCTTCACAATCGGTTTCGGGTACCCCAAAGCTTCAATTTTAGCCCACTCCTTCCAATCCAACCTGTCAAACGGAGCATGGATTGCCTTGCCCTTCACATGCTTCAATTCAGGAACCCACTTCCGAATATAGTCGCCTTCTGGATCAAATTTCTCGCTCTGCAGTAGCGGATTGAAGATCCTGAAATAAGGCTGTGGGTCGCAACCACTTGACGATGACCAACCCCACCCACCATTGTTTGAAGCGAAATCGCCGTCAATCAGATATTCCATGAAAAGTTTCTCGCCCTTGCGCCAGTCTAGGCAGAGGTCTTTGGCTAGGAATGAGGCAACTATCATGCGTGTACGGTTGTGCATGTATTTCATGGCCGTGAGTTGACGCATTGCAGCATCCACAATCGGATACCCGGTGCGGCCTGTGCACCATGCCTCGAAATGAGCGTCGTTATATTGCCACTAATAGATGTTAGCCGCGGCTATGCACAGTCCTATGCCCAGCCTACCGGAATGTTTGAATATTCTACTTTAAATGGTTTCGTCATGCTATATTTGGTATAAATATCTAGATCTCCAATTAAGGGGCATGGTGATACATACCAGACCCATGGGAAATTGATCAATATACTTCTGTAGAATTCTCTCCACCCCACCTCTGAGATCCAGCAGGTAATACCCTTATTACCAGTATTCAGGGTCCCGTTTCCGAGTAACTCTCGGGCCATGTTCACGGCTGTCCGGGAGCTCAGTGTCCCTGCTGCAAAGTGAACACTCAGAACGCTGGTGCCATTGCCGCTAGGGAAGTCCCGCTGGTCCTTATAATCCATAATTTTCTCATTCAAGAATTTTTGGAGTCTGGCTAAGGCTTCTTTCTCCCCTGGTGGCCACGTAGATCTAACGTATTCAGCCTCCTTGGGATCCAATCTTTTCCCTTCAGGGCATGGTGGAATTGGGCAACCAAATAAATTTTTATAATAAGTACGCGTTTCCTTAGGATTTGGTGTCGGAGGAGGGAGAATATCAAGGTATTTGAGATTCTCATGTAGATATGCTACCCAGGCCTTGAACCATGGAGTGAATACCGTAAAAGGTTTCCCAGTACCCTTCGTGAGTAGTGCACCTGGTGGAGCAATGACACTATCGTGAACAGCAGTGAAGTTGATATTTTTTTGGAGAGCCATGTTCACAATCCTGGCGTCCCGCCTAAGCTCATCGACCTCATACTCCATGTTCCCAAATATATGGCTTGCGTTCCACTTCTCCATAAGCTCCATAACTCTCTTCCCCGTATTCTTGCGGTCCTCCACCACTTCCACCCACAAAGGTATATGCAAGTTATCCAGGTCTTCTTTCAACACTTCCAGTGTTCTCAATATGAAATCCACCCTTGCTAGGCTTTTAATGTGTGCTTCATAGTCTTGCGGGGATACCAGAAACAAAGCAATCAAACTGACGCCCTTAGATTTGGCCCTTTCACAAGCCATATGTAATGCTGTGTTGTCAGAAGCTCGTAGATCTCCCCTGAACCAATGCACTACTGCGTTATTAACAGGTATTTCTGATCGAGCAGTAGATGTATTGGAAAGAGCCTGCTCCAATTGATCGATAGGCCTTTGTAGCTGCCCAGACTTGTACATTTCCACCCTTTCATTAGACATCTCAGCTGGGTAGTACTTCCTCATCACAATCTCGTCTTCTTCCGGCGACAATTTAGGATAATGGTAACGAGGTATACCATCACCTTGTAACTCAGGATCCATCCCGGGCCGATTGTGCTCCGATTTGATATTTTCCTTCTTTAGTGGAGCAGCTCCCGGGATGTGGGTGCTCTTGGAGGCCACCGGAACATTGTGTACATTGCGGTGAGATGTATGTTCGGCTTTGATACATGGGGTATTTGATTTCGGCATTGAAGTGGAAGCAACCGAGTCCCCGGCTTCTAACTTGGGTCGACGGGGATTTGTCGTCAGTGGCGTAGACGGAGCGAGGAAGTCGGTGAGCTTTCTCTTGCCAGAGGAACGTGTTGAAGGCATCTCAAGATTCGAAACGCGGATGGGCCTATATACTGAAAGAAAGCAATGACGCGTTAATGAGGCAGACATATCACTGTACACTACTAACAGGAAGCGGATCTAGAGGGTACTTGGGCCAATTGATACCCACACTCTTCTCAATTAGCTAGTTAGTTCCGAGGCTATAGTAGCTCTTGCGTAAGCAAAGTATAAGAAAGAAGTTGGTTATGGAGTAATGGAGAGGTGAGTAGTACTTTATAATGATTCATTACCGTGCTATCTCCAGACTGGGGCATCATTGCGGGTGTGGCAAGCTTCCCGATCCAAAGCTCCCTTCAATGTTCTGTGAGGACCGGATATGTACAGTGTTACCATACTCCTTGAACCTCAACACCACAGAAACGTCTCCATCGAATAACCGCAAATTACAAGCTTATAGCCAACATAGGTGACCCTTGCATGTCGGGTAGATCAGTATTTGCGTCATCGTAACACAAAGGATTCAGAGGTATCCATATCTCAACGTGCAACACAATCGTAATCGCGGAGAGGCCTAGTATTCTAGGATCAGGGATGGCGATTGAGGAGGCGTGATGTTGGTCAATTGAAGTGCAGAAACTCCAGCCGGACTAAGAAATCGATGATATACCGGTAACGTGGTTCGGGCGACGGGCCGGACCATCCCACCCATGTCAATCTCTGCCTCGGTCCAGGGCAACCCCACCAAAGTTTCCCACTTTCTGGAACTATGGTTTAACGTTTCACGATCCTTTGCTTCACATTTGGTTGGGACTGGCCTTTGGACCAAATCGCAGTTTTCCAAGCGGAGACGGCCGATAGCTTCTTTTAACAGTACAGTACTCCTGGTATCCTCATAATGTCGTTTGTCTTCTCCAACATCCGGTCGTCCCTCCTTCTTCCGGCTGCTGTAATATCAGCGGTTGGCCTATCAAGCTACCTGATCCTCAGCTGCTCTCCCTCTATCCTGCCAAATCATATCCTGTCACCTCGAGCCAAGCTCTCATCTCTCACGGAAGACGAAATCGCTAAACTTCCCTACCCACCTACATTCTACCCTGGAGGACGCTGGGTTAAAACCCCCCATGGAACGATCCGAGTATACGAGTTTGGTCCCGTGAACGGAAGGAAAGTGCTGTTTGTTCATGGCATTTCTACACCTTGCTGTGTATACCGTGACCTAGCGTGGAGGCTTGTTGAGGAGGGCAACTGCCGAGTTATGCTTTTTGGTATGGGACAGACAAGTCACTATCCCCACTATAGCTATGCACCTGAAGCTAATATCATCCCAGACCTCTACGGCCGTGGCTGGAGTGACTCTCCAGTCGACAGACCCCATGACAGCAACCTTTACAATACCCAAATCCACTATGCCCTTCTCTCCTCGCCCCTCCCTTGGCTTTCCCCTCACGAGACCTTCTCCGTAGTTGGGTACTCTCTTGGTGGATGTCTCGTCCCGTCCTTCATTCTCTCCCTCCCAGAAGCCCAACTCGCATCCATTTCTACAGTCATCCTCGTCGCTCCCGCTGGACTTCTACAAGCAGCAAAGATGTCTATTTTCCCAAGGCTCGCTTATAACGGATGGCTCCCCACTGCCCTACAGACCTTCATAGCAAAGCGCCACATGCGCAAAGGTATACAGGAATTTATGGTTGATAATACCGACCGGAACAGGACGCTTGACTTGGACTCGATAGCTGGCTGGCAGGCTAGTACACATGAGGGATTTTTAACGGCTTGGGTTAGCTCCTTTAGGTATTGTCCTATTTTTGATAGCAGGGAGATGTTTACAGAGTTTCGGAAACTAGTGGATACAGACGCGTTTGGGGTGAAGGAGGAAAATGGCAGGGTATTTATTTTGATGGGAGGCAAGGATACTTCCGTGAAGTTTGACGACGTGGTGCCAATAATGAAGGAGATACTGCACCTGAAAGATGAGAAGGAGGTGGATAAGGAGGGGTATATTAAGTGGAAGGTTTGGGAGGGTGCTGATCATGCATTGGTTTCTAATAGTGGCTCGGAGCTTGCGCGTGAAATATTGGCGTTCTGGGGAGTAAAGGAGAGGGAGCAAGAGCAAGAGCAAATGCCACCAGCGGACATGGATCAATCATGGGTGCAGGCTTAAAGATGCTTACCTATAGATTTGGGAGTTTTACCGGAATAACAATAAGACCAATGCTTGGATACCGATTCGGGATGTTTTACAATCAGGAAGTTTGATAACACCTGCTATAAATATCGAAGTGAATTGAATTGAATTGATCGTATGACTGTATTTCCTTTATTATAAATAATCCAAATTCATAGACACAATAGAAACCACATACATACCAAGTACATAGTATTAGTTACTCTGAGAGAGAGCTACCACTCTTCTGGGCCGTAAATGTTTGAGAATGTGAGTAATGTATTCAGGGTAACCCGCATCTCACCCCGCGTTTGCCAAGCCTCAACCAACTCTAATTAACGCGTAGATAATTCTGTCGCGTCTCCCCACGCAACAGTTTGGCTGCCTCACACCCAAACCAGGAAAATGGCCTCGGACTCAGAGGACGACGATGGTGATCTCAATATGATTTGTAGTAGGACCATTGCCCCACAAAAGTCAAATGATATCCCAAAGCAAACGAAAAATTTGGCAGGTGAGTAATGAGTGATATAACGTATATTGGGGCTATCTCTAAGCTCACGATAGCAAAGCCGTCTGACTCCGATGATCCCGAAACCGGTTTGGCGGAGGGATATGATTCAGCGTACACGGATGATGACGACCTAGATGCCCCCCCGAGGGTGAAGATTAAGAATTATCATTCGCAAAGCCAGAGTCAGTGTCAAAAGAAATCGCATAAACTACCCCACATGGAGGACTCAGATGGGGAAAGTGATGGAGTGATGGTAAAAGAGGAAGTTAAAGTGCGGACAAAATCCCGCGGGGAGGGGATGGGAGAGAAGATCCTAATGACTGAGGATGAAGAGGAGGACGAGTATGAGAAATGGAGAAAGGCTAAACAGAGGGATAAGGAAAGGAAGAGGAAAAGGGTTGGGAAGGAGGGCGGTGGATCTGATATTGCAGGTGGGGATGGTGCGATGAAGAAGCAAAAATTGAGTGTGGATAGGAGTAATAGGCTAATAGTCGGAAAGAGGCCGACTGTAGCTGCAAGGTCAAAGCAGGGAGCAGTTGTGGGGAGGAGGCCAGGCGCGAGTGAGTACACTCTCATCATTTCTTGGGATAATTTTCAATAGGGCCTGTACTGATAAATTTGGGAAATAGCGCTTAATCGAAAAGCCCGCATGTTTGACAGTGATGAGGAAGGGCTTGAGGAATCGATATCTCAAGTACCCGAAAACGTACAGAAAAGGAAAGAAATTATCGACATTGCCAAAAAGACGGCAGATGAGCTTGCGGCGCTCAAATTACCCCCAAGTTACGAGGAGGTGGATTTCTCAGATGATGATCGTTTAGTATGTAAAACTTCTCCCTTCATTTAGGAGAAATTTTCTCCACGTTATATCCTTATGTTGAATTCTTTTCCAGGAGGATCTTGCGGAGCGCCCGTCCTTCCCCAACATCAGGCCTCCCGGCACATACAAAGACATTCCTATGAACACCTCCCTCGGCATCATCCCCGCCCCCATCGCCCAATGGCTCCGTGACTATCAAGTTGAAGGCGCCCGATTTCTACACGAACATTTCGTTTACCAGCGTGGTGGCATCCTCGGAGACGACATGGGGCTTGGCAAGACCGTACAGGTCATTGCATTTCTCACTGCTGCATTTGGCAAAACTGGCGATGAGAGAGATAAGAAAAGGATGAGGAAGATGAGAAGATTAGATGGTAGTGAGGAAGTCTGGTATCCGAGGGTGCTGATTGTGTGCCCCGGGACGTTGATGGATAATTGGAAGAGTGAACTTGATACATGGGGATGGTGGATATATGATACATATCATGGAAGTAGGGAGGACAAAGATAGTACTTTACGAGCTGCCCAAAATGGGCTTACGGAGATTATGATTACGACATATACTACATACAAAAACCACCGGGATGCTATTAACATGATTCCTTGGGATTGTGTTATCGCAGATGAGTGTCATATGATTAAAGGTATCCCCTATTTCGTTCCTTACCCCGAACTTTCTCTAGAATTTTTTAATTTTTTTAATTTTAAATACTTAGTACTCATGTACCTAGAAATCTAACTCTCTCCTACAGAACGCAAATCCGACATCACCAAAGCCATGAATGATGTCAACTCCCTCTGCCGTATCGGTCTAACTGGCACTGCTATCCAAAACAAATACGAAGAAATGTGGACCCTCTTGAACTGGTGCAACCCCGGCTCTGTCGGCCCTCTCGCCGTTTGGAACAAAACAATTTCTCGTCCACTGAAGCTAGGACAAGCTCACGATGCTACTAATCGACAGCTTGGCAACGCCCGCCGAGTAGCACACCAACTCGTCACAAACCTCCTTCCAAGGATGTTCTTGAGAAGAATGAAATCCCTAATAGCAGGCCAGCTTCCAAAGAAATCGGATAGAGTAGTATTTTGCCCCTTGACGAAGACGCAGACAGACGCGTACGAGAACTTTTGTGAAACGGAGAATGTGACATTAGTGAAGTATAGTGGGAAGATGTGTGACTGTGAGAGTGGGAAGAAGAGAGGGTATTGTTGCTATAAAGAGAATGCCGAAGGGAAGAGTTGGAGGGAGTTGGTGTTCCCGTGTATCCAGAATGTGTTGAAGTTATGTAATCATATCTCAAACTGGATTCCACGTAAGCTGTGGCCATTGCTGTTACCCTGAGTTGCGTTCCGATATCTGATATATTTGGTGCTGCAGTGAACGAAGAGCCTTCGGATAAGCGTGCAGAAAAACTTCACTGGTTGGGGCAGTGCCTTCCTAACGATTGGCAGAGGCTGATGGATCGCCCACCACTGGAAAACTACATGGACCCTGAGCTTTGTGGGAAATGGATTGTACGTCACGTCCTGCTTCATAGTTATGATTTATACTTACTGGTATCCTTTTAGATTCTCCAGAAGCTCCTCTCCTTCTGGCATTCCAATAGGGACAAAGTTCTAATCTTCTCCTACTCTATTCGCTTGCTCAACATCCTCCGCAACCTTTTCAACAATACCTCCTACAACGTAGAATACCTCGATGGCTCTATGCCGCTTGAAGAGCGTATGTAGCCTCTAACCCACTAGCTCACTCAACCTCTTGTCCCCCAAGACCAATGCTAATGTACCTTAGGTGCCCGTGTTCTCTCTATATTCAACACCTCCCCCCTCTCCTTCATCTTCCTCATCTCCACACGTGCCGGGGGCGTCGGGCTAAACATCACCTCTGCCAACAAAGTCGTCATTTTCGACCCCTCATGGAACCCCTCCCATGATCTTCAAGCTCAAGACCGCGCCTACCGGATTGGTCAGCGTAGAGACGTCGAAGTCTTCCGCCTCGTATCGGCAGGGACAATTGAAGAAATTGTCTATGCGCGACAGATCTATAAGCAGCAACAAGCCAATATTGGATATGGGGCTAGTACGGAACGGAGGTATTTTACAGGAGTGATGGGTGAAGAGGGGAGGAAAGGGGAGCTGTTTGGGTTGGTGAATATGTTCACCTTTCAGGGGGATGGGGGCCCGGGCGGGTTACTTGTTAAAGAGGTGGTGAATAAGACGAATGTAGCGGAAGGGAGGATGGGGGTTAAGGTCATTGGGTATGAAGCTGCAGAGGCGGATAATGAGGAAGAGGATGAGTTTTTTAAAGCCGAAGTTATGGATAGCGGAGATGAAGAGGAAGATGGGTTTAGTCAGCTGGAGGCGTTGGATGGGGCGAAGCGGAAACGGAAACAGAAGTCAGGCGATGGTGGTTCAGGGAAGTCGAACCCGGTTCAAGCTATCCTTGCAGCTGCAGGAGTGCAATATACTCACGAAAATAGCGAGGTTCTCGGGTCATCTGCTATTGAAGCAAAGTTATCTAAGCGAGCAGTCGAAGCGGATACACGTTGCCTCTCTGGTGACACCACTGCCTTTGGCAGTGGGGAAGGTGGTAGTAAGAATGGTGCTAAGGTTGAAGAAGATAATGGCATCTCCGCAATAGGAGAGGGGGAAGATGCGGTCGATCTTAATGGAGTCACGTATAGATTCCATCCACCGGAAGATGTCAGAAGAAGGCAGTTTTGTGAGATGAGTAAGGCCTTTGGGTTCGGGAGTGTGACGGAGTTTGCGCTGGTTGTGGAGGGGTGGACACCAAGGCAGAGGGGAAAGGCATTAGAGAGGTTTTACCGGATTCTGAGGGAAAGGGGGTTGGAGGGGTTGAGACAGGGAAAAGGTGTCAGCGAGGTGGAGGTTGAGGAAGAGGGGAAGGTGGAGAATAAAAAAGAAGAGAAGCAGGGGGTAGACAGCCGGGAGGTAGTGGGAGGTGAGGCTAATGGTAACAAGGAAAAATGGGATGGTAATGGAGGGAATTCTGAAATGGACTCTAGGGAGAAGGAAGCGGCAGAGAGAAGCGAAAAGCAGGAGCAGGATAAAGATGAGGAGAACGATAATGACATAGGAGAAGGAGAGGATGAGGATGGTGATCAGGAGCTGTGATGCAATTACTACCGACGGTTCATATCGGGATACTCAAGAAGTAGTCCCCATGATGGTCCTGACATAGCAGGGCGCCAAACTGGCGTGGAACCACGGAGCCGAGAAGGCCTGAAAAGGGCCTTTTTCGAGGCCCCCACCTTGAGACACTTCGGCCCCGACCTTGAAGGTATCGTTGAAACCGACACCGCTAACTACGTCTCCGTCGGGATCCCCTCCCAGTACGACGACGAAGTAATCTTGCACCCTGTGGCCTACTTCTCAAGAAAAACATCCCTAGCAGGGTGCAATTACGAGATTCTCGATAAAAGCTGAGCGAATCTACATTGGAGCGAAAAGATTGTGTAAGTAG
>Ga0307511_10001926_pt1 | contig 21837 bp, 22 predicted proteins | sample 13_EM_MG_FD_200266 | JGI IMG/M metagenome (GOLD analysis project Ga0307511, IMG submission 200266) | Populus trichocarpa ectomycorrhiza microbial communities from riparian zone in the Pacific Northwest, United States - 13_EM | ecosystem: Host-associated > Plants > Roots > Unclassified | place...
TGTTGCGGTGTGGGAGTTCATTGGCCGCAGGGTGGGTTCTCTCATTGGTTGAAGCCTGGTGTTCGAGTTGCCAGAACCATCATTTACAGGTGATGTCGTGATCCTGCTGTATTTGCAGCGCCGTCCATACGGCCCCCACTGGAAGTCGCGCAGGTTATCCCCCCTCAGAAATCGTTGCATCAGGGAAGTTTTGTGGGATATGTAGTGAACGAATTGACGGGTGCATATCCCTCTGATACTTCCCTAGAAGGAAGTTTCAGAACTTCCTTCTTGGGAACTATGGGTGGACGACACAATCATGTGATGCGCAATGAGTCACGGATAGATAAACCCACCTTCCATGCCTTCCCCCAAAGCCTAAGCTCATCCTTCATTCAATAAAGCACTGCATTACGATACTCTGTATGACCAGTCCTCTTGTCTAAACTCGCGGTATATGTTCCAACCTGTTACTCGCTAGACTCTGGATCCGTGTACCAAAGACACTGGTACCCATTCAGTCCGTAGGTAGTAAGTACCAGTGTCCCTATCTGCAATGGGCCAAATCCCAAGCTGATCCTAACCGCCCACAGAACTCCCGAGAGTTTCGTTCTCATTACAGTCAACTCTCGTTAAGCATACCCGATCTAATTCCATATTCGTTATAAGCATGCCCCTCGCGGCCCCCCCACATCTGTAACCAGGTATAATTTTCTCTCGATATACATATATTCTCTACAAGCATGATACTGCTTATCCCGAGTATATGCCTATGACGAGAGTTAACTGAATGCTGTGGGGCAGATCCATTCTGTAGCAGGGGTACCAGGCTTGGTATATTCACGTATACAAAGTTTACGCAATTACCTGAGCATGAACGTGAACGAAATCACACGGCCCACCTGGTTAAGGCATCGACATACTGAGGCCGGAGTAAGAACGGCAATTTCTGTACGAGGCAAGGTTGTTCAAGGTCTCTAATGCTAATTTTTTGAGACTTGCTAATGATCATGCCAAACTAGCAACCCGCAAGGATAACGTAAGGCTGGAATGTCGCAGATCAAGTACAGTAGTAAAGCTTGTCTGAAGCGCTTCCTGGACAACGGAATCGGACTGCGTAACTAGGGGCAAATGATATTACCACCGCAAGAGACATACAGACCTAACCGCTATGCTGCCACAAACCCCAAATCCAAAAGAGCATGTGGGAATTCGGGATGGTGGCTCGATACCAGCACAGCTTTGGGACTAGTCTAGTGTGGTGCCGTCACCGCGAGAGAGTGGCATTGTTGAAATCTCCGCTAATATATGCAAGCCGGTATGGCCGCCTATATAATGCACAGTGGCTATTACGCAGACATTTATGAGACAGGTACATGAACACAGTTCAGTGGGCAGGGTGGGTTATCATTGTGAGCGCTTTGGGGACCAAGAGTAAGGGATTTGGCGGTACAGGAGCAAGAAGGACATGCGGTGCTGCGGTTAAGGATGCCACACGGCAGGAGGAGAAGAGGTGGCAGGTGGGAGTGGTGGTATTTACGGGGGAGGTGCCGGTGCCGATGGAGGTACCGGGGAGGCGGATTGCCCAGGGGAGGAATCCGTGGTTCTACACTGAGTCCTACGGCGTAAGTGGGTTTGCGGAATATGGGAGAAAACGAGTTCTGGGGCTTAAGTTCATGGAGGAATGTGGGAGATTGCATAGTTGTACTCTTGGAGGAAGGAGGAGCAGCGTTACTACCGCCGGTGGAGATAGGAGGAATGGTTTCACGCGACGACGTGGCTTGAGGCACGGCGCTTTCTTCCCCTTTAACTGTATGATGCGACGGTCATATATTTCTGTAGCTTAGGCATGCGATAATGTCAGGGCCCATGGGCCCAAAGGGCCATACCCAAAGGATCGGTCAATAAGACGGCTGAGTATGCACGGGTTTCCTAGGTTGGACGGTTTGAACTGATAAGCATGTACGGGATCGTGGGTTGGATATGGATTTCACAGGTTCCTCTCATTGGCTAGTTGTTAGGACGGAACCGCTATATAAGTCTCCAATATTCCTTTACTCTCTTACCCTCCTTCCCTGCTCACGCAACGTCTTGTATCTACTGTTAATACATACAATCCCTACCCAAAGGTCTTGGTGAAACACACATTTGAGCCTCATACGCGGGCTCGCTGCAACAGCTCAATGACTTCGACTTTCTTGAATAACCCAACAACCATAATCGGTCCCATCTGAAATTGAAGGTGAGCTAAATACAGGTACCGACGGAATAGAATCTAAGGCTGCAACCAGATTGAAGGAGAATTGGAAGCGAAATGAAAAGCGAAGGTGTGACTGGTAGCGCATGTACCAGCCCTCTGCTGCCATTACACCTGGCGCCTACTTAGATACAGACTCCAGAATTGTTTCCAGGCTTCAAGCAAAGCCCCAGCAAGTCTAAAATGAGCTTCATTTGGTCTTCCAGGTATGTTGGTAAAGATAGGATGCTTTGCAAGAAGGTCCTGGCAAAGTGAATCTATGCATGGTACATAGCGGTGGGACCTTAGGCTCTAGGGAGGGTATTCATTGACCGTGTTCAAGAAATTTAATTCTTAATATTGCTGCATGGGCTGGAGGATCGCCTTGTTAGAGCCTGGCACCTCCAGCTGTGTGGTTGGTTAGCAACTGATATTGTCAAGGACAGGACCAGCACCTTGAGTAACCGACAATAGACCTAGAAGTTGCCTGAGTGATCCGCCAAGAACATAAAATCACAATGGTTTTTGCTTCAAAAACACTATTAAATAATTATAGAAGCCTCTTTGCCTTTTGGAATTAGACGAATGTAGTCCCTTAACCGTTTTTCACCAGATGTTCAAAGTACCCAAATTTGCCGACTGCCCTACCCTGCATTTATCACTCCAAATGTCTAAGTCTACCATAATTCTACTCCCAAAATCTTCTGTAACCCAGTGCTGTTACTACCAGGCCCAGAGAAGTCTTGTGTGAGCTTGATAGACACTTGCGCAGTCCATTGCCCCGGAGGTATCAGCTCAATGTATCTACAAACATATTGCTATCATGTGGACCGCAGTTTTCCCGAGCCTGCTCTCTATTCATGTTTTACTCTACTCTATATATCAAAACATAGCCTTGTTATCTTGGCTGCCGAGTTTCTTTGACCTCGTTGACCTAGGGGCATTTTAAATATATTCCGGCTTAGCTGTTGAATGGAGAGAATTTTGGGTATTTGACTAAGGACCACCAGAATTCTGTGGGATCAAGGTAATTGAACATTGTAGATGCAAGGAAATGAGGGTGATACCCCTCTCGACCACGGTTATCTCTCGTTGCATGCGGGGAGGCATGATTGTTGTACTACGGAGCTTGCAAGCAATCGCGCGATCGACATGTTTCACCATGACTTTTGGGCAGGGATTGTATGTTCCTCTCATAGTCACGGATCACGAGCGATTCCTGGAGCATTTTCTGAAGTCCACAAACCCTTGCCCCGTTACAGATAAAGGAACATTGACATGTCTGCTTGAACGAGAAGATGGTAGGGGCGCATATACCGTGAACATGGGCTATTACGCAGACATTTACGGCAGAGCTGCAGGCACAGGGTCCGCTGAGAGGGGCCACTTCAATTTTAAATCACCATGAAGCGAGTCCCTTGTGGAGAAGCATTACCCATATCACACAAATATACCCTAGGAGACGGAGTACCTACACACCTGCTCGCGCCCTCCCTGACATTGATAAAGATTGGGGAACGGAATATTCTGGCGCGGGACGCCGCAAAATCAAGAAGAGGCACACATGTTACTAATGAGGCCAAAGGCTGGACAAGGCGGCCCCGGCCACCACAATATTTCGTAAGATGACTGCCCCATAAAGGCTAATCTAGGAAGGTACGAAACCCAGCCACTGGACACAAGAAAACCGACTGCGTGTAGTTAGTGACGAGATGCGGCATACTAAACTCCTCCGGTATTGGCTAAAATGGCAGAGGGTGCCTTCATCAGCTTTAAATTCCAGTTCAACGGGAGCTTTGAAGATGGTTGTTTGTGGAGGGGGAAAATGGAAACTCGAGGATGAAAACCCCGAAGATGAACTACAACTGATAAAATAAGAAAGAAAGAATTTCCTACCCTATTCCAGCAACTGTTTCTTTGCTTTTGTTTTTAAAGTCTGCACGCCGATACGACCTAATGCCATGCGACGGCCCTGTCGCTTTGCTTTTGAAATTTCAGTACCCAAAGAACAACGAGTTTCATAAATGTCCAGCCTCCCGAGTATATGAAATGACCGAACGACTGTCTAGAGGTGTGCGCAACTTTCTCCGCCGCGCGCTTTTCCTTCCCTTCCCCTTAACAATTAAACCAAAAGACAGCGATTTTCACAGGTTCCATGATGGGGCTAATGATCAAATGTGGAAGCACATATTTGCCCACCCTGCTACGAGCATGGAGGACATCTTCGAGCGGGTGATGAAAATCTTTGATTTCCTAGTCAGCACTTGCTCCAAAAATCCCTAAATTTAATTTCGTAGTCACTCTGTCTGTCAAGAGAAGTAATCAAGAAAGAAGAACATGGTAGAGTCATATACCGAGCTGCAGGGGCTAATCCAAGGAGTTTTGAGGGGCTTTCTGCAAGCTAACTGGGCCATGGAAGGACCTCACGAGGGATTGGTAGCTGCCGAGTAGGTTTTTTTCTTTTTTTCTTAAAAACTCATTACTCGTATGCAGCTCTGTATGAGAGCTATGACGAGCCTACCGGAACCCCTGTAGGTTTCAAGACAGCCCTAGCTAATCTGGAACTCCGCGATCAATGTAGATACAAATACTAAATAGAACCTCAGCCTCCACGCCCTTTCCCGGCCTCCCCTGGTAAATGGAAATATGAGCCCTCCGCCGCCACGCCCTCTCTATCGGCCCTCTCCTATTCCAGCTGCGACTCCCACTCTAACTCCGACTCCCGCTCTTGTCTCTCCAGCTCCAACTCCAGCGCTCCCGCCCTCCCCCCCTGCATTGCCTCTCTCGTCGCTCCCACCTGTATCGACCAAGCAAGGGCTGGCTCCACGTCACCTGACCAGCGAGGGGCTGGGGGAAACTCGTTGCAGGCTTTTAACGATGTCAATAGTGGGGTGGCGGCCCTACTCCTTTGGGTCTGCCGGTTCTCCTCCTGTAAGGTATGCACTGAGAATAGTGGGGATTTAACGTGTTGGGAGGACCAAGGATAGGAAGGATACCGTGGTTGATGGTCGGATAAATTTGGACACTGGAAAGTACAAGTTTAAAAAGGATTTGGGATTTTGACTAAGATGTCAAGACATTGTGGGTACACATCTGTATGTTCAATTAGGACTACTCCTGCGCAGGTTCGGGGCGTGGTGCAAACCCTGAAATATCACTACTCGAGTCTTTGGTCACCGGGGCTCAGTAGTAAATTCCCTTCTCGTTGTCATTGTGGCCGATGTCGAACGTATCTGAATAGTTGCCCCAGTGTAACGGGGCAATGCCTATGGACTGTGGATAAAGTCCCAGGCAGCGCTCGTGGTCTATGACTATGAGAGGAACGTATGTATTGAGAATATATACAAGACGTTGCGTGAGGAGGGAAGGAGAGTAGGAGAGTAAGGAAATACAAGAGGGTTATATAGAAATTCCGCCCTTCTAGCTAGCCAATAAAATGAACCCAAGAACACAACACTCAGCCCTCGATCCCATGCATGCCTTATCAGCTCAGCCCGTCCAACCTAAGAAACCTTGTGCATACTCAGCCCTCGCATCGACCGGTCTCGTGCGCCGTGACACCGAGGCACCCAGGTCCCGCCGCATCCCTAATTCCTCAATTTTGTCGCTCATGCTAAGCAAAAGCTTTCTCATCCTCTTTCTTTCGAAAGGTATTAGCTTTGCCGGTAAACTTGGTACTGGATGTATTCTTACCTCTCCCTAGCTAATTCAAACTCAGTCAAGTAATAGAGAGAAGTGACTCTCGAGAAGAAAAGGTGTCTCGCCGCAGAACGGGCCTCCTGTGAACTCCCTTTAACTCCCCATAGTTTCCCCTGTAACTTCAGTTAGAGTCAGTGTGCATGTTTCTCCACTTCCCGTCGGCCCTGCAGCCTCAGGGCGAGCGAATGGCACTGTCAATAATATATTGCCGGGTTTCAACTCCTTGTGACTTGACTTACTATTACTATCAGCCCGTCTTCCGTGGTTGTAGGTACTACGCCAGGAGAATCCACCACATCCGTCCCAAAACTCCCCCAATTTCGGGCCTTAAATTCATTATGGCACCAGTGCTTCACAAGCCTCCCAATTCGTTTCATGCTGAGGCCGCTTTACCTTCCTCGCAACAAGATTATGGACTGGCTTGTCCACGTATTGAGCTCCGCAGTTGGCGCTATGTTGGCCTCCTTCCGCGTTCCAGCATTGCGCCCCAGGACCCACTGAGAGCGCCAGGGATACGTATTGTATTCCTAGGGCTGCTCTGGGAAGATGGAATGTTTGATTCCAGATTCCACTTCACAGTATGGAAGAGTAGCATGGAGGATACATTGCGTGCCTGCTCGCTAGCAGTTAATGTGCGGTAAGGGCGATTTGTTTGTGTTGCAGCTTGTTCACTGCAGCCAGATGTTTCCCCGCTTGGGCGTGGAATAGACAATAGTATCATCCTTAGTATCAGAGGCGGAGGGTGGTTCATAGTCGTCGGTCTGACATACATATTGTTCTTCCTACGAAGGAACTGTAGTATATGGGATTTGGATACCATGTCCACCAACCACACGATAAATGATTGCTACTGGTATTAGCCCCTCTGATTCTTGTCGGCAGCATTTGCATACCAGGATCTTGCCCATAACGTACAGACGATTGGATTCTTAAATTTAAATGCGATGACTAGGTGAATTCCCGCTGTGGTCGTGTTGGTGACCGTCCTTCCATTCAGGGGACACGATCTGGTGAGCCCTGGGAATGATATTAGCTATGGTAGCACGATTGCTTCTGGGAACGCTCTTGCCTTTGTCTTGCTTTGCCTGTTCCTCGTCCGCTAAGCATCAGTCTTACAGAAGAAGAGCGGAGGACAGTCTAGTCATGCGGACAGAAACCCTTACTGTACAAGCACAAAGCCGAACAGGGCGAACCGAGGGAACAGAGTGCGTATAATGGGCATAGTGAATAGAATGAAAAATGTGAATAGTGTGAGTGGCATGAGTAGAGTGAGTAGAGTGAGTAGAGTGAGTAGAGTGAGTAGAGTGAGTAGAGTGAGCAGAGTGAGCAGAGCCATTTCGTGTAAAAGAGTAGTGGATGTAGTAGTGGATGTATTCGACATATTTTGGGAGTTGGGGCCGTTTCGAAAGAGAAGCATAATGGGTTTTGTTGTATTATGTGTTTCGAGACTGACATATTTGTGGTCGCTCGTGCGGGTAATGATAATTTACTAGTCTGGTTGGCACAAGCTCTCGTAGATTCTAGTTCAAAACTTTTTTTGGGGGGTGGGCGCGAAAGCAAGGCGTCCGAAGCAACCCGTAAGCCCATACAAACGCCTGCCTACTAGGAAACCAAGCACCCGAAGGGTTGCTTATCGCTTAATCTCAACCAAATAAAGTACCCGATGCCCATACAAACACTAGCTTACCGCTTGTAGTCAATGAAATCGAGCGCACGAAGCCCATAAAATATGAGTTTACTTCTTGATTTCAATTAAATAAAGCGCATGGAGCCTGGAATTCAGGTGAAAAAAACCAAATTTCTCCGCAAAAAAACGGGCCGTTTTGTATAGGGCGGTAGTGCCAACCAGGCTAATTTAGTATCGTCACCTGAACTGCAAACTATTATAAGGCTTGAACGGGATGGGTGCGTACTAATTGAGTAGCAGAATTCAGAATAGTGCACCTGGTGTGCATGTACCACAGACTTTAACACTATGTAATCATTACTAGTTTAGAAAATTAGTACTGACCAAATATGTAAACTCATAAGATCCCTGTCTATTATACAAGTGCATATGCCATGTCGTGTTATGAGAATGGCGTTTTATATATATGGCTAGAAATTGTACAAGCCAACATTGTACGGGAACCGACAACACAGTGCAGGACAGACCCACCTGTACGATCTCAACAACCAGGAAGTTTCCGAAGTCGGCGACAACAGGATTTTACAGAGGGAAACAAGCAGAGCAAGAATATCTGCTTTTCTTATTCATTTGACACAAGCTACACAATACCCCGTAGGATCAAGTTTGGCAACTCTTGATCTGATTGTGGGACCATTTTTCCAACAGTGCAACCATGTCCAGATTTGATTGGTACGAATACAACAGTTACCGAGGAGGCTTGGCCACAGTTTTAGAGCAGCGAGTTGCAACCCTATTGCGGCGTTAGATCTTGGGTCATTTTCGTGTAGGAAAACCAACTGCTGGAAAGCACTACGGTTTTTACAGAGGATGCCACAAAAACGAAAACAGAAAGGTAGGGCCAGAACTCTGCCTGTCCCATCCCTAGACAATAAACCAAGATACAAAACGCCAGACCCAGTGCAACTTCTGACACCTGCGGTAACCCCACAGGTCAAGTTACCACTGCATTTACATGGGCCTACAACCCCCTTGGTTAGAGCAAATGGAGGGGCGAGGAAGTTGGAGCTATTGGATTCGTTGGATTCGATAGTAGAGGAGTTGGAGAAGGGGATGAAGGAGTCATTGGAAAAAGAGATGAAGGAGTCGTTGGAAGAAGAGCGCGCTCAAAGTAGCTGTGAGGAAGGAATGTCGGGGCCCTTGGTGAAGAAAGGGAATCCCAATGGCTTTCTAGACTCAGAGGATGAGGAGTTGATTGACAGGTGGGCGGTTGAACAGGAGAGCGAGAGATACAAGTCAATGAGCTGTAAGGAGTGGAAGATGGTAGGCTTGTTTTTGCTAAAGCATTTCACAAGGTTGGTCAATGGGGACGGAGCCCCACCAGGTACTGACTACAAAAACGTTCAAGCAATTTTGGGAAAGGATTGATCAGGGGTTTTCGGAGGCAGTGATACTCTATGTTCTTACGTCGACGAGGTCATGGCAAATAGGGATCGATACCTTACTGCAGAGGACAACGAACAAGATAGAGAGACCGCTCTCGAACAGGACCACAGCATTCTAAAGGACCAGGTGAAACGACTTTCAGCAAAGGGTGAGCTGGAATCTGAGGTAGTTAAGGTTCAGAAGGCCCACGAGGATACGGTGGTTATCCTAAATTTACAGATGCAGGAGAGTCAGAGGTTGAGGAAGGAGATGAAACAGAAAGTTGAGGAGGCAGAGGAGGCAGAGGAGTTGAAGTGGAAGGCGTGGGCAGAGAAGGAGTCGCAGGTGAAGGCGGGGAAGGCAGTGGCAGCTGAGCGGAAGAAGTGGCAAGGTAAGGGGAAAGCACTACCGGTTGAGAAGGTACATCAGCTTACCCAGACAGATTGCCCGAAGGTGGAGGATAAGGCGGAGGTAGTGGAGATGGCGACTCAGACATAAGAGAGGAAGGAGGAGAGGGCAATACACATGGAAGAGTTGAATGTGATAATGGGTAAGGACTCATCTGCATCCGAAACGGCAGGGAAAGACGATGCCCGAGTAGTGACACCTCCAGCTACCAAAAAACAGGTCAAACGACCTCAATCGACAAAGGCTAGGAAGGGATCCCACCCAGCCAAAAACACCCCACCAGCAGGCGAAAACGGCTCAGCTAGAGCGATCGTCATATATGGGGTCCCATGCCAGAGACCCATGGGAGAAGTAATACAGCATGTGGGAGTTAGAGGGATTATGGGAGCACGTTGGCTCTTGGGGGGTAACCGCAGGGTAGGTAAAGCCACCTCCTCCGTGGTGGTTTTTTCAATAGGATATTGGCAGTAGGTAGTCACTTAAAGATGAGGGGAAGGTGGCTTCTAATCATAACATATGACTTCAACAGAGGAAGGGAGAGAGTAGAGACAGGTTGTAACTGGCGATGATTTCCATATAATGGCTTTGTCAAGGAGTTGTTGTGCGTTCAGATGTCTCGAATTCCTATACAGTTCATACACGGGTCTTTCACAGTTTGTAGTTAGTTGATTCAGGTAGTTGTTTTCTAGGGGGTCGACCACCCCAAATGAAGGTTCCGTCAAAGGTTCCAGGCCTCCGCATAGCCTAAGGCTGATCAGGCGTATAGACTTCAAAAAAAAAAAAAAAAACATCATAATGGATTTTTATAAAGATATCCGAATATTCTTATTTTTTTGGCTTAGTCACCATACAGATAATTGTAGCTAGAGAAGCACTATACCACAAATAGGTGTTTATCAATCACGCATTACCCCGCAACATATATAATTTTTATCACTGGCAGCTCTAGAATAATACTATACAACATCAAGTATCTCCAGCACAACGGCATCTTCTTCTATCTCTCCTGTTTACCAATGTCAGGCATGGTGCGAGGTAGAACGTCAAGCGAGCAAGTGTGGGGACAAACCCTAAAGCTACCTGGCGACAGATCAAATGTTGGTTTGAATTAGGGAATCCTAATAATAACCTCACTGAGACACAAATCAGCAAAATCCTGAATCCCAAAATACCTCGTGGCCCTTCTAATCTAGATCTAGTTCAAGTGCAAAAGTTACGACCTGAGGCTAAGCGTATTAAGTCTGGCAAACATCCAAAACTGGACTCAGCTCTATTCCAGGAGCAGCAGTCAATGCAACAGCGAGGAGTAGCAATATCAGGATTATTATTACAAGAGAAAGCAAACACAATTTTGTCACCGTGGATTGGCTCACGACAGGTTTCGACGGTTTTCGGCATAGGTCAGCCATTCTATATGCTAATTTGGCTCACAGGTTGGGGAAGTCTTGTTCATATACATTATTAACTTGATTCAGGTAGCGAAGGACCCATCTCAAGTGGTGTTCCAACAAACGTATTTGACGGGGATCCATCGCACTACCGGGATCTGGTGCACTTCCGGGAGGCACGTATTTAATTGTTAAAAAATCGAATTATAATGTAAATAGGCTCAAATTAAAACCAGGGTTTAATGTATACTTAGAAACCATCTCGCTTGCCTCAAAGAACTTATGGGCCTCAATATATGTTGTACATGATGTAAAATACAGGTGTAGTCAGTATCAGTACCAGTGGCTTATCATGTGAAGAGAAATAGTAAACTACATGGCTAATTATGATAAAAAACACATATCCGTAGGGATACTGGGATTAAGTACCTTTCTGTGGACTATACAAATGGACATATAGTCTGGTAAAACTTACTACATATAAGTAAACTAGTTACAGACATGGAGGGGTCATGGGGGCAATTGTACAAGGTGACATAGTTGAGGATAACCAATCTATTTCTCGATATCCGTTGGGTCAGCAGCTTACGTAATCCGAGGCATGGGGCTACTATGTTGTCAGAATGACACTCATAGTGTGTAATGAAGCCTCCTACAAAGCATTGGTATCATAGAGAAGTTACAATATGCATTGAGTGAAAATATGCCCCAAAATGTGTATAAATTGGCACATATTTTGAACTAACTCAGGCTAGAAGGTAGGCAAGATACCTAGGCTCTTGAGTAAGGTACTTTACAATTCATATTCAATAACAGGATGGCCTTTTCCTTCATATTATACAAGCCCACTCAGTGTGATATCACCACAAGTGCACCAATTATCCTCAGCTGCACCGTGTCGCACAAGGCTCACCAAACCTTCATAACATATAAGACTTAGTTACCAATGGTAAGCATTAGCATTTGAACCTAAACTCGCATATAAACCTGATATAAAGATTACTTGATCCCTATATCCCCCAGGATATGTAGTTTTTAACATAATCCGCTATGTAGTTTGCTAGTTCTCTTCACATGGTAGGCCGCTGATCCTGATAATGATTCCACATGTATTATACATCAAGTACTACGTATATTGAGCCCCACAAGTCCTTAGGATCCCCGTCAAATACGTTACCAACAAAATTCATATATTGCGGAAATTATGATTTTGAGAAATACGGCAGACAAGGCAGAATGCACTGGGGATTCTGATGCTCCATCATTATTGTTGCCACCCAGTACAAGGATTCTGGAACACTCCTAGGGTAATAGAGATACGATAGGGCCCTATAGTCGAAGAGTGGATTTGTTCAGTGGTACCCTCTGGCACCCTAACGAGCCACCGACAACACTGTGCAGGACGAGCCCACTGGGTCCATCTCGACAACCAGAGGGTTTCCGACGTCGGACAAAAAAGAATTCGACTGAGCCAAATGAGCACATCACGAATATCCGATTTTCGTGACGATTTGAAGAGAACTACAGAATCCCCCGAGGGTCAAGTTTCGCAAGAACTCGAGCTGAACTAGGGCGATTTTTCCCAGCGTTGCAACCGTGTTCACCAACGATTGGTGGGTGCAACAACTAACTATGCAGGCGAAAAGCGGCGCGTTGCAACTAAAGAAGCGTAAGATCTCGGTGTCACCTGGAGCAGCGGCTATGCAATTTTTTGGGGAAATGAAAGGATGCCAAAGCACCGAAAAGGCAAAGGAAAGGCTACAGCCCCAATGGCTGTCCCCTCTCTAGACAACAGACCGAGATACCGCACTCCAGAGGTGTAAGTGTTTACACCCCAATTACCTACACCGGCACCGACTCCAGCTAGTAACACTGGAAACCGGCAGGTATCAGTGGAGAGGAAGGTGGCGGAAGAGAGGTCGCTATCAGACGGTTTGGTGAGGACACCGGAGGTTAATTTGAGAGAAGCACTAGCACGGGCAAGGAAACCAGTGGCTAGTGGCCATGACGAAGAGGAGGAGGAGGAGGAGGAGAGTGCTCGTGGGGAGATCAGTGATGAGGGCCATAACTTTGATGGTCCTTGGGTGGTGAAGGGAAATCCTACTGGGTTTCTTGGCAATTAGGATGACGCAGTTGTGGACCAATGGGGCCATGATTGGAGGGAGAGAAGGGTGAAAGCGATGAAGTGGTGGGAGTGGAGGGTTGTTGCCGAGAAAAGTGTCAGATGGAGAAGTTCTACCAACGACAAGACGATGCAGTGGACAAAACGAAGGCACGGGATGGCATAATCGCGGGGCTCAGGGAGAAATTGGCTGCCCGGAAGGATTCCTCCGAATTGGAAAAGCAGCTAGCAGACGAGACCCACTCGATAGCCATGTTTGCGTAGCAGGCAGTGCGAATGAAGGAGAAGCTACAGGCTACCGAGTGGATGGCAGAGGAGGCAGCGGAGAAGGCAGTAGAGAAGTGGAAGGAATGGGCGGAGAAGGAGGCACAAGTGAAGGCGGGGAAGGCGGTGTCTGCAGAACGGAAGAAGTGGTAAGCTAAGGGTAAGGCACTACCAGTCGAGAAGGTAACGATCGCCACCCAGAGCGACCACATCCAAGAACCGATAGTGGTCCAGGTGGATCATGGCACACAGACGGAAGTGGTGTTGGAAGAGTTGGAGAAGGCGATGGAGGGGAATGGAGAGCGGAAGGGGAAGGGGAGAGCCAAGGACAGTGAGGATACGGTGATGAAGAATGGCTCAGACATTTCTGATAGCTATCAGGAGATGTCGGAGGACCTACCAGGGTATGAGGATGAGGACGGGGCTATGGTAGCGGCACCTCCGGCTACAAAAAAACAGGCCGCTCCATGTTCGGCAGCAAAACCGGCTGGGAAGCGATCCCGACCAGCCAAAACACCCCCTAGGAGCACATCACCTGACGCCAACGGACTGTTAGTCAAGGCGATGGTGATCCATGGGGGCCCCTGCCAGAGACCCGTGGCAGATACGATACAGCATGTGGGAGTTAAAAAGGATTATGGGGGCACCCTGGCTGCTGGGAGGTATGCGGAGATTAGGTAAAGCCACCAGCTCCGTTGTGGTGTATTTTGATAGGAAGTTGGCACTCGGGAGCCACCTGAAGGTGAGGGGAAGCTGGCTACCGATTGAAACCTATGACTTCGACAGAGGAAGGCGAAGAGTGGAATGCAGTGACTGGTGATGGAAGATTTTGGTGTTGGCTTATATCATGTCTTTATATCACTCCGAGTGGTTTCTTTCTTGCACACCGAGTTCGGGTCTCACATAGTTTGTATGTAGTTGATTTTCTCGGAGGTCGACCGCTCTCAATGAAGGTTCCGTCAAAGTGCAGGCCTCCGCATAGCCTAAGGCTGATCAGGCGCATAGACTTCCAAAAAAATATAACCGTACAAGACCCGTGGACTTATGGATAATGATCTAGGGAGCGTACGTAAAATATGACTGTGAGCGGAACGTATGTATTAATAGTATATACAAGACGTGGTGTGAGGAGTGAAGGGGACCGAGAGAGAGTACGGGGATATGGGAGAGTTATATAGAGATTCCGTGTTCACAAGAAGCCAATGAAATGAACCCGTGAAACCCATATCCAGCCCTTGGTTTCGTGCATGCTTAGCAGCCCAGGTCGTCCAACCCAAGAAACCCATGCATACCCAGCCCTCCTATCGACCGATCGCTTGCGCCCAATCTTTGGGGGCCATGCCCCGTGACACCCTAGATTCGCACTCCTGTTTCTGGAACTTCTTTTGTGTAACATGACAAGACTTGTAGGCTATGGATAAAGTTGCAGTGGGCGCTCGTGATCTATGACTGTAAGAGGAACATATGTATCGAGAGCATATACAAGACGTTGCGTGAGGAGGGAGGGAGAGAAAGTTAAGGAAACACAGGAAGGTTATATAGAGATTCCACCGCTCCCACTTATCCAATAGAATAAACCCGTGAACACAGTGGTCAGCCTTCGATTCCGTGCATGCTTATCAACTCAGGGTGTCCAACCTAAGAACCCTCGTATCGACCGATCTTGTGCGCCGTGAAACCTTGCTTCCCCCTACCCGCAGCTGTGCCCGAAAAGACTACCCAAGAGCTCTTGTTCGTTTCCTGATCAAAGTTGATGAGGAGTGCCGTCGCAGCCTTTGGAAGCCAGGATAAGCTGGCCAGCGATCTAGAATACCCCGTTGCTGTAGGTCCACAAGCTTTGCGACATGTTCCTTATCCGCCTGTTTCACCTGAATCGGCCTCATTAAAAGCGAGGTGGCCTGGTCCGGGGTGTGAGCTGTAAGTGGCAGAGACATCACCGTGTGCCTCGAATGCCATGGAACAGTAGGTGGATCTGCGGGAGTAAGATCGTTGTTTATCCTATACTGCCCTGCAGCAGTGCCACATTCTGGTTGGATTTGCGCATAGCCAGGTATTTGCTTGGATGGTGCAAGTTGGGACAGTATCTGACTTTTCATATAGTAGATGCTGTCTTCGGTATTGACTCCAGGTTGCGATAGAATGGTGTCCATCGTGCTGTCAATGAATTTATCATTAGCTGTGAACCTCGATTTGAGGATTGGAAGGTTGAAGGCATACTCTGTAATAATATTTGAAGCGAAGTAGAAAAAGGTGTTAAAAGGTTCACTGAACTTCTAGGCCAGTGTGGAGGACATAAGCGATGCTTGTCGAATAGGACGTGACCAGCGGTGAGCCGAGTACAATGAACGAGCGGTAAACATGTGAGATGGGTGAAGTGGTCAGAGAAGAGGAGCTCGCATGGATCCAACTGCTGTGATGAACTGAACTGATGTGGAGCAGAGGAAGTGGGCAATACACTGCTGTGATGAACTGAACTGATGTGGAGCAGAAGAAGTGGGCAATACAAGGGCTATATATACCTGAACGGAATATTCAGATGAAGGTTCACATGAGTGCAGAATGGTGGCATGTGGAGCTCAACAGGACAGGCATGCAGGATGACGATGAGACGAGGGGATAGGCTCATGGCGCGTGTGCAAGGTGATGACGGCACAGCCACCTAATGGGTGGTAACCTTGTTTCTGGAAAGGTTGTGTGGTCCTCGCTAGTTTGGGTATAATCTGGCCAAAGACAAATGCCAAGTCCGCACATGGCAAACTCTGCTTCCACATGTGGCAGCCCCATCAATATTGGTGGCTTGTCACTTGTCTGGTAATGCGATCTGCGCGGGGTTTGTTGCGAATGCTTTGCGTCATAGAAATGACAAGCATATGGGTCCCAACAGCCCAAGAAATTACTCCGGTGGACGGAATAGTCATAGTTCCAGAAGGATTGGCGTGGAAGTCCTGCTTTGACCACCCGTGACTATCTTATACTTCACATACGTCACTGAGGGAAAGCATTGCACTCCAATAGACCTGCTTTCCTAGCGGCCTCTCAGCCTACAAGATGCACTACGAGAGCTTGATATCAGACGATGAATTTCGCCAATGTCATCATTTGGACGTGTAGGTTTATGTGCCGACCTTCCTAGTTTTCACTCCCCTATTATCACCACATCGATCGTCGGTTGTATCAAAACTTGTGGCATTACGTAGTTTTATGGTGCTTACATAATCCCAGCGTATATGATCGCTAGGAGCGATCAACCATATACGTTGCACAAGATACAGATGCGACAGCGAACACATCGACGGGCAAAACAGCGGACCCAGAACAGCTACAAACGTGCGAAAAACAGCATAAGAAAGTCCTCGGTGGCTGCAACGACATTATTAACACAGACATTTGGGGAAAAAACGCTACGACCCTTCCCCTGCACGACTTCCGGTAACACCTGTATCAACGGAGAAGCCAACTCATTAGCACCAAAACCACAACAGCTAGTCGGAGAAACGATAATTCCCACATCTAACGACAACGTATCAGAAGCATTGGTCACAACTCGGAACTGCAGCCTCAACGAGTAGCGGCGGCGGCCCCAATCAACGAATTGATAATTACCATACCAGTCTAGTTTTCAATACCGGGCCCCCGTACCAACGACACAACTACACAACAAACAACGCTATGCCGTAAAAAGGCAAAATGAAGGCGGCAGTGGCGGCAACGACGCAACAGAGATGATCACGTACACCCCACGAGGTGGACCTGAGGATATGAACGGACATCAGCAACGCAATGTATGATGCTGGTGCACGAGTTGCAGAATGAATCAAGGAGGGGGGAGAGAAGCAGGTCAAGCGAATCTGGGCAGGGGTGGACGCAATAAGTATCCACACGACGGCGTACGTAGCAGCGGAAAGAGAACAGGTGAGGGGTACGGAGATGGAAGAACAAAGGAGCGTCCGGGGGTACGAGATGCTCATCGCACGAGTACAAGAACTACGTAATGAATTTGGGATAGTCGAAGGACTGGACGCCCCACAATCATGCACATGCGCTGACACAGCAGCACAGACACAGTGGGTTGACAATTACGAGGAAATTTTAGGCAAAGAAACTGCGGCGAACGCAACTACCCAAGTACAGGAACTATCAAACGATTAGGACATGGACGCGGCACAACCTCACACATACACAGACATACCGGCTCAGACCGAGGAGGTATCGCAGGACGAGGATCAACGGTACATGTACACAAAAGAAGGCTTCTTACGGGGGAGACGAGAGAGTTGGGAGGACGCGGTGTACGATGATGGAAAGCGAGTCGCGGGGAAAGAGGCGACTTTAATTAAACTAGGTAAACGGTTGATGGACAATGGGGAGGGTTTGATTGAGCACGAGGAGAGGCTAAAAGAAAGGCAAGCCTGAAATAATCCAAAGGATAACGGCAAAGATGAAGCGAGAGAACCAGGCAGAGTTGGAGCGGTTGGGGAAAGAAGCAGGGGCGACTTCACCTCACCTATGTACCGACACAGCGGGGAAGACCGGATGGAAAACTAGGTGGTGGATCAACGAGGATCGGGGGGATTTATTCGAGGAAGGTTCGGAGAATATCCCCAAGGTTACCTCGCCTCACGCATAAACGGACACAGCGTACAGACAGAAGGGGCTTTGGACTCGAAGGACGAAAGGTTAGCAGGTTCGAAGGAAACCTTCCAGAGAACCCCACACACATACACGGAGTCAGCAGCACAGACGGAGGGGGTTTAGACGAAACGACAGCACCCTCCGGGGCATACCGAGCACAAGAGGAAAGGGTTTAAAATCCATACGCACAAGCGGCAGCCCAGCGGCAGCCCAGCGGCACCAACAACGATCACCCCGGCACAGCTGGCTTTGGCGGAGGAATGGAGACCCTACGAGGATTTGTGCGATTACGGGAAAGAGGACAGCGTGTACGAGAGTGCAGAATCAAGGTGGGGGAGAAGGAGACGGACGAGGAAAAATACTACCGGAGTATCGAAAGGGTAGTATCGACAGGGTATCACCACGTTAGGTCATCTGCTCAGGCTGGTGTTATACACACACACGTCACACGTATGGCGAGGGGCTGAACGAATGGACACCGGCGGTGATAGGGGTTGATTGATGAGGGTTGTTCCTCTCCATCAAGGAGTTGTTTATATATCAAGCGGGTGGACGATAAATATTATGACGGCTAGTTTCTTCACTAGCGAGGGCAGGGGGGTTTCTTTGTACCTGTGGGAGAGTTGGTGTCTTAGTCAGATGTTAGGGCGGGGTGGGGACGAGTCCTTTTCCATTCGAGTGAGTCTTTTCTACGGGGATATCTGGTCTTGTATGTAGATACCAGCCATGGGAATGGTCAGGGGGTTGGATAATGCAGCCCAGTCTCCACTCGGGAATGCGCTCCTCTAGTCATATTCCATAGAATCAATACGCGTACTGAATTACAAAATATATATATCCATCACAGTTGGCACTCCTCACACGAAAATCTCGGGTGCGTATCCAGTTCATTTGTTTCTTCTTCTGACCTCAAGGAGACTCTTTTTGTCTTCTATTCCTCCGAACCAGCCCTGATTCGGCCAACCAACCTCTCAACGGCCGGCAGTCTTCACTTGACGGAACTACTGGGAGTATCTTAGAGCTTGTGAGTAGCACCCCGTGACGATCTGGAGTAGATCTTAGAGCTTGTGAGTAGCACCCCGTGACGATCTGGAGTAGACGGTGAACAATCGAGCCCAATACAAAGTAGTCTCTCCCATGGGGGAGAGCATGTTACACCGGCTTCGTCCACCCACTTACTGTTTGCAAGTAGTGGCCATGCCTAAGTCGAAAGAGCCCAGAGCGTTGGACCATACGAGAATGTGAGCCAGACCCAGAGCTGGATACGTCACCTGCAATTCGTTGTTTGCATATACCTATATCGGTTTCCCTGGTCTCTACGCTAGCTGCTTTGACACTATGCATCGGGTTAGAGAGTACAGCAGAAGCAGCTCAAGACCGCTGGCAAGTCACAAGGGAGCGCCAGTAAACAACTACAAAAACTCAAAAACAAATGGACTCGTTCCTCCTCCGCCACGCCCCTTTGTCGGCCCTCCCCTCATTATCATGTCACTGCCACGTCTCATTGTAGGAATATCCCCCTCTCTCCTCGCCAGCTCAACGTGCCGCCCCGGCGGGTCCCGATCCCCTATCTTCCGATTCACTGGGTGTATGAGAAGCCGAGGAAGGTTTCCACCTGGTCGTAGGGGTCGCCGTACCCCTCCTTGACTAATCTCGGGACGTCTAGCTCCTTCCACAGAGGATAGTCCTATAAGCTTTCCCCTTTCCTGATGAAATCTGGGGCAGGCGAATGTGACGTGGTCCCCATCCTCTCGTGGGTGTCCGCATGTGCAGGCCGTGTCTTTTGTCTTTTCTACTTGGTGGAGCCAGCTCTTCTGTAGGACCCGGTCGGTTCTTAGCCAAATGTGCCAATAGCGCTCCCCTGTGCCAGTCCGTTCTCCTGAGGCCCATACCCGCCTCCTTCCACTCTTCCCTTCGTACGGCCTTTGCATAGGCACGCAGCCCTTCTTCCTAGCTATCCAGGGCAAGCCTACGACCACCCATAGTAGGGATTCGAACGAGGCTCGTGGTCCGCCGTAGTGTTGCCTTACAGTCCAATGTGGCTCCCGATCCACGTGATTGCTGTCTCTTGGTCTCTTCTCTGGAATAGGGCCTTTTAAAGGTCTCGTTGGATCCCGCTCTGGGGGGGAACCCCTCGGCTGAGGTTGGTGGCGGTCCGTAGGGCCGATTGCGAATCCGTAAGGATGAAGAGCCTGTCCGCGGTCTCCTGTGCTAGCCCCAAGGTTACCGGCTTTCTTTCGGCATCTGCTACCGAGGCTAGATCCGCCCTCAGAGTTATCCGGTCTCCCCACATAAGCTTCAGATGGAATGCGGAGGCCAGTTGTCACTTCAGCACAGAGCCGTAGGTGTATATAATCCTCCTTACCTCCCCCATGCGGGCTCCAATTGTTTCTGCCCAGTATCCTTCACTTTGGACCTGTCGTCCCTAGGGTCTATCATAGGTGCGTGCACTAAGGGGGCCTCGGATGTGTCTTGGTAGTCCCTATAGGATTTCTCCTGCGGTTTCCGGATGGGGGTTAGGTAGAAAGGTAGAACATTCCGGGGATAGCTCCGCCCAGATTCCTCGCCATGCCTTTCGAGCCGTCATGCTAGCTGGTGTGGCCAGGGACCACCATCTGTTCTAGTAGCTCTAGGATCTCTTTGTCCTCTGTGCGCAGGGACCTAGCAGCGCAGAGGATGGAGATGTTGTCCAGTCTGGACTGGAGGGGTTCCACGGCCGTAATGTACCCTAGCTTCTCATGGCTGGATCCGTGATACGGCCGGGGTATCTTTCTCAGTGCCTTGTATTCTACCCTCCTCATGCCGCTGAGGTTTGTGGGCTTGTCCCTGCGGTTCCAAAGCTCTGCGCCTCAGGTGAAGATTGGATTAATGGCGTCTGTAAGGATGGCTATTAGGGAGCTAGGTGAAATACCCCCTCTAATGTTCCCCGGATCATGACATTAAGCAGGGATTCCGCTTTCTTGGTCCTTGCACCTCTATGAGGCTGGAAGTTCAACCTCTAGTTGACTAGGATCCTTGGGATCGCGGTTGATTCCGCCGGCCCCGGTCTGAGAAGGTTACGCTGCTGTTATTGCTGTGGTCCCATGCTATGTCGTGTTTCGCCGCGTCTTCTTCTAGAATCCTGTCCAACTTGTTGCACAGCTCCTGGTGTATTCTGGCCGTGGTGTTACTTGAGATCACGAGGGGGTTAACATCGGCTGCGTATGAAAATAGGTCCACTTGGCAACTGGATAATGTCTTTAGGGCGTTGCTCTGTCTTGGGATTCCTTTCTCCCCCCCCCAAAACCCACCTAACTCCAGGTCTAGGAAGTCTATGGGCTTCTGGCGTTTCTGAGGGTTGCGGCTACGTAGATGAGCCAGAGGGCGGGGGAAAGGGAGCTGCCTTGAGGGGAGCCTTCATGCATGTGTGCAACCCCAGTGGGGGCTCAGTCCAAGCTGATTGGGAAGCGGCGGGGTGCTAGGAAGTCCTTGCAGTAGGTGGCTATCCCTTGTAATGAGTTCTCCTCCAAAATTACTGCTAGCCAGCCAGTCCTTACCCTATTAAAAACTGAGATGACGTCTTTTCCCAGTAAGGTGGCTCCTTTCCCCGACGCCCTTGCTCCCTCTGTTTTCGAGACTGTGATGATCATGGCGTTGATCGCCGGGCGATATTTGCGAGACCCGTATTGTAGGTCGTGGAAAAGGTCTTGTGGTAGTTACAACCTGTCTGCTATCACCTTCTGCGCTAGCTTCCACACCGTGTTCAGCAGTATCATCGGTCTTCAGGATTTGACTAGATGTGCCTCTTTGCCTGGCTTGGGCACCATGACCATGTGCATCTCGTTCCAGCTCTCCGGTGTAGGCTCGCCTTCGCAGCTCCTGGAAATGTCGTTAATGACCGCTTGGCCCAGCGGTGTGTCTTTGAATAGTTTGAGGACGCGGCAGTCCATCCTGTCCGGCCCTGGGGCGCTTTTATACTTCGTCTTGGCTAGGGCCCAGAGGATGCTCTCAGTCCCTGTTTCTGAGGCCCTCTGGTATATCTTACGATTACTGGGGGCTAGGATTGATTGGGGGGGCG
>Ga0307511_10001927_pt1 | contig 21835 bp, 21 predicted proteins | sample 13_EM_MG_FD_200266 | JGI IMG/M metagenome (GOLD analysis project Ga0307511, IMG submission 200266) | Populus trichocarpa ectomycorrhiza microbial communities from riparian zone in the Pacific Northwest, United States - 13_EM | ecosystem: Host-associated > Plants > Roots > Unclassified | place...
CAAACACCTTAACATATCATATGCCGCCTCTCTACCAAACCCCAGATTAGCATACATGTAGGCTAGCTACCAAACACCCGAATATATTATATACTAGAACTTTAAGGGATAATAGGATAACAACTTTCGCGTAAGGCTGCAAATATTTTAAAATCTTTAGAATCAGCTTACCTCTATCTTCTATATATACATATGCCTATAACCATTTTTTGTATGATTGCTGCGTATGTACTACTTATAATATAGATATAGTAAGTACTACAAAAAGTGTTCTGATAGATGCGCAGAGTACTATGATGAGCTTGAATAAGGGTTGTTAATCTACGTAAAATTGTATGGGCGCTACAGAAACCGCTACAGAAACTGTTCTGAAATCTACACACATGGAGCTTTTCGGTGCGGTCTGCCAAGCACAAACAGGTTGCTAGCGCCAACAACTTCAGGACTTTCACCAGTAATAACAAAACAAGTTGGGAGGGAACATGCGATTTTTTTTAGGTTAAAGGCCTTGCTGTATATTTATCTACCATTTGAGCTACATGGCCGAATTAATTGATCTGTAGTGCTGGTGGTTGACTGGGGTTGAAAAAGAAGTCAAAAACTATAGTCGCGGGCTCGGCAGAAATCTCAAAGAACTCGCTATGAAGACCCTAACCTTCTGCTATATAGATGATGAGCTAGAACAAGGGTTGTTGATCCACGTAAAATTGTATTGGCGCTACAGGAACCGTTACACAAACTGTTCTAAAATCAACGGACATGGAGTTTTTGGTTGCGTTCTGCCAAGCACGAACAGGTTGCTAGCGCCAACAATGTCAGAACTATCACCAGTAATAACCAAACTAGTTGGAAGGGACCATTCGATCTTTTTTAGATTAATAGTCTTGCTGAATCTTAATCTCATATTTGAGCTACATAGCTGAATTAATTGATCTGTGGTGGTGGTGGTTGACTGGGGTTGAAAATGGAGTTCAAAATTACAGTTGCGGGCTCTGTAGAAATCTCAAATAACTCGCTGTTGAGACCTTAACCTTCTGCTATATAGAGTCCTGCCCAAGTATAGCCCCATGTAGTAGGTAAATTAACATAAAGTTTACAATCGACGGTTCCATGATCCATGCACTACAATTAATAATATAACCTCAGGTGACTGAAATAAGTCTCAGAACCTTTTTTTTCTGACTTCAGATGTAAAGTAGTTAACAGTAATTATGACATTAAAACGAGAATTGGTTTAGCAAACTAAAAGTAGAAATCTATATGAGATAATAGTAAAGGTTAAGTTTTGCAAGTAGAAAGCAGTAGTTCCCATGCTAAAGAGTGTGCGAGTCTAAATAGGGAATCTACTACATAAGGAAGGTAGTGTTAAGTTTAGATAATGTAACCAACAATTCCAAGGCTAAAGTAAGATTTACTCTGCAAAGCGGAAAGAGGGAATCTACCCATGGAGGTAGTTAAGTTTAAGTCTAGTAGTCTGTAATCAGTAATTCCTATACTAAAGTAAAATTTAGTGGGTAAGGCCGAAAGAGGGAATCTACCTACTAAGGGAGTTAGGGTTAAGTTGTTACTAATTAGTAATTTCCACATTAAAGAAATAGATAGCGTGTGTTTCCGAAAGGGGCAATTTCTTTAACAAACCAGTTAGAGTTAAATTTTAGCACTGTAATTATTAATTGCTACACTATTTTTACTTGGCGGTCTCTAAACCTGCACCTTTAACCATTAATTGATCTCAGATTACAATAAGATACATATACCAAAAGGGGTGAATTTTGGTTCCTAACAACCAGCCTTAATTCTAATAAATTAAATTTGAGACAGCTTGTAAACTAATATTTCTATGCTAAAGAATTTACCTTTTGCTTCTAATAAGATGGATTAATCTATTCATGAAGCCGTTCGGGAAGAGGCTCCTCCTCCATCCCTCGAGCCACTCCCTAAATCCTGTCCCATCCATCGCCGTCTCGCCATACTCTTATGCGGATGATATAAACCCCCTAATCATTACATCCAACATGTTTACCACCGAACACAACACCATAACCGCAAAAGTGGAAGCCATCTCAGTCGAATCGGCAACCATGGATGACCTTAGATGGGACCACAGCAAGAACTCCAGAGTTGACTTCAATTCCACCAAACGCACCTCATGCACCACACTAGGCTGCCATATCTCGTAGGGTCTCTCCTTTAAAGAAAACATTAAAAAGAGAACCAAGGAAGTGGCCGCGCTCATGGCAGTCCTCTGGAGAATAGGATAGGCGAACGGGGGCATGAGCACCATCACCTTACGCTCCCTCTACACCTCTGCAGTACGCACAATCTTCACCTGGGGGGCGGAACTCTACAACTGACCGGGGGAGGAACCCAGTTTCATCTCTTCAAAGAGAATCGAATACAAATGCCTAAGGAGGATCACAGGGGCCTACCAAGGGAGTAGCCACGAGAAGCGAAGTTGAATCGCAAACGTGGAACCCCTTCAGACAAAACTAGATGACATCTCCAAAGCATGAGCGGCCAGGTCACTAAGGACAGGGGACCCACACATACGCAACTTTCTGGCCGGCCCCACAGCAACCGCATGCTCACCTTGGCATGACGGAACAATCCCGGACCGCCAAAGTGACTCACCTATCGCCGTAGCTTTCTACCTCACTGGTATGGAACCGGAGGAGAGATCTTACGGGAAGAGAGACGACACATCCCACACTTCCTTAATAGATTTCACAATCATGGACCCCTCAGAGGAGCGAAGCAAGACAAAGGCATTCTGGGCGTTAGGCCTAGAAGCTCTTAAAGAGGAAGGCTGGCGAGTGAGCTACACAGACGGCAGTGGACGGGATGGCAAGGTGGCCGGAGGGGTATTCTCAGAAGACAGAAGGAGAGGAGCAGGGGTGGGGACGAAGACCTACGGCTGTTTCCTGGGGGAGATAGCCTCAGTAACAGATTGAGAACGAGGGGCTATCACTACGGCTCTAGAAACGGAGGATAGCAGCATGGTAGCAATAGCATTGGGCTCATGGGCAGCGGTCCGGTCGGTTCACAATCTCAGCAAAGGCGCCCCCACAAGATCACACATCGAAGTGAGAATCAAGGTAGCACTGAGGTCGGAGCAGAGACATGTCGGGATCCTATAGATACGAAGCCACATAGGGATCCCCTGCAACGAAATGGCAGATGAGAGAGCCGAGTTCGAGTCGTTCCTGGGAGAACTCTCACACTCACCACAGAAAGGCACGGAGGAAGGACTGCGAGCACAAGGGAAAGCGGTCAGGAAAATAGCCTGGCAAGAAGTGGGGTATGGCCAACGAAGAGTCAACTGGGACCGCCACCCCCTATGCGCCTACACATGGCTCCGAACAGATAAGGGCCTCCTGAAGAAATGGCTGCACCACATATGGAAGGCGGACGACCCTGTCTGCGCCTGCGGTCATTCCCCTGAGGACTGAAGGCACATTACGTTCGAGTGCCCAAGATTCCGCAGCTGGACGAAAGAATACCTAGGAGAAAGAAGGACGTGGGAGGAGCTGGACAAACAGGTCTGGATCAAGAAAGGGGAAGGGGTTGCCGAAGAGATTTTCGAGGGCACGGAGGCTTTCTTCGGCCTCGTTTACAGCAAGATGAGAGCAGGACGAGCCTAACCCCCGCCCACAACCCTACCGTGTCTTCCGTAATTCTCCAAACCACTTGGATAATCGGACCACGATGGGACCTAGGGGTCCAAGCGAGGCAGATGTACACGGAGACGAGGACAGGAGGAGCGAGGAGAAGGGGACAAAGAGGAGGAAGGTCAGGCCATCTCCGCCCAAAACCCTCCTGTGTCTTCCGTAATTCTCCAAACCTCTTGGATAATCGGACCACGATGGGACCTAGGGGACCAGGCAGGACAAGACAATCGAAGAGGTGGAACGAGTCTCCTATGTTGACCACTGCGCTTGGGTCTTTCAAGATTTAGCCGAAACTCTCACAGGAGCACGGGGTTTACCCCGTCCTATTTGTAGCAAGATCTCTTTTGGGACCTCGCACGCGCAATCGGCGAGTGATCCACAACATGTATCTAGCCGGGTTTGCAGATTAATTTGCACTCCCATGAATCCACCCGGGCTTCCGGGTGGCCCGTCATAGCCCTCGTTGGCTGCACACGAGTACTGAGTATTTAAAAAAAAAAAAATAAAAAAAAAAAAAAAAAACATCCCTCGCGCTAGCGTACATATCCTGAGATCACTTCTGACAAGCATATGCTCCGGACTAGGCGAGATATACTTTTACCCAATATATCCTAATATCCAGAGAAATGCAAATTAAGGCAGGAAGGATAGCATGACAGACTGGATAAAACATATCAGACATACAAGGATACAACAGTTAGATTAAAATACAAGCCCCAGGGGAGAGTAGAGTGAAGTGGGAGGCCTAACAAGTGGCGGAAGCGGAGGCGGATGGACAGAGCACAAAGTTGCTCTTCCTATGACAATTCTTGTCGTTGTGGAACATGTGTGCGGAGTATTGCATTGTTTGCATGCGTTTATGTGGGGTCCTTTTATATATATAGATTATAAGTATAATCAATCTCGCAAGGCGCTTCGTTTGTTACTAGCATATGATATGTCTTGACTCAGGATGGTTCATCATAATATCATAGGAATAAAAATATTCTTATTCACAAGGTGAGCATGGTTCTATGGTTATGACCAATATAGACATGGTCATAGCTGACATGCTTCCAGCGAGAGATCTCTGTACCAGCGACGAGGTCGCACCCGTCACCTCCTTCCCCAGCTTCCCCACCATGAGAATCGAGACACACCAAAGGCTGCATGTTGACACATTTCCCTCCGTGTTCTACTGAAGCAGGGAGAGTATTTCATCCAGGTTGAATGCTGTACTGTACTGGTGGTACCCAGATATCTTGTCACGTACTCGGCCGCCGCCTCCATGTACCGTCGCTACCCTAGACTGTGGTAGTTGTTGTCATAAAAGGTTATGGGCGACCGTCACCGTTTACGGAATAGGCGGGCGTAATAGATGCCTTCACATATAATGTATAGGTATGTATTGCAGTAGAGATTGTTTGCTTGCTCTTGCTTCTCCATGAGGCAGACATGGTCTATATATACAGAATCACTTTCATACTATCTTGTCCCGTACCACTCCCGTACTGCCCTATGCTCATATCTTAGTGTGGACGTTTTCGGTTTCAGTGGGTCCGCATCGGTCGGGTCAAGCGATCCATATGGGTAGGTTTGAGTGTGTCCATGTGGATCGGGGTGGGTCTGTCTGTAGGTTTGAGTAAGTCCGTACGGGTCAAGTATTTTCTTACAGTTCCTCCGGCGTCGCCTCCCTCCGCCGGCTCCCTCCTTGCAAATACGGATACCACTGGACACTATCTCCACCCCGCTGACCCTATTCCCAAAACAAAACACATCTCCCCTTGCAGGTAACTGTATATACATATTTACCTACAGCTCGTCCACCTCCCTGCCCCCCCCCCTACCGCGGGGAAAAGAGGGGGTGAGTGCGTGGGTGAGTGCCTGAGTAAGTGCGTAAGTGGGTGCGTGAAGATATTGTGCAGCGCCATACAGGGGCGAGGGGGGGAGCGGAGTGAGATATTCGTGTCCATTCAGCCATCACCTACCTAGATCCATCAGTCGTAGTGAGTTTATATAAAAATACCTAGATCTATACATCGCATACATATACATACACCCAGTCATCTCTCCCCACGAGAATGCCAGTAAGTGGAAGACAACAAGCAAATAGTTGGGGTGGCATAGTAATTATTCTGCAACTATCTTCCGAACTATCCACCTCCCTCACACATCTCGCTTAAGAAAATATTTCCGTCCGCCTGCATGTATGCATGTCCAGCCAGCGACATCAAGGAAGCCATCTAAGAGTGGGAGAAAAACCAACGCGCCAGGGTATTCAATTAATCATCTTTTACTTTTTATTCTGCTGATACTGCCGTGGGGAAATACCTCACCGCTGGGTAACTTTCCCTCTCGAATGCCCCCAGCGCCAAAACGCCAAGCGCTGCCTCCCAATGAGCTCCAGGTCCCGCGCCAGGGGCTGCATATTGAGGCGGAATTCGTCAGGGCTTCCCTCCGCCGCGGGGGTTAGTCCCAAGTCTTCCCGCCGGAGGGGGAGTAAGGGTGGGTTGTCTTCGCGCTGGGGTAATAACTCCTGCAGTGCATTAGCCAGAGGAAAGCGGGAAGGTGGGGGGGGGGCTTACGAGATGGAATTGGGACTCGGCTTGACCGGTGGCGGGGTTCATCCGCCAGATCTCGACCCAGGCGGAGAGAGCGCCAGCCCATTGTGCGGTGAGTGCTGGGTTGCGGAAGAAGCTGGCCTCCTTGAGCTGGTAGACCGCCATGTCCGATGCATCCGAATCGGAGTCAGACTCGATGTGAACCGCAGGTCCACGGGGTCCCTCCTGAATATTAACCAGCACGACACACCTAATCTGATTCCCTGACCTCTGCAACCACTGTTTCGCATCCGCCACCAACTCCCTCTCCCTCTCGCTCACCGCGCACTCCACCACGAACTTGGGTCTGGACGGCATAAAAGCGCCCTGCAACCCGGGGACACTCTCGTTGACCCCCAATGCGAAATCAGGTTCCTTCGTGCGCGCAGCGCCTTTGCCACCGAGGAAGCTCTCCGCGGGCGCGCCGTCGCCGGGTAGGGTCACGCCACCGTCGAACTGCACGAGCGTATCCTCCTCGGCGTAAGTGATGAAGTCGTGGCGGAGAAGGATCGCAAGGAGTTTGCGGAAGAAGGAGGTTACGGAAGAGTGAGGGGGGGAGATCATCGGCTTGAGTAGGAGTTTCTGTACGGTGGGGTAGTAGGTCCCACTACCCATGCATGTGGGGGGTTAGCTACGATAACTATTGTATTTATTTATTCCGGAGCGGGGGGGGGTTACGTACCGGCAGCACAAATAGCTCCGGCGCAGGCGCTCTTCGACTTCTACTGGGACGTCGTAAAAGAGCAGCGTATCCTCCGGGAATGCCGCACGCCGGCGGTATATCGACTCTACGCTGACTACCTCACACTCCGGGATTTTCACAACAGAGCTGTGTATTTCGTTGCCGCGCAAGGGAGTTTGCTCCGGCGTGGGGTACGGGTGACTGACGGGGTCTGAAGAAGATGGGGACGAAGCGCGAGGCGGTGGGGTGGTGGTAGCTGCTGCGCGACGCATAGTTGCGGGTGTGGGAATGTGGTGCTTGTTGTTGTGGAGGTAGTTGTTGGGGGGGGCCGGGGTGATGAAAGTTTGGCTAATTGTGATTGGAACAATGGGTTTGTGCTGTGAGTGTGATGAATCAAGTTGGGACGGTATAATCCCATTGTACGACGCAGGGTTACCTAATTTGTTAGTGAACAAGGTGGGCCAAGAAGATGTGTCGTGCTTGGCCAAGCGCCTGCGCGTAGGAACCCGCAATGTGGTCGTTTCATCCAAAGCCTCAATGCCACAATCGCAGGCGGAAAATAATTCATATTTCGGGGAGGAAAGAGCAGGCCACTGTTGGAGAGGCGACTGGGACACGGAGGTCCAGTTCGCTAGTCACTCTCCTGCGCGCGCAACACCACATTCCTCTATCGACCTGTATTTTCAGGACCCCAGTATCGCAACCTCTTGGCGGCTTCGCGCCTCACCATTATGGGACCTGTGAAATGCAGGCCCTCCGCCGGGATATCAGAGGCATTCCTGGAGCATTGGGTTTTCGTTTTTCTACCAGCGTGTTTCCCTATTTCTACTTTTGTTGCGTTTATTTCCACTTGAGTGATTATTCCACTCGAGCGAGGGTGGGGTTATTATGAATCTGCGTGGTACTGATCATGTTATTATGTATAGCTTGCGCAGCAGCCACAGCTTAATTTCCGCGCCCGCTTGAATCCTCCCGGACTTCTGTGGAGCGCCTCATAAGCCAACGCATAGCTTCCATAGGTCGTGATGAGTTTATAAAGCACAATAATAATAAAAAGGCATCCAGACCTCCGGCAACCAAAGACAACACTAGTGGAGCCCCTATTGATGAAAAGTGGGAAAACAAGTTCAATATGACTGGGCAATGCAAAGCGCACAAACCCAACGCTCACAGTCTATGGTAAGCACGCAAACGACAATCCCAGTACCACCTTCGAGATCAACAGTAAATAGTGTCTCTATGAATATGGACTCCTCCTGCTCCCACTCCCCACCCTTGGTGATGGGTTGATCCCATTAACCAGACAATAACTATCGCCTCTGACTCCACTACAGTTCCCCCGTGAGTACAAACAAAAACTGAGAAGAGAAGCGAGTGAACATTGTGCAGACTTTTTATTTCAAAATAATCATAATTTTAAAAGATTCAATGCAGAAGTGAGGGAACAATATGTTCACTACTACATAACAGCCAGTGAGCAAACAAACCCCATGGGCGAAGTTGACAGAAATGGTAAATGCCGGGAGAAAACCCCAGGTAGGATGAGATATTCTGATACAAAATCTTGACCCGGGGGGAACCTTCCTCCGTACGTTCTAGTCATACTAGTACCGTGGTGGAGAAGAACTCACCTCCCATACAGGGAAATCAGTCATGCTAGTAGATGATTACATCGCTCGATAAACTTGCAAATCCAAGAGCGATGGAAAAAATCAATCCCATTGAGTGCATACCCATCGCAAGCCATACACCGACCCACTACATAAACATAGGGCGAAATGCAGTCCGGGATTGCGCAACATACTCAGGACACTTTTCAATTCCCAGACACAAGGGGTTGTCGTCGGAGGGCCGCAGTTTTTTCCTAGCGCTTCAGGCTGGCTCTGCAAATATTGCCACAGTGGGTGTGGGTGCTTGCTGCTGGATGCCTGGACAGGGTAGCTACTTGCCTATCCGTTGGGCGGTTGGTGATAGTGGGATGACCGCTGATGGTAGTGAAGATGGGGGATCTATTCGTCGGATATCCTCTGTGCCTTGGTCGTTGTTCCTTTTGAATACAGGATCTTTTCACAGAGTGGCTGCTACGAGTTCTGAGACCCTTGCGCTCGTAGGTGTGTGGGGATTATCTCCCGGCAAAGTTGCGAATATAGTAACCCAATACCCATTTTCGAAAGATTCTATTCTGTGTGGGCGGGGGCAAAGAAAAGGGAGCGGCTTCAAGATGTCACGATCGGAGTTCAGTCTAGGTCATCGTTGTCTGTGGCAAAGGCTTGTCCAGTCTTACCTAATTGTATCCTTGTTTGACAAACTCGATTGTTCCGGACGCTGAGAATATTATTCCTGACCTGCGAAACTAAGGAAATTGATAGAGTACCGGGAGGGAAATACAGGGAGCCTTATATGCAGTAATAGCATCACGTCAGAACAGTAGGGTGTATGGTTTTTTTTTTTTTTTTTTTTTAGAAACTCATTACTCGTATGCATCCCTGTCGTAGGGATATGACGAGCCTGTTCTGTCGTATATAGCTAGGGGAATTTAATGTCCAATTCACTAAAAGCTCTATACCTCACGCTTCACGCCTCACTCACAAAGATCTAAACACTCATGGAAAAGAAATAGAATAGACAGCTTGGTGATACTAGCAGCAAGGGGGCTCTCAAACGAGTCAATTCCCCCTGGCAGGCGGAAGAAGAGTTGTTCTGGTACATAGCCTAGATCGATTGACATTTTAGTGGTTGTGGTTGTATGGATACAGTACGTGGTTTTGCTATAAACAGAAATAATAAAAACTTGGGATAGTGGTAGTGGGGGTTGGAGCGTGGTTCGTTTGGCAGATGCTGAACCTCTGGGACTAGAAGGAATGTTGCGTAGGATGGGAGTTCGTGGTAATACCCTTGCGTGGGGCGAGTCAGCAGCATTGGATAAAGTCTCTCAGTGGAAGGAAAGGTGGCGAGGCTCGAAGATGGGAGGGTTTTTTTTTTTTTTATTTTTAAAAAAAAGAATATTTATTATGCCTGATAGACATGCTCAGTGGGGTAATTTTCTTTTGTTATTACAACCTTTGGATATCCTTAGTGGAGTATTTCTTTTTTTTTTAAAAAAAAAAAATTTGATTAAAGGCTCTAGTAGGCGCTCTAGTAGGCATACATAGATGCATCCTCTGGAAACGCAAGATGAATCAAGCAGGCGCACAAGTTAATCTGGTGCCTCTACTCGAACTATGAGCATATAATTATGAACAAGGAAATCCCTTGCTTCAGCCACTGTCTCTCGAGGTTTGGTGGGATGGAGTGATATATGAAATTCTTTACTTCCCCCGTCAGTCTTCTTCCAGCCATCTTTGGCTCCTATCAAAATTTGGTGACATGTTCGGATAAATAAAATTTGTTACTTCCGCTGCCACGCCACTTCCGGAACATGTTACCTCATCGCTTCAGTGCTCCCCTAGTCCCTTGTAGAGAGACCTATAGGTGCCAGAAGGCTCCCTCGAAATTTTCCGCCTTCTTACCCTCACTGGTCTTCCTCAAGTTTGGGGCAGTCTGGGGCGTCGGGGCCAAAGCCAAGGAGTGCATACAAAGATGAATTGGTGGCCTGTTTCGTCCTCAGCGCTGCCGCAACCGGATAAGGGTTAATCCACTTTGCTAATTTCATGGACCCACTCCTCCATCCTTGTCCATGTCAGGGCTGACAATGGGTGCCGGTTCCACTCTGTGCGTTGTTGCCCGAATCCACCGTCTGTCTGGAATGTTCTCTGCAAGGCCCTGCTATGTGCATCTACTCCCTCTCCGAGTTGCGGTTTGTGTGGTGCCTGAGATCTCCTCGAGGAAGGACTCGCCAGTGTGCCTTCTCATTGCCGGCAATGCTTATGTGGCTCTAGACCCAAAATATACCTACGCCATTATTGCCTAAGGTTGCTTTGATGCGTTACTCGATATCGGACCTCGGCGGGGTTCATTAACCAAGGTTTCTGACAAAGGCGCCCCCCAGAAGCCCAGGAGGATTCAAGGCAGTGCAAGTTAATCTGCATCCGCTGCGAGAGCTATATGCATACAAACGTGAGATGATAGTAAAGGAGATCCTCCGCTACAGCCATTCCCTGTTGTAGACATAGGAAAGCCAATGTGTGTTCCATCCGCCGCCACACCATCTTACGGCGCGTAGTGTATGGTGCTTCAACCTCTAGTCTACGGGATCCTGCCCACATTGCTGCTGCCAGCCCATCCCATCACTTCTCCCCTCGTCCCCTGTTTCGTCTACTTCCCTGTAAAGCCCTCAGGGAGATCACTCTATTGCCTCAAAGTACAGGGCGTTCTCACCTGTGCTGGCCTCACTCCAATCTGCCTTGTCTAACCCCTTCCATTGGTAGGTAGAAGGTCGTGTGAATAACGGCAAAGGGGGTGCAAGGGAATACTGGCTGTTGGGCAGGCAGCTCGTCCTCTATACATCCACACTGGCACGTGACTGCCTTACACATGCTTTTTTATTTTATTTTAAATACTCAGTACTCGTGTGCAACCAACAAGGGCTATGACGGGCCACCCGGAAGCCCGGATGGATTCAAGGGAATGGAAGTTAATCTGCAAACCCGCGCTAGATACATTGATGTGGGACCGGGTAAGCCCCGCCGTGCTCCCGTGAGAGAAACGAGTGAGACCAGGTAAGCCCTGTGCTCTCGTGAGAGATCTGGATGTAGCTGAGGACCGGGTAACCCCCGTGCTCCTGTGGAATCCCTCCTCCTTTCTTCCCCATGAAAAGACCCATGCGGTGGTCAACATAGGAGAATCGTGAAATGGAAACACCTGCCGATTGCGCGCACAGGGTCCGGATTTCCGCGTCTTGTGGTCTCGCCTGCGCCTTGCACATGTGATGCAGCCATTTGTTCTAAGGACTCTGTTCGACCCGCATTCGACATCGGTGGATAGAGAATGCCTGTTCCATTCTGATCTCCATGTTCTGTACACTTTCTGCATCCTGGTCTCTTTCCGGATCGTTCTGCTGCGGGCACGTACTCCCTCTTCCCTGGCGATTCGAGTGGTTCTGAGATCTTCTCAATGTAGGACTCTAATTCGGTTTGCAATCCCCCTCTTCATGCCCCATGATGCCAGATGCTGCTGGACCCAGAGTCTTCCAATGTTCCTGTGTTGGATGCTTAGGCGCTTCTTGATCCTATTTCTAGACTGGCAAGTTGTGCCTGCCGCTAGGTTCCATTTCGTTTGAATTGCCGCTATCGAAACAGTAGCTACTGCCATCGTGTTGGCCTCTTCCTTTTCAAGGCGAGTCCTATTGCCTTTCGGGCTCTGTCAGCCACAGAACGGAGTTCTCCTCTGTAGCCCACATACTTGACATGATCTCCACTGCTGAAAGCTGCTGCCCCTAGGCCTTCTCTCCTATGCGATCTGTGAAGGCTATCGTCTACCCCTATTACTCCAGTTTCGTCAGGCCGAGTTTCCAATATGTGAAGGATTTAGACCTTTGGTCTCCAGGCTTGAAGATGGAGAGATCCGTTAGTGATTTCCCATCCCAAGTGCCTGAGCCACCCACTACCGTGAAAGCTCGTCGAGCCTGGTCTGGAGCCGCTCCACATTTATGAACCAGCCGGGTTTCTGATGACCGCTTCCGTGATAGCTAGTTATTCTACTTTGCTCTCAGTTCCGGTTCGATGCCTAGGTTGTTGTCGAGTTCTGAGCCCCATGTGGAGATGGCTCGAGTGGCTCATGTATATAATGACCGTTATGCCCTCGAGCGTGTATACTGAAGGGGTGGGGGTTTGGGATCGGTACAGAGGTCTGCTCACGAATGGTACGGGTGGATACACGCCATACCGGTGTCTGGATTTGTTCACGGGCCAGTTCAATATTTCCAGAGTGATGGGTTTGGTTTTTGTAATCCCTCGGACCCTGTACATAGGCATATGCGAGATTTTCCGGAAGCTCGACAGGATTCTAGCAGCCACTCAAGTTGGTCTGCGACCACTGCCCAAGTATGTACAGCATGCCTTGCTAAGGACCCCCCACCCGCATAGGGTTCGTTTCCAAGGCGGTTCCCGCAGCAGACCCATGCAGCGACTCTGAATTCTCTTCCGGCTCCATCTTTGAACGCCAAATGCCACTCCTTCTCCATGAGATGTTCGACTAGCCCATCAGCTGTTTGGTCCAGTTCGTAACTTTAAGATAGGGAATAAGATGGCGGCAGAAAAATACCGCATGCTAGACAGCGACCCGGAATTCCACACAGCGACGGCTCGACAACACCAGACCTGGGAGGCACGCAAGGACATCATAGAGGACTTGGCAAAGTTGTCCCAATGACCCTCGGAAGGGTTTTGTAGCTCGGAGCACATCCTCCATACAGTAAGTGGTCTGGTTGCACGCGTGGTAGGCTGGTTCTCTGTTGGTGCAACACCGAGAGATGTTGAATTAAACTCAACATAACTATAATCTTCCTACGTACCTACACGAAGTAGTCTAGGGTTGCACAAGTCGTAGTAGTCTGCGGAGGGTTTAAACGCAAGTTAATCTGACCCCCCGCTGAAAGCAAAGATAGATGAGTGAGACCGGGTAAGCCCCGTGCTCTCGTGAGAATCGTGGAACCCCCGCTCAACATTCGCGCGAGTGGAAAACAGGAAAAACCAAAGGGACTGGGTGACCCCCGTGCTCCCGTGAAAATCATAAAACCCCTCCGATAATCGCTGGAGTGGGAATAACAACACAAGCGCTCCAGTAGTATCAAACAATCAATGACATCGCTCGAGTGAAATAACCAAAATCCGAGTCCTTGACCCATGCTCACGCAAGCGATCCCAATCATAGGTGGTGATGCGGAGGGATCTTCTCCCTAACCGCGGCGTGTTCGCGATCGTTGGGTCCTGGAGGTAGAGGACCACGGAGGAGTGGACTTTGTTGAGGCGCCGGTCCTCGTTGAGGAGCCAGCGAGCGTCGGCTATGGAGAGGTAGCGGTTGTCCTCCTCCAGCCAGTGACGTAGTTCACCAATTTTGTAATCTGTGGGAACTGCGTGAAGAACTACCGCGAATTGCGGTGAGGTGGAGGTCTCCCACCAGGGGTTTGAGGGGGGGGGGCAGCTACCAAAGCAAGAGGCGACAAACCTCTTGCCCGGTGATAGTTCCTATATTATCTCCCTGCCCCCGATCGGGAGCAGGTAAATGCCAGCTCTTCTTTCGATAAATTAGTTTCAGAGCAACCTGTCAGTGTCCCCTGCTAGCTACTTGCACAATTTGGGCCAGGTCGTTACTGCTGGTAGAGGGGAATAGTATTTTCATACCTATAGGAACTAACTTCGCCCTTTGCACCTTAAGCCTTTTCGCTAAGTTCTCACTCACTTCAGAAATTGACTATGGCGTTTGACCACATCTGTACCGAGTGACAATCCCTGCCCTGACTTGTCCCAGTTGCACTTCGACCGCTACAGCCCTTTGACTTTAAGGGCCCCCAACAGGACTCGAAGACAAGCGTAACAGTTCATGATTAGTAGAGTGTGGCGCCACGAGTTGCAATCACCGAAGACTGGAGCATGAGTCACGCTAAAACCGACCCCGGCTTTAGAACCGTCCTGTCGAGCCCCTCAACCCCCTACGAGTTGACGACTGCCGCTCGGGAGTTTTTAGTCTCCTTTCCGGCTGCCTAGGCGTGTCGGAAACCACCACATGGGGGAAAGGCGTTTCAGGCCGCACCTATTATGGATATAGTTTCTGTGACACCCAAGGCCGACGGGGTCTTGCTGCAAGCCCGGATAGCCCCTCAACACTGTTTTGAATGCAGATAGAGAGGAGGGATCGTACCCGAACCACTCGCAACTAAACAAAACACATATCGCAGCTATCATGGCCCAGTCGCAAGTTAGGGTAGAGAAGGGATAGAACGAGCGTTTCCGCTATCAATCGACAACTTCCGGGCTATTCTATCCCCTCAGCAAGCCCCCTCAGAGGATTGGTGTCGGGGGGTAGCGGACTCGCTGCGATATAGCTCCAACACAGCTAGAAAAAAACTATGATGTTAAAACCACCAAGGGATCTAAAATGATTTCTCAGCAGTCGTTCTGGGAGTAGGTGGCAGACGTCATAATGGAGTGAGGCATGCGAGTGATGCCACACATACGCATGTGGCATCTCGACGGACACTTGCCTCCGTAAGGGTGACATAGTCGGCTTGGCACACGTACTAGCAGCATACCTTGAAAAAATACAGGTATAATAGGACTTTGTGCGCAAAGGGGCAACAGGAATCTATCAATAGTCTTGGGACGGACAGAGGGGAATGTGTGGAGTTCCGGGGACTCTAGCAGACGCACAGAGAGCATTCAACCACACCAATGAGCCTGTGGGAATGTTGGACATTCAGTTGAATATATGTGAGACTGAGATGGAAATGTGAACTGATGATTTCTGTAAGTTTGGAGAATTGCCACTCCTCTTATACATGATTGGTGCAGCCGATTCGGCTGCTCAGGGCATGCTAAAGTGTGCTAAACAGTACTGCAACCTGTCCACAGCTTGAGTTTATCTCATGAGAAACTCAAAGTAGAAAACATGACTCAAATAGTCTGGTTATAACTCAAAGTGGTTCAACACAACAGGAATAGGGTTTGCCATATGATAGAACTCTAATAACATGCTGCAAGGTTCAACAAAGTATAACGAGCGTAATAATAGTTATGGAGCACGCATCCACACATGTGGAGACATGTGAAATATGCTTCAACCATGTAAGCATTAGTACATATATTGGATATATAGTGGAATGTAATTAGGATTGATAGGACGCATGTATGTGTGATCTGTGATATAGGAGCGAGCGTATTAGAGCTGTTTGTGCTACATAGTAAGCCATAGCAAGCGGATTTTAATATCCATGCCATCTGCCATTACCATCCGCAGTGAACTTTGCCTGTTCCCCGCTGTTGGGACACCACCATCACGCCGCCTGACTTACTTCATATACATCCACACCTCATCAGTATGTCTATTAGCAGACCTGACCAGCGGGCAAAAATCTACAAATGGAAACACATGACCCCAATGACCCACTTCTCTTCCCTCAGACTGCCTCATATGCCCACGAAGAGTAGTAGTGAGTATATATAAAAATAAAAGCAAAAGTCTTTCCCCGGACTGCGCTGCAAAATGCTCTTCACCCTTTACCTTGAGAAGTCTGAGTGGGTCTGACGCAGCGATTGCAGCAGTGGCGGCACTGCCAAATAACCCATGCGTTCCTTGCGACGGTGAACCCGAACCTGCTTTACGCAGCACCAAAGGCCGAGCAGAGAGGGGTTTATGCGTGGTCAACTGACCGACAACCACTTTCACAGGACGAGCGCTTGGTCGGATCTCAGCAACCAGAGCACCTACGAACAAGCCGATAGCACCACCAGCAAGCCCTCACCCACCACATGGCAAATATCTCCTTAGAGCTCGGGGGAACAACTATTGCAACCCTTTCCCCCTTATCTGAAGCCTTTCTTCCACTTCCTCCCTACTCTTTCTTCCCTCTCACTCTCAAGAAGGGATCTCGACGGACAGTGGTCCACCGCATTTTTATAAGACCACCCACATCTCTCTGACGCGGTCGGGTTCTCCTACACCACCGCAAGACAACTCAGAGGCAAGTATCACCTCCCACAGCCGCACTAACGGCAACAACCTCCCCTTTGGGAATATTCGGCAACACAGCTAATGCAATTTTCCGTCGGATTTCGAACTATACCACTCTACCCACCCACCCACACTCCCTCGTCCACAATGCTGCCTAAGAGCAAGGTCAAGTGTGGCAAGATGGACACCCGCGAGACGAGACAGCCAGCCTACGAACATCCAAAGGTGCAGGACTTAGACGACAATGGCAATATTTTGTCAGCCGACCCCGAGATCTCAGCCATCAACGAGGCCTTCGATGAGGTCCTCACAGCACCACTATCTCATCCTTCCACCCTGCATTCTCCCGCCTGTTGTTCCCCTTCTCCATCCACGCCGCACCCTCCCACCCACACCAATCCCGACTGAGATCCCGCAAACCACGACCTACACCCCACCTCTGAAGATTTTCCCATGGCAATGAGCATAGTGCTCAATGAGGTATAGAGTGTTTTAGTCTGGAAAAAAGAGAAAAAAGATTTCGGGGGCCGCAATATAATAACCGTAAAAGACGTAATAAAAATCTGTGGGAGCCTAATGGAGGCGATGGGATTCGTCCACTATGAGCTGCTCAGCCTCGACCACAGTTATGACTATGTGCCCGCACAGGCAGCAAGGTTCGACTGGACCCTTAAAATACACAAAGCAGGATGGATAAACAGCCTGGCGGGGGAGGTCTCTCTTTACGACGAAGGAGCGGGGAGCGGTTGTTTATGCGTTTCCTTGCTACCATCCTTTTATGTACATATGTATGGGGCTTTAGATTAACCTGACGTGCCTTTGGATCTACACGGTACCTCCGGGTGGCGTCTCATAAGCACAGGAGTAAGTGTCCATGGAGGTAATGAATTTTTTGTAAAACCAAAAAAAAAAAAGGATGGATAAACAATGTCGAATAGCAAAGGTCTCTTAACCGCAAGTAAAATGGTTAGAACCTGAACACCTGAGTAAACCACTTCCACGCAGCGCAATAGCCGGCAACCATGATCAGTATTAACATAGGGTGGACGAGTGGGTTGAACATATATTTTCCTTCCGAAGCCATCAACATCGCAACGAAAGCCATGCCACATGTGCCAAAGAACCTCCTTATCCTTGGAGATTTCAATGAGCATCATACATGGTGGGGGACGCAAAAGAATCGAACCAACACTATTTCCACAAGCTCATGACCGATATCTTTTTTTTTTTTTTTAAATTAAAATCGATGGGACTCGGATCATGCCGTTATCGCACAACAGAGTTGTGGACAAACACCCGATTTGTGGACACGCACTACTAGTGATTGGGCCAGGTTTCCAGAAGCATGTGCGATTAGCATGACAATACTCTGATTAACCTCAGTCCTCGTGGGGAGATAAGAGGGAAGCGTAGGGACCCAGGGAAGAACTGATTAAGTTGAGATGGTAAGAGTAATGGAGATAGGATCTCGTTTACTCTAGATTGACCCAACACCCATTAGGGGAAGGGCCGAAGACCAAGCGTTGCTGGAGAAGTTTATCTTTCTCTAAGATTGTGACGTGTTTATCAGTGGAAGGCAGTGGCCGGAGCAGATTTTTTTTTATGTTTTTAAATACTCAGTACTCCTATGCGCCCTGGTGTAGGCATGAGGAGCCACCCGAAGGCCGGAGTGGATTCAAGGGAGCGCAAGTTAATCTGCCGACCCACGCTAGATACATGGACGAGTGGGAGCAGGTAAACCCTGTCCTCCCGTAAAATTGACTGAGGACCGGGTAAGCCCCGTGCTCCTGTGAAAGCCCCCCGTAAGACCCATGCTATGGTCAACATAAGAAAAAGAATTAACTGGAGTCACCTGCCGATTGCGCGCGCAGGGTCCGGACAGACATGAAATCACTCCCGTGATCTCGTCAGCCCCCTAAGTCCCATCGTGGTCCGACTATCCAAGAGGTTTGGAGAATTACAGAAGACACGGGAGGGTTTTGGGTGGGGGTGAGTTGATCTTCTCCTCAGCTTCGAGGTCGCCGTCCCTCGTTCTTGATTAGCCTTGGGCCCTCAGTCTGCTGTAGATGAGGCCGAAGAAAGCCTCTGTGCCTTCGAATATCTCCTCGCTGTCTCCCTCGCCTCTTTTTACCCAGACCTGCTTGTCGAGCTCTTCCCACGTCCTTCTCTCGCCTAGGTATTCTGCTCTCCATTCGTGGAATCTGGGGCATTCGAACGTGATATGCCATCCGTCTTCCGGAGAGTGTCCGCACGTGCAAGCGGGGTTGTCTGCCTTGCCGATGTGGTGTAACCATTTCTTCTTGGGGCCCTTGTCGGTTCGTAGCGATGTGAAGGCGGACAGGGCATGGCGATCCCAGCTGGTTCTTCGTTGGCCGAAGCCTGGTTCGTGGCGGGCTTCTTTTCTGAGTGCCTTTCCTAGGGCGCGCAGGCCTTCCTCTATCCCTGTTTGTGTGGCGCCTTGGATTTCTCCCAAGAGGGCCTGGAATTCCGGTCTTTTGTCTGCCTCCTCGTTGCCATGGATGCCTACGTGCCCTCTGGTCCACAGGATTCCTACGTCCTTTTCCGGAGATGCTAGGATGTCCTTGATGCGACGTTCTATGTGGAAGCGAGGAGGTGTGCCTTTGCTCAGGTTCCAGACAGTGTGTATTGCTGCCATCGAGTCAGAGGCGATCGCTATCATGGGCCTTGGCTCTTTTTGCTGTGGCCCCCAGTACCGTCTTGGCTGAAGACGCCACTTGCTACCTAGCCGTCTCTCCCGCTGCCATCCGTGAAGCAAAGGCGCCATCCGTGAAGCAAAGGCGCCATCCGTGAAGCAAAGGCGCCATCCGTGAAGCAAAGGCGCCATCCTTCTTCCAACAACCGTTGGAGTCCAACGGCCCAATAGGCCTTGTGTTAGGATCGTTCCTCCACAGGGTCCATGATCGTGAGGTCTGTCAGCGCGGTGGTGCGTGTGTCGTCACGGTTGCCGTAGCTCCTCTCCTCTGGCTGGAGACCAGTGAGGTAGAAGGCCTCTGAGATGGAAGAGTCCCTTGGCTTGTGCGGGTTGGTGCCGTCCCAGTATGGTGCGGTATCTGGTGGCGCTGGGGAGTCTAGGAAGTCCCTGATGTGGTTGTCGCCTGTGCATAGGGAGCGAGCCACCTTGGCCCTCGAAATGTTGTCTAAGACCGTTTGGATGGGTTCTACATTGGCGATCCATACTAGGTTCTGGTAGCTGTTCCCTTGGTAGGGGCCTGTGATTTTGCGTAGACATCGGTATTACAGCCTTCGCATGGGGAATGGGTCTCTTTCTGGCCGGAGCAGAGGATCTTGCAGGTTATCCATTTCTGTACATATTTTGTATTGCGGCCGCAGATTAACTTGTGCCCGTGCTTGAATTCTCGTGGGTTTCCGGGAAGTACCTGATATGTTCTGACCCATACGTCAATACGGCCCATTGATCAATGGGCCGCTAAAGATGGTTGGGCCGGCCCACCCATCAATCACGCTAATGGCTGGCCCATTCATCAATGGGCCCAGCACACCCAGCAATGAGACAGTCACAATAATATTTTATTATAATTATCCCAACAAGACTAATAATTCTCTATATTAGGAACTATTGAGAATTATGAGACTATGGAGCACTACAGATGAATGGAAAAATATAAGATATAAATACATAAAATACAAGAAAAACTAGGCCTCCAAACATAGAAGTTTATAATGTACAAAGAAAGGAATATATGAAAAAAGCAAGTCTTCTATAGATATATAAACAAAGCATATTAGATCATGTGCTCTTCTATAGGACTCGCGTATTTAGTATATTACCCAATTCAGAAGCATTAGTAGTAGCAGACTGAAAAAATAAGGAAAAGGCAGAAACTGACTAAAAAATGTAAGAGGAAAGGAGTGAAGAGTGCTGTATTACAGAGGAGCTGTAAACAATATAAAAACTTCGAAGAAAGATGAACTATATGAGTGGAAGTATAGATGAAGCAATAACTCAAGTTCTAAAGAGGACTCAATTCGAGTAAAGCAATATGAGACTTAAAACACTACTTCGGTCTTATTACGTCAACTATATAAAATAGTTATCTTATTAAGAGGACTTGATACGATAACCGTTTATCCATTCCCAATAAGACTTCCTAAGAAGGGAAAGTAGACTTGTTATCAGAAGTTGCCTAACTGGAAAGTGACTACCCAATTAGGAAAGATGCAGTTTGCCACACATAGATAAGGTAGAGTGTTTTGCAATATAAAGAACACAGGCTGACATATATAAGCTGAACTTATAATATAACGAATAAAAAGATATAAATAATTCGTCTCAGAATATAACAGAAATTTATCAAAGAGATAACATGCATGGAGGCAATTAAAATACTACACACTTCCTATTGTCAGGTCTAATAACGTCGTCACTAACGCACTTATTCACACATGTCCTGTGTGTGATTAGTCCACTTTATTAGTAGTGTCTTATAATAGAGTAAGAATCTGATAACTTCATTCTAGCAGAGGTCTCTTATCTAAGCTATGCTATTACTTCCCGTTGCGAGGCAGGCATCCTCGCCTCAACACACTACTGAAATAGCTTGATAGGTGTTAGTAAGAGTTCAGCTAACTTTGGTAGGATAGTACTAACACTTTGCCAAGATACCAACAATCCTCAGTGTTTGGCGTCATATAAGTCTAGTGTACTTGTAAGGAAGTGATATTCACAGTATGCTGATCTATCACCACCTCACAACCTACCCTGAACCAACATCTACTATGTAATTTCTTACTAAGTTATACTAACCTGCCTGGTTAATTATGTTGGGAGAATCACGTGTAATTTCTCTAATTTCACATGTTAACTATGAGTCACCTGTGACTCAATAATTTCCTATGACTCTAAGGTTATGACTCACTTAATGAGTCAGAGATGGATTTCAAATCATATATGACTCACTACTATGGCACAGCCACAATAGTGAGTCACAGCTAGTCTTGGCATGTAATACTTAAGGGCTGAAGGTCTGCACCCAGAGAGGGAGAAGGGACGGGGAGAAGACAGACAGAGAATAGTTAGATACAACAAATATAAGAGTTCCACTGGTTAATCCTAGTCCCATGAGGACTCTTACTCAGAACTTAGTAATCTAATACTAGAAAGCAACCACTTAGCCTTTAAAGTACTTAGTAATTCTGGAATATTACTTCAGGGTAATATTCCACCCTAAATACTTTAGGTCCCCATTTACATTTTTTTAACCTAAGAAAGACTTTTATATCAAGGCAGGCTTGATCACCCTGGCCTATAATCTTATGCA
>Ga0307511_10001928_pt1 | contig 21831 bp, 26 predicted proteins | sample 13_EM_MG_FD_200266 | JGI IMG/M metagenome (GOLD analysis project Ga0307511, IMG submission 200266) | Populus trichocarpa ectomycorrhiza microbial communities from riparian zone in the Pacific Northwest, United States - 13_EM | ecosystem: Host-associated > Plants > Roots > Unclassified | place...
GGCACCCATCCACGCTTTGACCTCTACCACCACCTTCTGGGGTTTTTCCCACGCTCTCCCCTCCTCTGGGGGGGATCATCCCCCAGCATCGCAGCTCATCGTGACTCATCGGAGGTCCCCAGTGGCCTCGAAGCACCTCCAAACCAACCTGTGTGGGCTGCAGATGCCCAATCTCATCATCTCATCAACATCAAGCCAGTCTCTTTGGAATCAGAATGCCTGGTGGGGTGTTCCTTCCCCTTTACCAGGTAGCATTGCTGCGATGTTCATCTGAGGACACCGTTGGTGTGTGTCTGAGGATGGACGGCTGTGGCAGTGGCGGTCAAGGCTAACCCTTTGTTCATGATCGTGGACTTCCCAAGATCCCCAGAGCGGACCAAAGTAGGGAAGGGTGTCAGCCGGTCACCCAACCTCTCTGAGGACTCATCCGTCGAGGGGATCGAGGGTTGTCTTACTTTTGGGTAGGAGGGTGATGCCAGACTCCGTACATGACCTCTGAGCTTTAGGATCTGGTCTTTGTGGGGTGATGACCTGCCTCCCTCATCACGGACCCTTATCATTCCCCATCCACTCCTTCAACCATTTTCCTTCCCCTGTATAGGGACGTCGCCAAACTCTCCATGTGTTTCATGAGGGTGGAGGGGGGCCCGGCATGAGGCAAGTCCAAGGCCGGATACCCCCTTCATCTCCACAGCAACCTTCCCCAACTCTATCCTGGTGATTGCCGTCCGATGTGGCGATTTCTGGGTCTACTCCCACCCCCTGATTCTATTTCCGTGACTCAACAGGAGGCCGTCACCTTCCGTATCTATTTACACCACTCCCAGTCATTACTCCAACCGAAGATCTCCCTCCCCCTTTTCTTTCCCAACACTGGAAAGTCTACCACTCCGCAAGAGGTGGCTCGAAGGGAGAGAGGTTTTTCCTCTCCTTTTTCGAGAATACCAGTCTGGACTCATAAGGTCCCACTGGAATGTAGAAAATAATAAAGTACCTTAAATTCCCTCCCACCCAATGTGTGTTCATATGCCCTGGGCAGGCGGTAGACCGGCATTCATCCATAAGGTTCGTAGCGTAGGGTCAAGCCCTTTCCACGAGGTTGTATATAATCCTCGGGACCGGAATAAAAATATGTGAATTAAAAAAAAAAAATTCGGGCGCCCAAGTGGGACCTCCTTTCACTGGTGGCCCTTTCAGATATTTGCCCCTCCCCGTATCAGTTCCCGTTGTCAGTTTCATTGTATTGCGGGAGATTGACCTCCCGGATAAATTCAACTCAGATTCGACAAGCTGGGCGAACTTGAAGCTCTAGGGTCACGTGTGACAGCCCAATCTCCGGCCCGAAAACCCAGATATCCATTTTGCCTCCCACCATTCGCTTGTGCTATTCTCTGATGACTTCTGCTTTTGATAATGGCCTCCGTCGGTCGGTGGCGTCGGTGTCACTCAAATACTCCATCGCGGCAGCCTCTGAACACAGCGGTGTCTATGCCGCCTCGAACATACTACTAGATGAACCTGCGGATTCAACAAGTCGGTGGAGTGGCGCCTCACAAATACCACACGTCAAGCAATGGGTAACATTGAGGTTGGATAACTTGGCCGTACTCAGTTCAGTCCCATTCCCATACATTATCCCCTGCGGATGATACGTCTTGTACTGACCGAGCCGCAGAGGGAATTACCTTTGGGAAGGTGAGGAGTTCTCGATCGCGATCGTTTCCAGAAACTTGCGACTCTCAAAAGATGTGGGACGTGTACGCGAACTGACTGTGTGGCGTTTTCCAGTTTAACAAACGTGAGCCCCCCCCGCATACGGAAGCTATCCCACCCTGACGTCGGCCAGCCCATCCTTGTAATATGAAGGACTTCCGGATCCTCGTCGGAACCTCGGAGGACACTTTAACAGAAGTTTTACAATCCGCACTCAGGAACGACAGCACCCCGGAAACCTTCTCCCTCCGGCATGTCAACCAGGCAGGGGTTCTGTTTCCCACACGATATGTACAAATCGTACCGCTGTCGTAAGCACTTCTTAGGGACGTGGTCTCGCTTACCAGTTAATGAGAACGTAGAGCCCACGGTCAAAGCTTTCACATTTCTATCTGGCACGTTGCCCTCAGCGGTATCGCGGACGAAGATTATGTCGAGCACGTAAGCTCGCGCTACGAAGAGGTTCTTGTTTGAGTTCCTGGCTATGACTGTCATGTGGCCTGACGGTAGATGACAGCATCGGGAAGACATCACCATGAAGCGCATCCTAAAACACCTTCGACAAAGAAGACTTCTTACTCCGTTCAAGTTCATCCAGGACAGGTCCAAGGTCCAACTCGAGCACCCACTTGTATCCCAACTCTTCAACGCCCTCGTGTTGAAGGGGCAGTTCGCTGAAGCGGAACAATGCCTGCGAATGTGCTTCGACAATGGGCTGTTTGACTCATTCATAAAATCTAGCCAACCCCGCGCCCACTGGAAACGCATAACTGCTGTTGATGCGGACGGTGATCACCCCATGAAACGAGGCGGCCATGCTATGTGTGTCGACAGAGAGAAGGGGAACATATACCTACACGGCGGATGGGATGGAACAAAGAACCTCGATGACTACTGGGAGTACAATATATCCGATAATCGGTGGAGGCTCCTCAGCCAGCACACGTCCCAGGACAAAAATGGGCCTGGGCCTAGAGCTTGTCACAAGATGGTATTCGACCAAAAGACCGGTTGCATATATCTCCTTGGGAAGCTCGGGGAGGAAGAGGGTTCCAGATTGATATCTGAAGACACGACAGAACCAAAACCGCCCGGGGCAGGCGAGCAACAGTTCTCTTCTGAGTTTTATCGGTACCGGACCCGAGGAATCGACCGCGGTAATTGGGAGTTGTTGAACTTTGACACAGCTGTGTGTTTTCTTCTTCGCTCGTTGTGGGGACCTCCTGAACTTCGCCCAGGCCTCAGGCGGACCACCGCTTTTATTCGACCATCAACTCGCGATTGACAGCGAATCCCAGATTATCTACGTGTTCGGCGGGAGGGTTGTTGATGGAGAAACGTCCCCAATCAAGTATTCCGGGTTCTACAGTTACAACATCTCTACTAGCAAATGGAAAAACTTACAGTGCGTTAATTGTGTCTCGAACGTACCAGTTCGCTGATATCCAACAGGCCAGACTCAGCGACATCGCAGGTGATACCCCTCCGATTTGGTAATCCAATCCACTATGTGGTCGTGCAAACGTGCTGACATGGCACCAGGTCATTCCATGCTTTTCGAACCTTCCGGGAAGTTGATATTCATCTTCGCTGGCCAACGGGAGGACAAGTACCTCGCAGATTTGTGGATCTATGACACCCAAAACGGCACAGCAAGTGAGGCTTGGTCCGATTTCTCGTCTTCTGGTGGACCAGACGCGTGCTTCACCCAAAGATCAGTCATCAACACCGAAGCAAAGGAGATCTACATGTAAGAGGCCTTTCATTTGGCCATCAGCCACGCTGAGAAGCGGAACTAGGATATGCGGTTTGACCCGAACACGAGCAGGGTCCAGCGCGAAGACGGAGTTGAGGCTGGACATCCCGAAGTGGGTTTACCGGTATGAGACTCGTCCTGGGAAGTGGATCAGGATCCTGCCTGGAATGTCAACGTCCGAGGATGGTCACGTCGAGGAGCCTCAGGCCCGGTATGCCCATCAGTTGGTCTTCGACTCAAAGACTGGCCAGGCCTTTATGCACGGCGGAAATGGGGGTGTCAGCTCCGAAGCCTCCTCTCAACAGAACAAGCCGGAAGGGGAAGCCGAAGGGGACGACGGAACCCGGCTCGACGATTTCTGGTCCATGAGGCTTGAACGGTACGAACTATGACATTAGGCCGCCATCTACTGACCGTCGTCACCTTTCTAGGATCTCGCCTGAAGAGATCATGCGACGAACCTCATTCAAGATCAGAACACAACAGTGCGTATAAGTTACCTGGCCCATGGCACACCGAACACTTTCTGATGGATCGAGTTATGGGCCAGGTTCCGCGAGATGTGCGAAGAACAGCCGGCCGTAAGGGCTCTGAGCTTCCTCCAAACCGAAGTTTATTCGGTCGTCGATCACAGCTCCACCGACGAAGCCGCACTGTTCAGATCTCTCTTGACCCACCTTCTTAACCCCACTCCAAGATCTCGCCCTGCCACTCCCGGTAGTGGTGTGAGAAGGCAAGGGTACGGACATGGTCAGAGCCACCAACACCAAGAAGGGTCGAGGAAAAGGTCCCGTTCCGGAGACGGTTGGACGAATAGATTGAGTGGGGAGTCGGATGAAGACGTCGATATGAACCACGCGGCGTCTGAAGAGTCGGACGGGGTCACGACTCTAACTACTGAAGAAGATCCTCTCGAACAAACTTTGCGAGCCCCGCTTGCGTCAGTGCCAACGCCTGCTTCGACTCCGGCTGCGATCTCCGGTTCCGGCCAACCTCCCAGTGACCCCTCCCTTGTTTCCGGACTTGTTTCCGCCCCACATCTGACTTTGACGGACCAACCACCGGCTCCTTCCCCCATCAGGTTCAAGCAGAGGGTAGAAGTGTTCGAGGCCCTCCTGGAGTTCATCAACGAGGACGCGAAGGAGCCCTCTGGGAATCTCCTCGATTGTATCAACGTGATGGGGGAGTTCTAAATCCACACCATATAACTCACCAATCGTATCGACAAATTACATATTATACGTTGATGCGTCCCAGGCTGGACTTGAACATCCTGACGGGCCTCCGGTTTCGTCCTGTAATTCGCAATACTACCTATGATTACACGTGATGTATAGGATCGTTCTTGTATTCACTAAACTCTCGGAGGCTGTAACTCAATACTATCCCATTCGAACTGGACATGAGACTTAGATTTGAGGACCGTGCCAGGAAAGTGCGGCCGATGATCGAATCACAAGGCTTCCACTCTTCGTTGGTCCTTCCCTAACAACGTCAGATGTTGGGGTGCAGGGGGTGATTTAATCTATTGGGATGAAAATGGGTTGGCCATCTAAGCGTAATAAAGAAAGTCCTGTAATGAATGAGGAGGGTAAGTACTTGAGCGGCTACAGCGGTACGTACTGTAACAAAACCAGGGTAGGCCAATCTAAACGGCTGAAACAAACAAGCGGGCGTCTATGCAAAAAGCGGCCGGTAGAAGAGACTCTATATTAAAAGGTGCAGTGTCTATGAGTCCACGCACGTCTGGTACAGTTCTGGTGCATAAATATGGACGTTCCAAACGAAAACACCATGATCAGAAATAAAGATAGTAACAATACCTTAGCTGGGTGAGCCTAGAAGACTCGAGAGAAGGATAAACCGAGCGGTGAGGAGAGTGATACATACTGAGAATAGAAGGAAACTTGGGGAGGAAAGTAGCGCACAACAAGGAGGTTTATGAGGAGTCAGGAGACGGTGGAGAGGCAGAACCGGGGGCGGGCTTGGTACTGGCTTCTTCGTAAGTCGGCAGGCCTCTCACACTGGTGAGAGGAGGCACCCCTCCACCAGCGAACCCCCTCGAAGCAGTCTCATAATCGGGTACATGGTTAAGATTGCTCGGCACGTTGGATGGGGTCGGTGGAGACGAGACAGGAGAATTTTGGGTGGTGTTTGGCCCCGACTTTGTCCTCCTAGGAACCTCGGTAGCGTCAGTGCTGGGTTGGCTGAGTGCGGTGATAGATTGGCGGGAGTGGTCCCGGGAATTGTGCGAGAACGAGGAAGCGATAGCGCTGAAAGGATTCCTGAAGATACCTCGACTTTCATGGGGGTTGGAAGGGAAAGATTGGCTGTTACTGCGTGAGCTGCGTGGGCCGCGTTCCGGACTGGAGGCTCGACTCGGGAGTCGACTGGGGAACCGGCTACTGGATGCACTCGACTCTCCACTCCCGCCTACATTGTTGGAGAGCTGGTGTCTTGACAGTTCGTACGTGATCCATTCTAGCGGTGCTTCGGTAGGAACTTGAGGCAAGTGCATATCCAATTGAGCCTGACCCCCTGGGGACTGTAAACCGGATGACGGGGTTCGAGTTCCTGACGGAACAGAGTACTGTCGATCTGTGGTGGGAACCCTGTCGCGAACGTGGGCATTGTAAGAAGGGAGTTGAACATCCTCTCCATCCTCCTCCTGGCCGCCGCCGTACATTCCGAGGAGCAGCCTGCGCGTCGGTACAGACGCAGCCCGGGCCTCCGAGAGAACACGACCATCGAGCACGTGGATGCTGAGCGAGTAGCGGATCTCGGAAGTGTGCCCACTGGGGTTGGCGATGAGGACACTCCAACGTATCCGGTGGGTAACTGAGATGGGTTCCACGTCATGGGTAGGCGTCAGAAACGAAGGCAAAGTGACCTCGAGAGGTATGACGAGACCATCGCTCTGACCGTCATCCTCCTCCGCTGCGCCGCCGACACTCGATCCGGCTTGTGAAGATGATTCGGTTGAAGACCCCTGAGCAGCATCCCGTGTAGGAGTAGGGCAACACGGGTCCGTGACGGCTTCTCTGCGGTAGAGAAGTGGAATCCTGCTCCTATAATGGAACTCAAATTTGCAAACTGGCTTCCCCCCGATAATCTCATGCTTTGCGACAACAACAGGCCGCGTGCATTCGGGGGTAACCATCTTGGAGAGTGAGACCCTGACGGTTTCGTTGATTGTGGAGGTGATCGAGAGGATTTTGACCCCCTTGGAAAGAGGGACAAACTTGGCGAGTGCTGTGAGCGTATCCCCGGCAGCCCAAGCCCTGTGTGGAAGGAGGATACTGTACATCAGCTTCCCCGGCCAAGTGTTCTCTATCTCGGAAGATTGTTGGTATTCGAGGGCATCAGGGGTGAAGGAGCGGACGATCGTGATTGGCAGGACGGCATGAAGGTTCTGAGTGAAGCCGGGTCGATGAACCACAACGCGCAACTTATATGAGATGCTTGCGCCACCTAAAACCGGGGTCGAAATGGTGCAAGGTAGGTGACCACCAACATGTAACTGGAATGGGAAACTGTGACGGCCGGCTTTGAGGGTGTGGCTATGTTTTTTCTTGCCTTCTAGGACAGTCCAATCGTGGTCGTAAATGATGCTTGTCGTGCCGGACGTCGTCAGGGTCAACCTAGGGGTAAGATCAGATCTTCAACGCCACATGCAGAGATATTCTGGGCTTACGAATCGTTGACCGGAGGGCTCACCCTAGCCTTGCCGCGGAAGTGGAGAGTGATGTCTTTGATGGGGGTGGCCTCTGGGAGGTAGATTATGACGTTCCCTGATAGGATAGCTGGGTCTGCATCCGTTCCTAGGCCTTTGAGGTGAAGCACGTCATTGGTGACCACAACCTCGAGTGTCAGTTGTAGTTTCTCTTTATCCCTCGAAAACATAACCGCGGGGTCCCGGAGTTCGGAAGTAGGGGTAGAAGTTGGAATGCGCGCGGGGGTAGGCATGACATTTAAGCCACCCAGGCTCATCCGGACGCCAGAGGGGGAGGGGGGTCTCGACCTAGTATCTTCCGGCATCACGATCGATTCGCGGCGCTAGGTTATCGGTAGAACCCCTGTGGCGGGGGAATGGAGAGGATGGAAGGTCTAGTATGGTGAGGGAAGGAAGGAAACAGTGTTCTGGACACAGTCATCTTATACCTAATTGTCGAGTCGGACAAGAAGAGAATTTCGAGGGCTCTGATCCCAGCTCCATGCCGAATCGTGCTTATCTTTGAGCGGTGGCTCAGTTCTTCCCAGCAGCCGGATAACATCACTGTTGTGATGACAGATCGAGACTAGGAACGTTTGTGTGTGCACACGTTGGACGCACGCGCCTAGTACGGCCGGAGTTCAGATGCTTCGGTCATAAGTTACTACGAATACACCCAGAGCCGTGGTCAGAAGAGGCTGTGCATTCCGTCATTCCATCGCGTTCTTCGTGTGACGGCATGTATGGGCTGGAATCCAACACTGTAAAAAACATAACAACTGAAACTACAGCCTCAGTCATCATCTGACTGAAAAAGGCTAAAAATTTCAGTTGGAGTTGGCCAGTGAAAAGTGTGCCCGCCTGAAAGGCGCACAAATCAGGTGACTGAATTTCGGTCGCTACAGTTTTCGCGGTGCAACCTCAATGTGTGCGAGGTTTCTGAATCACACAGTGGGCATCAGGGTTAAATCCACCCTGGAATATACTTAGTTTATAGCCTGACTAGGTCAAATTTTTCAGACCTTTTCCAAGCCGGCGAATGCCTGGAAAAGTAAAAATGTTTTGTTATGGATTGTGGGCCGAAAATTTTGCGGATAATTGAAAATATTCCGCCATGCAAGCCAATCAGGTGCCTCAAATAGTGATATTCCCTACCGGAATATTTCCCCCTCTTCCAAGTATTTTTGGGCCAATATTACCAAAGCTTTTCACACAATTACAGTGATCGAGTGCTCCTTGAACGAGTAGGGCTCCTTGAATGATTTCACCGCCGGACGTCACAACTTTCAAATTTCGTTTGGATCTTTGGGTGGCCGAATGGCCTATGTACATGGAACAACATGTGAATACCTCCTTGAAAAATCATATCGGGTTGCCGGAATATCTTGAGTTTATGTCAAAAAGTGCGTGTGATCAAACTACACATGAATTTATTCCACGCGATAGGATTAACTGGCCGACTAGATATTTCTGTTGTATATTCTATCCGCCAATGATGGTCTTTCATAAACATTTAGGACCGTGGAAGTGTGTTCGTGCTGCCCCGCAATCAAGTCCGTCGCCAGAGCAAGTCCACAGCAAGCTCCGGTGTGACAGTGCGTGACATTCCGTGTCACGTTTCTCAAGGGTCCGTTCTTCCGATGTTCAAACGCAAACAACCCAAAACAGCGGGAAAATTGGCAGGATGGGTTAAGATAAAGTTTATGTGGCAGGAGGATGGCTCATGAAAAAAAGATTGGTGATACTCGTGCAACAAACGGTTGTGTGCTGACCGTGAAGTGCGTGACATCCGTGACGATCGAGCGTGACGCTACCCTCTAAATGCGGTAGCTCAGCGTCGTTCAAGTTGCTCGTTTTTTGGCCGACTCGCGCATGTCTTCCCACTACATAACAAAAGGGAGAAATAACATTATGTAGTGTGGGTATTGTTTTTCAGTCTGGATACAAGGGGTGGAAGAAATTTTGGCCCAGAATCTATCAAATTGCCAGCGCAGGTGGCCGAAAGTCAAAAGTTCGGCTCGGGGACTGCTCGATCGCTGTACCCAGTAAGGAAAAAATTTGAAAAATTTGACCTAGTACAGCCATAAATGGGGTATGTTCCGGGACGGATTTTACCCCAATGCCCACTGTGTCAGAGGGTAGCAAGCGGCTATGGGCTGATGCCCCCAGCGCTCTGGCCGATCTCGGTCTCGGTCTCGCCCAAAAATCAACGTCGGGTTCCCAGCTGGGAAACACGGATTGATGTAATGAGCGGTCCGAAATCCGAAGTACATAAGCATCGGGTTATCATTGGCATAATCTGGGTCGCGGTGCATTACATATGGTGTGGTTGGGGATACAGGAATCTACTCCTTCTCGTCCAGATTCTTTAGAATCCAGGGTTCCGAGGCAACGAACTGAGAGGTTGGCACACCGAGCTCCATGAGCTTAGCAAACGCGGCAGCGAAACTACAAATAAACCGGATTGTCAGTTTCTGAAGGTACAACGATAGGCGATCTCGGCCTTACTCCTTGAAGAACGCGTCCTGATTCTTCGCGTACTCGAGAGCATACTTCTTGAACGCCTTGTCACTGACCAGGGTATAATCGGTGCTAGTAGATCTCCGGTCAATCTGCAATCCATTGCTGCGCGTTAGAAGTTTGACTCACGGAAGCATCATGAGGGTTCCAGTCTTCTTGTCCTCCAATTGCTTCGGTCCGTTCCACTTCTTCCACACCCACCTGCAACGTTCGTCGATCGTTCGTCAATGTGGCGGTCACCGGAGAAAACAAATTGTTCATACTTCTCGTCGAACAACAACTTATAGAAATCGTTGGTGAATGTAATGGGGGAGAACGTCCAGGGTCCATCGAAGCCGGAACGATCGGTGTGGCACCGACCGACAGCGTGTGCACCGATTAGAGCGACAATCTCCTGGTCGTTGAAACTGGGGAAAGTATCATCAGTACGACCGAAGCAGAAGGGAAGAAAGACGCCATACCCCATGCGGTTAAAGATGTCTCGGACATGCGGAGCGCCCTGGGCAGCATCGGGAAGGCGGCCATCCGGAGTGGCGTGCTCGGCCAAACCGTCGATTCGTCCAGGCCTCCACGGTATTTTGGGTCCGGCCATCTCCTGGACGGCAGCAACACCAGCGAGGGTCCACAAGTCTCCGTAACTAATCCAGGGGAATTCGGCCTTGACCTTCTCCATCAGGACTCGGGCAACATGAAGGCCGGCATTGGCATCATGTTGAGCCTCCGATTCGAAACGCATGGTGGCATAGTTGCTATAGATTTTATCATATCGTTAGAACCGTCATACGGGAAAATACGGAAGAGGGTGTATTCACCTTCCGCCAGTACCGGTTTCTTTGTCATACGTTCCAGACGCATGCCAGGCAAGTCGAAGAAGCACTGGGCCGTATGAACCGTCGTCGTACTGGGCATCGCTAGCATCGTCCAGGAGTTCGGCGATCTTGAAGTAGACCTAGAAACACAGCGCGGACTCAATTTGACGCGTGACAACTGTGAGGTTCAGTGTGACAACAAACCTTTTGATAGTCCTCCTTGGTGGGGACGAAGTTGACCGCAACCTTAGTAGACTGAGCACCAGACTTCAAAGCCGTCTTAGCACCCTTGACAGCATCGCCAGAGCTGTAGAGGTACCAGGCGACGCCACCGATAGCGGCAGCGCCGACACCAGCCCAGAGAAGGCCGCTGGACGAGCTTTTGGGTGTCTCAGTGGAATATTTTCGGAAGCCGGGACTTCTGAAAGCAGAAACCCTGTTCGGGGCTGCGGAACGAGCAGTCAAACGGGACGAAGTGCGGAGAGACGAGCGAATAGCGGAGGACAACATGGTAGACGTGAAACCTAGCGTTACGTGTTGACCACTTGAAAACCCCCATCACCCCATTGGCTGCGTGAATAAAAGAACCGTCCACCACGCATCCTCCACGTGGAACAATATCACATGCCAGCTGTTTGTCAGCTCGTTTCAAGCCGTCCCAAAGAAAACCCGGCGCGCTCAAAGTCTATTCTGATGTCCGATTTCCCTCGGTCCCGGAAGCCCGTGATCAAACCAATATTCAGCCAGCTGCTGTCATAATGCCTGGTTGGCGTAGTGGTAGCGCGTTCCACTTGTAATGGAAAGGTCACTCGTTCAACCCGGGTACTAGGCATTGTTTTTTACCACCCCTCTCTCAGTAGTAATATCCAAGAACGAATCAATTGCTGTCTAGTAGATTCTCATCCTATATATTTCTGTCTACCCCGGGTTAGTTTTGTGCTCGCAGCGCATCGTACACAACGTCTTCTTTTCCCAATGCCGAGGGTTCATCCTGCGATCGCTTTGTCCCGGTCCGTAACTCTTTCAAGTACTTGGAAATCAAGAAAGCCACGTCTGAATACTTCCTTCAGTCGAGGAGCACAACACCAACAGAAAAAAACCCACCAAGTGATTGCTCAAAGTTGAGCCGGGGATCACAGAATGACTTCGAGGGCAGAGTCATCAGTGATGAAGTTATCAACGTAACCGCACCCTTACCTGATAGCGAAGGCTGAGTTCATCTTCCGCCAACTCCATACTACCACCTAAACACTCGGTCACACTGAACCCTTCGTCGTTCAGCTCTCCGGTGAATTCAAGTGACACTCCACCGAGTCGCGAGTTGCACTGCTCGTGGATCCGTAGACAGAGAGTGATTTCTTCGATAATATGCCCGAATTGACGAGTTTTGAGCCCCGAAGATGAAGTTACGGTGCTAGAAGCTGGTCAGGCGACGGCTTTTACGCAGACTCCATCCCAACACACTTTCCGTGCATGGGATCACAGACCCAAACTACAGTATGTCCCGATTTCTTCACCGCTTCGATGTGCGAAGCGAGGTGTTTCTCTATCTTCGGCAAAGGGTGAGCCTGGTGTCCTTTCGCGTGTAACATCAGTGTTTACCTTGCTTGAACCATATCGAGTGATCAGGGTAACCCTTCCACCCTCCCGATCGGGGTTCAAAATGTCGAGCACCCGTACGAGCTCTTCTGCTTCCATGCTCGGACCGACCTTCATACCGATGGGATTCCTGATACCCCTGAAGTATTCGATGTGTGCTCCCGTAATTTGTCGCGTACGGTCTCCAATCCAAAGGAAGTGGGCGGAGGTGTTGTAGTAACTTTGAGGTTCCTTTGCTTGCGGTAAGGGATTCCTCAATTCTCGAGTGAGAGCTTCCTCATAATCGAGCATAAGCCCCTCATGACTGCGCTTTTGTTAGTGGATCGAGACATTTGGAAGTGGAATCGCGAGCTGACCTGGTGTATAGATCGGCAGCCCCAAAGGTTCCCAGACCGTGGCCCCGCTCATAGCCAACTGCACTCTCGCTTCCGGTCTCAATCCCAATCGTCCTAGAAAAATCGAGCGCGTCCGACAGATTCGTAACGATCTCTTCAAATTCCTTTTTGAGGGTTGCAGACCGGACGTGGGAGAGAGACCAGTCCCGGGGGTGGTTGAGAGATGCGAATCCAGAGGCGAGGATAGCGCGGATGTAGTTCAGCGCCGTGGCGGAATGGAAGTAGGCGCTACAAAAAAAGAAACACTGAATCCGAGCACGGAAAGCGCGATTGTGCAGATGTCCAACCTACCTGAGGAGCCTCTCAGGGTTTGGCGTCCTATCGTCAGGGTCAAGTCTGTTTCACGAGAGACGCGCGATTAGTACGGGTCCGTGGACCTTGCGGGCCCCGCGGGGTAGCCAAGTACGTTAACGCACCCATTGACGTTGTCACCCCTGGATGCGATTCCATAAATACAAACTCTCGAAGAAAACACGCGCGTCCTCACCTGAAGCTCGGAACCGTTCTATCACCGACCTTCTCAGTTGGGCTGCTTCGGGGCTTTGCGTACTGTCCCGCTATGCGACCAACACGGACGACGGGTATACGAGCACCCCAGATCAGGATCAGAGAAAAAGAGAGGATCAACCCGATCTTCGCCGTGATGTTTTCCTACAGGTGTCGCTCATGAGGTCGCGCATCGGAGACACTCGAAGGACACACATGAGTGCAGGCGTCGAAACTCTCTGCACAATCTCCAGCGTGGAGGAGGAACGCTTTGTTCTCTTGGACTTGCGAGAGTTGGTATCTCAAACGCTCGATCTACCAACATCATCTCAACCTGATCCCGGCGATCGTTCGAGATCGCGAACTTACCTCGGATGGCGCTACCAGCGGTGGAAGAGTTGCAATTTTGGACAACACCCTAACGGCACCCATTTAGCGAGCGCACAGTGTGGTTGAAACGAAGCGACTGACTTTCGAAGGTGCTCTTCATCTGTATACTTGACTTCCTTGAAACCAAACCCTGAATGAGGCGAGGATTTCCAAGTCAAATGAGAGGACAGACCTGCGCCGCTGGCTTGGATTTCCATGATGAGGGAGACCAGTCCATACTGATGCTGTCGTTGGTGGAACCGGTGAGAAATGGAGCCACTGGGTTGACCCACTGATCGTGGTCGCCATCGAAACGGTGATCTTCTCGGGGCTCAGTCGAGATCATCCACGTGTTTGAGATTTTTGCTTCCGTTTCAAGCCAAACAAAGCAACGGAAACAAAGCAACGTTCAAGAAGGGTTTAGGACTCGAGATACATCGACGTGTACGATACGACGGTTTCCTTTACCATAGCCGTGTGTATGTTCAACCCGATTCCGTTCAAACTCGAGAATCAGATCCTGTAATTCTACTGGAAGCGCACACAACTCGACCATCTGTCTCGGTCCTCCGTCGTAAGAGTCGCCAGCGTGCTGGTTGCACCAAGAGAAGACCTGGGTTTTGATCTGTTGCAATGAACCGGAACCGCTGGGACCTCGTCCAGAGCGGTCCCACTGATCGTTCCATGGCACAACCTGGACGAAGTCGACCGATGGTTCTGGTTCACGGCCCGAAACCGAAGAAGAAGAGCTGGGATCGCTTGGCGTGGGTGTGTCAACTTTGAGTTTCCGCTCGAGCTCGAAAAAGAGTGCTCGGGTGATCCCTCTAAGGCGTTGTTCCGTGGTGGTCGAAGCCTCGAGTTCCGAAACAGGGGGAGCCGAACGTTTACTTTGGGAGGGCACCACTGACGGCGAGAACTCATCCCTGGATGCAAAGCTGACTCGGCGTGCCTGTCGGGTTCCTGAATCGGGGCCAGTAGACAAGATATCATGCAACGAGGAGCGTTTCTCTGCGAGAAATGAGGTGAGAGACTGCTTGAGGATCGGTTTCGGGTGGCCACCAGAGGCAGTGGGAGTCGACTGTCCTGATGGCGTTTGTAAAAGTTCGTGACCTTCGATGAGCTCCTCTTGAACCACAAAGTTCGCCAGATGATCATATTGACGAGGGGTGGACGCAGAAGATGCTGGTGAGGAGTCACCGAGAGATCCCAAGTCGTCGAGCGTTGATTCACTTGATTGCCTCGGGTAGCGAACGTCTTGGGGAAGATCCGGCGAGTTAAGCGACGACAAACTGCCCGTATCTTGCCTATCCGCGTTTACCCTCGGGAAGTAGTCATCCGAGCTCCCCTGAATGAGTTCCTCTCTGGCTGTTCGAATCTCTTCCTTGTTGCGCTGGTATGGGATCCGTGGTGTTATCTGTGGTGGATGGAACCGGTCAGAGAAAAACTTCATCGACCAAACCCCACAAACCGTTGTCATGACTGGTGGTGGTTTAGGAGGTAGAGGAGGGGGAGATCAAGTTTAGACACTTGGGTTGAACTCGCGTGAAAATCAGAGCCACGTGATCGACGGGGCTAACCTCAAGGTGGACTTTAATCGTCTGGAACCAGTTCTCGATCTTTCATTTTCCAACGACGGCCACGAGTGGTGTTGCGACCGCGTACGAAGCGCTGTTCCGTCGGACTTCACGCTTGGTTTTTTGCATCAGGATTGTCTCCGTGGCGGACGATCTCCGTTGTGGCGCCCGCTGAACCGGAACAATCACTCGTGAGTCCAACCAAAACCCTCCTGGTCCAAGCTCCCGCGTGTACGCTGCCATTTTTTTCGCGCAGGCCCGTGAAGGCAAATGTCTCACCTTCATAATACCTCCTCACAATCACTTGGGGTGCCTCCAGACCTCTCGTTGAGCTCAATTGGTTCCACATCCTTCTCGAGTCCAGCTCGAACGAATTCTCCAAGACCTACATCTGCCACTACCCAATCCACCGCCCCATCTTCCACCGACCTCCATTTTGCGTCTCAACAAAAGCGTCCGGCGTTATCCACAGATGAGACTGTCCTCTCAATTAGGAGACTCAGTAACCTGTCCTACGGTGGTGAAGAGGGAGATGCCGACGTCCTTGATACACCTAGGAGGGAGAAGAGATGGTCCCTCGACGACGATCCCATCACACCTCACCAAAGTCGCAAATCTCGGCAAAGTGTCGCTGCCTCCAAGTCAGCTACGAACCTGACCCTCCGTGACCAGGAAAAGGTATATCCACAAACTCGGTTTACATTCCTATAAACACTATCTGACGCCGGCCTTGGGCGTGATAGCATATCGATCAATTAAAGAAGGAGAACTTCAATATCAAGCTCAAGGTCCATTTCCTCGAGGAACGACTTGCTGAGCTCGCCCCCGATCAGATCGAAGCCGCCCTCAAGCAGAACATCAACCTCAAGATTGAGGTCCAGCAGCATCGGATGGACTTGAAAAAACAGAAGAAGCTGATTCTTGAGCTGGAACAGGAGTTGGAGCGGTTGCAGAGAGGGGATCCCCGGACAAGGGACCTGGAAGAACGGTTGGCGGAGCGGGAGAGGGAGCTGAAGGAGCTGCGGAGGAGGAAAGGTTATGGGGTGGAGTCCGAAGACAAGGTTCGACAACTGGAGATGGCAGTGGAGGAGAGGTCCTTGGAACTGCGAGGCTTCCGTGGGGCTGCTCAGGAGATTAGGGAGTTGGAGCTAGAGCTGGATGATGCACGCGAAGCTTTGCGACTAAAGGACGAGGAGCTTATGCGCAAAGACCAGGAACTCGACCACGTTCAGCAGTTACTCCAGGACAACAACGACGAATTTGAACGCATCCGGAGCCAAGCAGAAGGCTCGCCCAGCACATCCCTCCGTATCGAGGCCCGGCAAGGTGCGAGTGCCCTACAGCGCAAGGTTACGGACCTGGAGGCCGAGAAGGAGCAATGGGAAGATGATAGGGATATTCTGATAGAGGAGATCGGGATCCTGCGAGGCCAGATGGAGCACTTGGAACGGAGGCAAGAGGCCGAGTCGATCGAACGGAGTAACAGTCGAGCTATGCTTTTGGACCAGGAGGAGGAGAAGGCCGCAGTCGAAGACGACCTAAACGCCATGCGAGACAAGTACGCGGCTGCCCAGATCGAGCTTCAGCAGAGGGAGGACGACCTGGAGATGAAAGACAGGGAGATTAACGATCTCGTTGACGAACACAGGCGGATACTTCAGCAGGTGGAAGATGAGTACAGGGCCGAGTTCGAAGACGTCAATCACGAGCTGGCGGACGTCAAGGCGCAACTGGACCACACTCGTCTGGAACTTGATCAGCTAGAGAGCGATACGAAGGAGCAGAACGAACGGCTTGAAGAAGTCCTGTCGAAGGTCGAGCAGGATGCCGAGGATAAGGATATCGAAATTGCCGCTGCCAATGGCGAGATCGAGAAGCTCGGCCAACAGATTTACCTCCTGGAGGAAGAGAACGACATCCTCAAGGAGGGGCAAATGCGTATCGAGGACGACATCGACGCTGAGAAGGAGCGACACGAGATCCTAGCTGCCACCTTGCGAGAGGTACTGTATTATTCGGGTTTTCCTGGACGAGGATACACACTCACGATTTTCAGAAACTGGCATCTTACAAGGAGCAGCTCGACGAGATAACCGACCTCTACGAGCAGTGCAAGACCGAACTGACTAATTCCCTCAACAGAAGGGACGAGTTGGCTCGCCACGTGGAGAACCTCGTCGCAGAGATTAACAAGTTCCAGGAGGAGAGGGAACAGCTTGTACATGATGCTGATGTGGTGGATCAGGAACACGATGCTGAATACCGACGACAACGGAGGGCGATCGAAACGAAGGAGTCGGCCCTTCAATCTGCGCTTGATGACCTGGCCAGGACGCAGGCTCTCCTTGATCAGCGGAACACAGAGTATCAAGCTGTGAAGGAAGCACTGCAGACTTTGGAGACCGAATCAAAACGAGCGGGCGAGACGCACACCACCGCGAAGTTCTCGCTGCAGTTGGAGGTCGATCGCCTCCAGCGTGACCTGGAACGTATAGAAGCTGACCTTGCGCGGGCTCGAAAGGATCTTGACGAGAAGGACAACAAAGGCAGGGACCGCGATAACGTTCTTGACAAACTGCATGCAGAAAATCGAGACCTCGCCGCTCAGTTGGCCGCTCAGACGCAGGCGCGGCTGAATCTCTCCGAGAAACTCGACGATACGCAATCCGGCCTTAAAACCGCGGAGGCAGAGACCGCGTCACTACGTGCTAGGGCCCAGGAGCTGGAACAAAGGTTATCCAAGGATCAGCGTTCTTTGATGTCTGCCGAGGCGCAATACCGGGACCAGCTTACGGAGAGGAATACCCTGCTCCTCACCATCTATCAATACATGGATAAAATCCTCGGAGTGGATAAGACACCGGTAAGTCCGCTTTAGTGACCGAACACCGACCCCGGCTTATCTAACGGATCCTTTCATCAGAAGAAGCACGGTCAAGCTGAGACCAAGCCCTTCACGAACTTTAGTGTGTTCCATGATAACCTGATAACACGCTTGAAGGCCCTCAGTCAGATCCAACTGGATTTCGACAAGCGGTGTAAGGAGGCCGAGACACGGTTCACAGAGAGGATCAATGAGATGAAGAAGCAGGTGGAGTCGAGGTGGAAGCAGCTGGACAAGTTTGAGACGAGCGTAAAGGCGATCGTGGAGGCGAAGTCGACATGGCGGAAGAAGATGAGCGCCAGAGAGGGGGAGATCGAGGCTCTCAAGGTGCGTGGATCATTTAATTAAGTATTGATTGCGGTGACGGGTCTGACGGTATTATTGGCAGTCGTCGAATGCCGAGTTGCAGTCACAGCTGACAACCCTCGGTCGCATGTCCGGTGGTGGATCCCTGATGGAAATCCGTTCGCTTACAGCCCGGGCGACGAACGCAGAACGACGGCTGATCAATCTTCAAAATCAACTGGCTACTTCCGAGGAGAAGATGACATCGATGAATCAGAAAACCCAGGCTGCAGACAGCAAATGGGAGGCGCGAGTGAAGGAATACGAATCTCGCCTGAAGGCAGCCGAGGAGAGGGTAAAACGGGAACGGCAAGGAGCGAAGGAGCGAACGATGGAGTTAGAAGCTGCGATCAAGTGAGTTTTGAATCTTTCTTTGCGGTGATAACGCCTAGGTGCGAAGGTGGCCCGAACTAATCACCGCTCTTATAGGACGCTGGAGAGGCAATATGAAGTTTCAAGAAAGCGGATCGTGCAATTGAACGGGGTCATAGAGGATAACGGACTGATGAAAACACAGCCGCCGCCGAACATTGGGATAGGAAGATGACACCATGTACACCTAATTTTTGTCCATTCTGCTGTGAGATTGAACCTTCGTTCTGCGGTCTTTGCACTCTGTTTTGTAAACTCACTGTACCACTTCCCACACTAATCGTACCACGTGCCCCCGACTGTGTTATGTAGCCGCGCTTACCGCGATCCAGCGCCATCGCGTCAGTGATGACCCAAGCCGCTTCCTCCACCCTACGCGGATGCTCAGGCAATCAGGCGGCTCATCAGGTCGGGCATTGTCTGACAAACTTTGCCGAATCGCGTAGCCTCACGTGTCCGTTGACCCTGGATCTTCGTCATACACCCAGTCTCCTATAAAACCCGGCTGAGACGGCCAGGTATCTTCACTACCAACCTCTCTACTTCAGCTTCACATCCTCTTATCACTCAACCAACAAACCCCAGCCAATAAACAATGTCTAAGGTTGGCTCTCTACCACCATAGCCCCCGTCCGGTTTCCTAACAATCCCTCCCAACAGCCAACTCTCTACGTTTTCGGCCACTCCGTCTGGGCTGCCGTTGCCGAAGTTGCCGTGTGAGTGCCTCTCAAAAACACCCAAACAGGGGGTATAATCGGCGCATCCTGATATCTTTTTCAGCGCCGAGCTCGGCGTCGACGTTGAGGCCAAACAGGTCAACCTTCTGAATGGCGAGAACTTCGAGCCCACCTTCCTCAAGCTCAACCCCAATGCCACTCTCCCCACTTTGACCGATGGATCTGCCACCTACACCGATACCCAATCCGTTGTCTCCCACTTGAACTCGATCGCCTCCAAACACGTGTCGAAGTCGACCGACTTCACCACTCTCCTCCACGAGGACAAGTACGACCCCAACTTTGCCCTCCTTTTGGCCGTAAGTGGATCCCCCTGTAATGCACTATACCTGGCCTTAGGCTCACGTGGTATATTATATAGAGGAGCGATGAGGAGCTCAAGGCTAAGGCTTCCAACATCCCCGGAGTTTTCCTTGCCAACCGTACGTCGATCGCTTTCGATTTAACGTTTCTGTATTCATTTCTGACATCGATACACTTCGATCAGGTCAAGCTGCTCTCGAGCGCATCGCTACTACCCCCGAAGCTGCCCCATACAAGGCCTTCTTCGACCAGAAGATGCCTCAAAATGGCGGCCTCCTCAAGGTCTACAAGTACGAGGTCCCCGAAGAGGCTAAGAACGGATTCTTCCAGGCTTCCACTGGCCATATCGCCAACATCCGCGACTTGATTCTCAACACCATCCCCGCCAAGCTTCCCGCGACAGGTTTCCTCGGTGGTGCGACCCCGGGTGAGGACGACTACCACCTCATCGGTTGGCTCGCTCGTATCGCCTCCACCGTATTCGCTCCAAACGATGCTACCGGTATCCTTGCTTACGAAAAGGAGTTGAACGCCCCCGTTCCCCCATCCGTTGTTGCCTACTGGAAGCTCTGGGCTGAGAGGCCCAGCTTCAAGACCGTCTACGCCGCTGGACTCCACTAATCTGAAACAGAAATAGCATTTGTACTCTTATGACACGAGCAATTAGAAATACATGTTCATGACATACGCACGGAGAGCCTCTTGAGATGCCATCGACCTCCCCGGAACTTTTACGTCCCGGGTCTCATCAACTCCTTCCATCGTGGCTGTGCTAAAACCGCGATTTGAAGGTCAGTTGTTGACACTTGTTTGTCCCTACTGTCGTGGACCCAGAAGTGCAAATACAGACCGTAATCGGCTCCTACCTCGTGAACGATTGGCGTTCTCGGAACGCGTTGCTGGGATCATTTGTTCCTACTCATACAGGGTTTACACCTCCCATTTCTCGAGATTTTACACCCCCAGTAAATGTAAGAGGAGATGGTTTGCCGTATGATGGGGATGTCTATTATCGGCGACTGGGAGCAACCTCCCACCTCGAAATTTGAATATTATCAAGTGTAGGACGTGTATTTTATAAGATAATATTTTGGGCTGCGTCAGACAAACAGGAGAATTACAATCTTCGATTTACACTTCCGGTCCTATTTGCACCCCTGGATCCAACGGTGAGGGCGAATTACACACCGTGACCTACAATGGACGGCGCGCCGAACAAGTAGGCAGAATAGGGGTTGAAGCTTGAAGGCGCCGGGGTGCGTGGGGCGATCACAACGCAGTGATATCGTGAAAAGGAGGTCTAACGAAGGAATCTGTCGAGCATTCAAGTATTCAAAACGTACTACCCAGGAGGATGGTTTCTGCCCATCCACCCGCCGCGACTCACCAACGCGTTGGAGTCCGAACCGTGACGTTCGGGAAGTAGTCTGCCCGGGCGTTTGTACATACAGTTGGAATCGTAGCAACGCACGGGATGGATATGCAGAAACGGAGATCCATAGGGTCCGGTAGGGAACGGGGTTTGTCCGGAGCGTTCCCAATCGACTGAAAGCGCACGGGGCGTTCATGCATGGGCATCCCGGCGACCTCCCCCACCATGTGGTTTCTCACCATCCAAGTAACGAAGAGTTCCGAGGGAACCCGCGATACCCACTATTACAACTTCCTACCCATCCGTCCCGAGGATCTGGCGCCCGTGGACCCTATGACAACCTATTTACAGCAAGCAGGTTCTATCTCGGTAGGCCGCTCCCCAGCTACGGCGCATTTTTTGTTTGCCGTTTGATGGCAAAGAGCTCAGCGGCCCGACATTTTTGTATCCAGTGGTTTGCACCTTGACCACGAGAAGGTCGGCGATCCGACTGTAGGGTCGTCCACGACAGTTTGTCGACAGTGTTTGGAGTCTAGCGTTGACTATCGCGGGCTACAAGGGCATGGCTCAGGCACTCGGAATCGGTCATGCCGGGGCGCCAAGCCCCACTACCATCAAAGGGTGGACGACAACTTATCCGCTGGGGAGAGGCCTATCAAAACGAGAGCCAGTGTAGGGTCGGCTGTCGACGCGCCTGCTCACCTCCAGAGGGCACCGATCACCATCGAACCACGTGGAACGTAATGAAATCAGATCATAGCTCACAGTCGTTGACTACCATTGAGGCCTCGAGACCGGGACGCTGTGGCTGTGACGAAGGGAACGCTCTTGGGAATTTGCAAATAAATTATAGAGGGAAAAATCTAGAGAGGTGTCGCGGCGCTG
>Ga0307511_10001929_pt1 | contig 21831 bp, 29 predicted proteins | sample 13_EM_MG_FD_200266 | JGI IMG/M metagenome (GOLD analysis project Ga0307511, IMG submission 200266) | Populus trichocarpa ectomycorrhiza microbial communities from riparian zone in the Pacific Northwest, United States - 13_EM | ecosystem: Host-associated > Plants > Roots > Unclassified | place...
CGAGCACACAGGCAGCGTTGTACAGGTTGAACGGTGATCTCAACCCCCTTCATGTGCGTTTTCCTCTCTAGTCCCGTCTCCCAAACCGGACTCGACTGAAACTTGATTCCGTTCAGGTTTTGCCCGAGTTTGCTGCCATCGGAGGCTTTGACAAGTAAGTCTTCTGTCACTGCCACCCCCTCCTTGCGCCCCCGTTTGCGGGGCACAGGTGCACACCAGGGACTGACTTGGCCGCCCCGCGTCGTTCTCGATTTTCTCTTCCTAGGCCTATCCTTCACGGGCTGTGCACCATGGGCATCACGAGCAAGCACGTCTTGAAATCATTTGGAGAGTTTAAGGACGTCAAGGTCAGGTTCGCCGGTGTTGTTTATCCTGGAGAGACAATCGTTACCGAGATGTGGAAGGAGGGAGATAGGGTCATTTTCAGTGCGTCCTTTCTTTTCTCTCGGGGGCTCGCTCCGCTTCGCGCTCTCGCGCGACCGATTTCTAACTACTTTTTGTTCCCTTTGTAGCTGCTAAGACCAAGGAACGAGGAACGACGGTGCTCGCTTCGGCTGCTGCTACCCTTTCAAGCCCGCCCTCGTCGGCTCCCAAGGCTAAGCTGTAGAATGACTTGGGTTGAACGTTCGGTTGTTTGCTCCCCCTTCTTGTTAGACCACCCAAAATCTCTCTGTCCTTCCTTCCTTCGCCCGTCATCGGTCTTTGTGTTCGAATATTTTGTCCTTCATGATGCGTATCTATTCATGCAATGAACCCTGCAATAGCACTGTGCCGGAAGAGATAAAGATTCTCACAAACCATACCTGGGTCCTGGGCCCGTCACCATTCACCGTGAACCTGTGCTCAATTCACATTGACAGGGCTCTGTAACCGACAGGGGAGTACCCCCTCGACCCCCGCGCCCGAACGATGGCGGGCGCAGTTTCTCCCAGTGTCTAATGGATAGGGGCAGCGTCCAATCCCCGATGCGAGGATGACGGATGGCCTGGAGATGGTCCGGACGCCCACCGCTAATTAACGGAACTAGATGGTGGACGCGCTCAACGAAGGTCGCATCTCGTCCCCGCATTGAGATCCCTCGGGTAATGAATACACCGGACCGAGGGGCGATGCATATAGTCTTAGACAAGCGCACGTCCGATGATCCACACATCGGAGGTGCCATCTCCCTCTCTTCGCCGCGGCCCGACCGCCGTTGCTTTTGAGCAAGTCCGACGCGAGATCGGGGTGATTCCCGGGAGGCTACACAGTGTGCTACTCGGAAATCGGGTCCAGATGTTGATTGACCGTAATTAGGCGACACGGAACTCGGTGCTCTGGTGGCTACCATGATGAACTTGACGCCATTAAATGCCATTTAAGTGCTATTTATTTGCACAGGATACTTACTCCTTTCAATCGGCAGGGGGCGAACTTGAAGCTCGCTCTTGTCATGGATCACGCCCGATGGGCCCGATCCCGCCCAGCATCGCCCAACCCTGTCCAAATCCGTGGCGATCGCCCCTGGCCGCTCGATTCTGTATACGACTCAACTGGCCCATATCCCTTGGCTCTCCAATCACATTTTGTGGGTAAAACCCGCCTCGTTCGTCCTGGTTCAGCTACGATCTCGGCTCACACCACAATCATGAAGCTCACGAGGACGTCTCTTGTCCCCAGTGGTCTATCCACTCTGGGCGGTGTCCCAACCACTGTATACGTTTGCTTCATTATATATCGTTGGCACTGAGGTGAAGCACTTACGAAATAATTCTCGGGGCCATGGTTCATCAAGTACTCCAGCCACCACACGACTTCCTTCGAGGGACCGAATACCTCCTGGACAGCGCTCACCATCTTCTCGAAAGGGGCAGTCAGGTCTCGGTTCAGCCGGAGGTCGTAATTGGACACCAGGGTAAGCACCAGAGCATGATCTGACGAGTCGCACGCGCGGAACCGTATCCCTGGCTCCTTGAGGCCACAGGTCTCGGACAAGTAGGTCTCGAGCTCGTATAAATGCCCAACATCGCCTTCGTTTACGGGGATGTTTACTTCTCTGGCAAATTGATCAGCTTGCTTGGTGGTAAGGGCAACTCCGAGAAGCAGCATAGGGGGAAACCAGTCGGTTGAGGGGTCTGGAAGGTACTCGAGAGGGATGGATTTCGATGCCCATGGCTGCTGCCTCAGTATGTGACTCCGATTAATCTGGTGTTCCTGTATGTATTCTTCGTTCATGGCCTGGATTTCATCGTTAGCGTGGTTTTGAAATAAACAGCTGATAGACGCATGCCCTCGTATCGGACTTGGAAAGCTCCCATTTGACTGCGGGGCGTGGAACGCAGGTGGTGACGTCCTCAACGCCGGTTCCCATTGGTATAGTTGGGGGTGGCGGGTGTGATTAGCCGAAGCGCAGCAGGAAATTCACGCACTCCGATCCTTGGGCGGTGCGATCGTACGATCTACTGGCAAAGGTGTTGGTGGACCACACAAGTTTACCACCGCAGAGTAAGTACCGTAGGCGGAGAGAGGTCCATATTCTATTAGCATACACACGACAGCAATATATAACTACAAAGGAAGCATGTACAAGTAAAACGGGAGGGAAACTCGGTCCACGCGTGCGGTATCTACATGTACCCAACACAAGTGCGTGTATACGAAAGGACTCACTCGTTGGGATAATCGCTTGGTCCAAGTCATCCGCCGAAACAACTCACACTCACAAGAATGGTATGTTCGAAAGCTCCCTCCCCTAGTCCCTGTACGAAGAGAAAATGAAGAATTAAAAGGATAGGCGGCCAATTCCAGGATTGGGGGGAGACGAAGGCAGCGAATTATCCACAGGGTGGACGTTGTGGGGAGCTAGGTTATCGAGTTGGGAGTCGTTGATAGAAGACGCAGCATGGGTGTGGTATAGACGGGAGGCGGTTGGACAGGGGAGAAATAAAAGGGAAAGGATAGTGGGGCCATCGGGGTATAAATATCGAGGGACCAGAAAGCGCGGACGATATAGTTAAGCAAGGAGAGACGGGGGAGTTGACCAGCGGCTTTACGCCGAGCAAGTGAGGAGGCCATCTAGCTGTGTTCCGGGGTAGAACCAGAAAACTAACGCCACGATTATATACCTGTAACCCAGCGCGACATGATGTCAGCCAAACGAAGTAACAATCGAGGGGAAAGGTCGAGGCGTACAGGCACACAAGAATCATTCCTTCCAACCAATTTGACTTTCCATCTTGCACGACGTAGTTGACGGTCAATACTGAAAAGAAGAGCACGATCGACTCGAACGGGTCGAAGAGCATCGTGATTGGACGGCCGATGATCCACCCCAAGATGACAATGAACGGGATGACGAACAATGCGATTTGCTAGAGGGAAGCGAGTTGAGCGCCGACGATGCCATTGTGGAGGGGGGGAAAGGACTCACGATGCTGCTTCCAACAGCGACACCCAGACTCAACGTCAACTTGTCCTTGACCGAAACAGTAACAGCGGTGGCGTGCTCGGCGGCGTTACCGACGATGGGGAGCAGGATCAATCCAATGAACTCCTTCGAGATCCCACCGCCAGCAGCCAACCCGTCAATCGAATCAACAAGCCATTCAGCGGTGACGGCAACGAGGACCGTGACCACGACGAGAAGAGTGATGGTCATCGGCAGAGACAACTCTGGAATTTCTTCATCCTCCTCTTCCTCCTCCGGCCCGGTCACACTAGGTTGTTCCACATCAGCGGGTCGTCGCGTGTCGTCGTCCGGGTGGGGTTGGACAAAATGGGACTCGCTACCAGCCTCTGCCGAGACACCATCCTCCTTGACTTCCTTCACAGGAGAAAGGCCAAAGAATTTCCTCGTCTTCTCCTTTGCGCTTGGTCCGGTGCGGGGAGCGTACCTGATTGTCTGGGGTTTGATATCGTTCTTGTCATCGTACAGGCTCTTGTGGGAAAAGAGCTGGAAGATGAGGTACGAGATATAAACTGGGGGTAAAAGAGAAAGGACGTCAATGTGCAGCCGTAGGAGTAATGGCGGACCAAACTCACTGAAGAGGAGAATAATCGCGGTTCCATGGGAAAGTTTCAAAATGTCACGCTGTTCGGTGTCGGAGCCAAATCCACTGATTCGATTGTCACCTGCAACAAAGTCGAAGCTATGTCGCGACCGACCCCGTGAACGGAGGAAAATTTAGCAAACGTGCGCGGGGCCGCCAGGCGATAGGCGCGAGGTGGCCAAGAGAAAGACTCACGCGGCCGGGATCAGAACCCCAATGACGCTAAGGGTTAATAAGGACGAATTCAGTTGGGTGGCGCCTAGTGCACGGACGGGGAATAGGGTGAAGGTTGTCAGAATCCACGTGATGCCACAAAGGCGGTCATGAACGCACTTAGAGCGAACCCTTGCTCGCTAAACCTGGTTCCGCCCGCGAAGAAACATAAGCCGAGGACCTGTGCGCATTGGTCGAGTCAGGTGAGCCAATGTGACCGACCCGGGAGAAGCCCAATAGGGTCGCTTACCAATACTACAGACGAGGAGGGGCGGTTCCGGGTCAGCAAGGGGTGTTCCACAGGGGGTCTGATGGGTGTCAGGAAACTCACATAAGTTACTCAGGATGGAACCAACGAGGGACGACTGGACAACGCGGAGCTCGCATTTCACGAGCGCAAGGATCTACAAAACCGGTTTAGCCGCCGTGAGACTGATCTATGTCATGTTTTACGCACGGCGACAATGAGCTCAACACTGGGGGCATTTGAAACGAGGGAGGGAGTGGAAGCGATCAGTGTACAGCCCTCAGTCGGCGTTGACGAAGGCACTCACGCGTTACCCTGCAAGCACACGTAAGTTTGGTGAACCGAAGGATGTGAGGGGAAATGAAGTGCGCACCAGAGTGGCGTTGAGTAATCCAGCTAGTGTCTCACCGACTCGGATTGACAATTCATCCGTGGCGAAGGCCAATAACTGCGGAGTGATGAGAACACGGTGAGTGATGGGCGGAGAGGGATGGGGCTGGATGTATGCCTACTTTCGCAAGGGGTATGATAGAAAGGAAGGAGACTGTGGGACGTGAGCGCCCCTGACGTCATGAGATTGGAGAAATCACGTACAGACGAATACAAGGGTATATTCGTGAGGTTTGGCGAAATGTAAGGCCCACTGGGAATGAAAAAAGCATGGTGCGTCAATCAGCTCGTGTTCATGTGATATTTGGGATCCAGCGGGAGGCACTCACAGAAACCGGAATGGCAAGCAAGAGAACGTTGAAGTCTAGTAAACTACGTCAGAACACTTGGTGTACTTGGAAAAAAGATAAGGCTGTAGGACTCACAGGAACCAAACAAGATGGTCCTCAGCTCGTGCAGAAACCCGGGGGGCTTTCCGACCTTATGCTCGGGTACGAACAGATTGGGCAAGGTGGACAGGGTGGACCTGGCCCTTTGCACCATGGTCAATGACGATGCACCCGGGTCCTGGTCGACGGAATTCGGTATAGTCGTCGCCCGTCCACCATACGTCATTCTCCTACGAATGGACTGCGCCGACGTGCGACGACCAGGTCTTGGAGTATCCGAAAATGACCTTGGTGGAATGGGGTGGGACGGTGAGTGATGGCCATCGTCATTGTCTGTGTCGTTATCGGTGTGTTGCGACCGAGAGGTTTGGAGCTGAAAAGTGTCATTTGACGGGTCGGGGCTTGTCGTGAGTTTGTCGGAGTACTTGACAGTCGGTTTGGCTGTGCATTCCGGGTAGAAAGGACGATGATTAGCAAACCGCGAGAAGTAGTTGGGGGTAACAGGGTGTGGAGCCGAACAAGCAACGGAGGGACAGCGAGAGGCAGTTGATCCGGGGACTCTACAGCCAAGAGAAAGTGGACGTACACATGACTGACTCGCTTGAATTGCTGGCTTGGGATGGAAAGACGCGGGGGGAGGAGGGACGAGAGAAACTTGGCGGAGGTGATGTGGGATTGGCCAAGTTTTAAATCCCAACTGGAAGGGCGGTGCTCGAACCGATCCACGACTCCCAGGCCCTGGTTCAGCCCCGTGCGCTCAATTGTTTACTGGATTCATGGCATAAAGGACGCATTGCCGTTACTACGCACGCACTCTCTTCGCATTGCAAAAACCATAGGACCAGCACAGGCCCACGCAGCATTCGAAGTTATTTGAAGTCCCCGGATGATTTCGGCAGCTGCTCGGCCTACCAACGCCGAGCGCACAGCTTCCCCGTTTGGGAGGCGTCGGGTGATGTGATCAGCTTTGCCGGCCAAGCCGACAGGTCCGGGCCGTGTTGACCGTTCGGTCTTGGATCAGAATAATAAGGGCGGCTTGTTCCCGCGCCTATTTATTTCGAGAGACATACTGCCAATAGATCTACTATGAAGCAGTGAGGTGTATATACATTTTGAGCGACGACAGTAGTGAAGTGGTAGTTGAGTAGTGGTAGTCTTGTATCGATAGAAATCGTATGCGTTAGGAGTGGTATAAAGACATTTGTGATGAAAACGAAACCCAGCGAAACCCGAAACCGATTAACCCTTTGCTTTGATATACAATATGCGACGGCCAATTAGGATTCTTTGAGAGAGCAATAAACAGCAAATTCGTGGGGGAGGGAGGGAGACAGCGGCGGAAAACATGATTAGACAAGGGGAACCGTTCGATTGTTCCCAGTGTGGCGATTACGATGAGGGGTATATTGGCGAACGGTCGGAGCATGGCCAGGGGCCGTTCACCCTTGGTAGGCGAAGGACACAGCCCCGTATAGGCCGTCTTCACGTCCAAACATGCCGTGTCCATGAAGAACCTGCGCGGGCACGGAGGGTCAGTCACCCGTCAAAATGAAATAATTCCCAATAATGCTTACCTCCATCTTCCTGGCATGCCAACCGACACCGCTCGCCACGTTTCCATTGGCGTCGGACAACCTCTGCAACTCCTCCCTCCATGGGTGGTCCTTCAAATCCCTCCTCAACTCGCCCCCGCACCACCCAGTCGCCGTGTCAACGTACCACCCCCTTCCTCCCTTGCTCCGGATGATCCTCCAAGAACCAGCGCCGCCTCCCAACCCAGACAGCATTGGTGCCGCCAACTCTATCACCCTCAGGCTCGTTGGCGCTTTGCCGCCCAATCCTGTCGGGGAATCGAGGCTGAACGAGAACGGTGGGATCGAGAGCGGCCGAATAATCTTGCTGTGGAGGGCGACCGAGGCTTGGCGGGGGTTTGTGCCCGCTCCTGGTCCGTACCCGAGGTCGGGGGAGGTCGAGATCAAAGTGAGGACCTCGACCTTGTCGGCCTTGGTCTTCAGGAACTTGGCGATCGCATCGAGTGGGAGAGTTGGCATAAAAGACAACCCCAGGCTTCTGAGTTTTGGCTGGGCTGGGAACTGCTCCAAGATCGCGGGGGTGAGCGGAGTGCTTGAGATATCGAGGTATTCGAGTTGTCCCCTCGTGAAACATGGGGCACGTTGGACGAGTTCGCCGAGCTCATCCGCTGTCAGAGGGGTGAAGAATGTGCTGTCTCCGTACAGGTTCAACTCCTTCAGCTCCCTAGCAGCAGGAGAGTCGATTAAGAAGTCGCAGATGCTCCGGCCGGTCAAGCGAATACACTTGGCCAATGCGAGAGAGTGAAGGTGCATGCGTCCAGCCGAGCCGAGAGTCTCCAAAACTTCTGGGGTAACCCGGGTGGCCGAGAGGTCGAGGTGAGTGAGCGAAGGGAGAGCCAGAACGAAGCGGTTGAGGATATTGCTCGGGATGGATTTCGCACCACGGAGGCAGAGCCGTTGCAGGGAAGGGAAGATCGAAGGTTCATCGGCGAATCGGACATGTCGGCCCCGAGAGTCTTCGAGATCGTGCTCAGTCTCGGGAGCGATGAGGAAAGTGTTGACAAACTCGGTCAATGCGTTGACAAAGACGGCGCTTATGCAACCTGTGAAGTCGATTGCCTCGAGCTCCACGCAGTCCCTGCGGCGTTCACGTTCCTCGACATCTTCCTCGAGAATCGCATCGAACCGGAAACGCGAAACCCTTCCTCGGCCAGGAAGTGATGCGGACCCGCGCAGGAACAGTTCCTTGATCACGGTCAGATTAAGCGCGCCATCCATGTACTCAGTAGCCCCGAAGGTTCTCAGGTTTGGTGCTTCCTAAAAGGTGACGAAGGAGATGACATCAGAATGGAGCCAAACTACGGTCACGCCGTGTCACGATTATTGGATCCGCGCTGGCACTAACCTTCAAGATGGCTCCCAACCTTTCAGCGGTAACGAACCTGGAGGAGACGCCCTCGTCGATGGAACGACGCATTCCGATGGTCCGGAAGTGATTGAAATCGATATGTCTGACAAAGCGGCCAGGGAGGTGATCATAAACGGGAGGCACTGTGATGGTGGGAAATGCCGAGGCGTGAGCATAAAAATGTTTTGCAAGTATTGTACTAAATGACGCCATACCATATATTCCGGGCTCTTCCAGCGACATAACGTTTTGCACCGCGTCGGAGATTGATCTCAGCATTCTCCATCTCGTCGGACTCTTGCTCTTGTCACGCAGCCGCCATGGGCTCGGATCTCGGGAGGCGGGGGCTGAGAGCAACTACAGGGTATAACGAGATCGGCGTTAGTGTTATGAGCTTAACACGTACGAAAGAGCCGCCCCGATTATTCGGCTAGAGGAAGGGCGCTCACCTCAGGGGGTACTGAACCGTCTAAGTGAGCCATAATGTCACAATGCAATTTTTCGGCTGTGTCCTGATCGGTGTCCTTTACAAAGATGGACCGCGCTGCCAAGGCTGCGGTTTGAGCCTCCTGAAGGGACTTTTCGACGACGAGAGCGGTTTCTGTCGGCTCTGCCTCGCCGTCAGCTCCACCTGCAAGCCCACCTACTAGACAGAGCCAGCTCCGGGGCAGTCGGACTTCTAGGCGCCTCCACAGCCATGGTTTGGCGGCGTCATACCACGATCTGTTCACCATGCATAAACTCGCGAGGGTCTTCCTGACCGAGTGGTCAGTCCAGGATGTAGGGGGGAACGAGTTCGGAACTGCGGTTGGTGGGTGGGAAGCCCCGCTGAGCAGGGGGTCGAGGGATGGGGCGAAGCTCGGGACACCAGCATCGAAGATGTGTGCGCAGACTGCCTCGAGTAGTTCTTGGGGAAAGTCTTCAATCGTAACGTGGATGGGTTGGCGGAGAGCGGTAGTCATAGCCATGAGAGAAATGTGGTGTGTGAGCGGAACAAGTTCAAGGAAAAAGCCATTATATATGGGAGAGGGTACCCCGCATCACGTGCCCGGAGCATGAACGGCGCTAGAATTTGCTCCGTGGCGAAGATCATTGAGTACGTAAGCGGATCAGCAGCTTAACACTCAAACGCACGTTCCCTGTGGGAAGGGTTACAGAACCCAAGACCCGATTTGGCCTCCCCAAAATACCTTCAATTGCCGAACAACTTTAGCGCCAGAGTTCCCACAGTGCAAAAGAAAAAAAACCGTTCTCGGGACAGCTGTCGAGTTTCTCGTACAGACGAGTAATGTTCACTGGCCCTCTCCCTCCACAAACGTTTGCTTCCCGTCTCCATCACGATGGAGAGAATGTAACAGAGTGGAAGTTTACCTAAGTGCTTGGTTACAACCCCTCGAGAATCTTATACCAATATGGATGGCGGAGGACCATCGGAGCGTTAAGTATGCATCGGGCATCGTGCACGCTTTGAGTTCCGCGCGGGGATCTTCCCCATCCGAGGATCTGCCAAATTACCAGCGAACTCGACGGATAATAATTCGTCCCAACATCCCTCCCTCCGGTCAATGGTTAATCTGAACTCGCCGGTGGGTTGTGGCCGGCACTGCACCCGGCGCCATCTGCAAAAAGATGCGCTCGTGACCCTCCGATCATCGTAACTCAGGGGGAAAACTACCGTTTTCGGGCCGCCACTTGACGGAACAAGGGACGCGGGCCAATCGTGCAACGCGCCCCATGCTCATCCATCTCTTTTCTTGGAGGTGCACAACGGTTTACGCGTTTGTACGCTCTCTTCTGAATTCGTTTTCAGGGTACCTCCCTCGCATTTCAAAATACCCTGCTGCGAACACGGGACACGCGTGTTTGGGGGGGCCAATTTTGTTGTGTTAGGGCCACGCACCTCTCGCACGCCTTCTTAGCAAATCGTTCGACAGATATTTCACAGAATACATCGCTTGTTGTCTCCTCATTTCAAACCTCCCACGTTCGAACTCGTGGGTGACATATTGCACTCAACGAACGTTTCTCGACGCCATTGCGGTCGTTTCTCGACAAAGCAGGAGCGCTGATCGTTATCGTTGGTCCATGCAAGTGCGATTGGTACAACTGATCGCGAGTTGGGATGTAATAATTGGTCGTACGATGACTAGTTACGGAGCCAACCCATTGGAAACTCGGTAACAAAGAACATGAAACAAGATAGGTTCCGGAGATCCCTCAGAGGAGGCGTCGGAATACATTGGGCGACTGCTGCCCGACTGGGAATTCACAACTGGAAAACTTCCGCCCAAGGCCCAGAATTGGGATCTGACCCTTCGAATGTCGAAGCAATGGAGCCACGAGGACGGGTTGGCCACCTCGGCATGCGCCGCGGCTCCATTCATATCGACTCAGCCAGACGAGACTGAACGTTCACAGAAACTGTCGTTGTTTTCTGTCACACCACAGGTTCAGGAGCGTGCACGAAGGGGACAGTCTTGTCCTGTTGTTGGCGCATCTTGAAGGACTTCGAGGGGCCGAGTCCCACGCTGGAGGTCGCGGGAAAGTGATTCCTGGGAGCGTTCGTCGTTGTTGACGTTGTGGTCAATGAATGGTTTGCACTTCAATGGGGGTAACAAGATACAGAGTGGGAGGGTGTGAACAACACACCTGGACAAAGCAACGGTCTCTCGTAGAGGGCTCTGAGGGCTCTGAGTTAGAAGCAACCGACTACAGGTTTCATGGATCCGGGCCGGGTCGTGACCAGATGGCGAGTTGTTGCTCAAGACTAGCGCTGACGGGAGGCGTTCGTGAGGGCCTGTCGGATGTCACGACCTGCCGCGAGTGGGGCCAAGAATGGAAGTGAGGGATAACGGCCAGGAAACTTGTTCTTTGAAGAGCGCCCATGCTCGGCTTCGAGAGGAAGAGCGTTCGTGAGTCCGTATCCCACTTTGTCGTTTCCAGCTGGGCGGTTTCGAGGGCCTGTCGATACTGGCTCGTGTGTGTTTCCTACCTCGCACAACTCCTCGCTGGACGTTGCCGCAGCTCCGTCCCATCACGAACGCCCAGACCACCGACGGGTCCTGTGACCCGCCAGCACTTGATGATGCAATACCATCGCCAACAAATTCTAGAATATCCCTGATGCAGGTCAGCTGACCGATGGGGTAGTGAGCAACAGGGCTGAGCTCGGTCTTCATCCTCGAGGGCACGCCAAACCCTAAGACCATCGCCTGACCTCTTGATCACTTATCCCCCGTGGGGTATTTTGAGCGGAGGTGGGTTGTCAAGCAGCTCGAGAGCCAGTGGGTTACCTTTCTTGGCACATAATTGAGCCGTTTTGTGGGAACGAACTTAATCGAGTCGCGCAGCGTACTGATTCAGTCCTTCTGGATGAATTGGGCGACTCGTTAAGAAGTGATCATGGAAGCGCCCGTATGTAATCTACGCTACTGAAGTGCACAGTGACAACTCTTTGAAAGTTTTGAAAGTTTTGTACCTCGAATGGGGGGCAGTAGACCATCGAAGCGGTGTATGCGGGTGATTGTGCAGTTTTTTTTCCATCTCCACTCTATCATTGTACAGCGCGGCGGTTTTCTCCTTTCAACTTCAATCCGCTTCGAGATTGTCGAGGTCCACGCACTAAGATTTCGCGCATTTATACGATTTCCACTGAGCGTACACCAAAATACCCACCTCTCGGCTCTCTTACTGGAGCACTCGATCCCGAGGCCTACGGCGTCTACGAACCGGGCGGGGGTGTCACCAGATGCTGAACCGGCTCCGGACCGTACCTCTTTGAGGGACCCATGGTCTTCGATACCGCCGCAGGTTCCTTGTAATGACGGAATTTCCTACCTCAGTGGGGCCTGGGCTGTACCCTGTGATACACCGCCTCCTCTATTTCGGTTAATCTTCTATCAGCAGGTTATCGGGTATGACCAGATAAACCAGGAGAGGGCAACCGCACGTTGTCGTGTTTTAAGGCGGGCCCATATGAGGTGACATTTTGAAACACAGTTTGAATTTTATCCCCGAGGTATGTCCCCATTCCCCTCCCCCACAATTGAGGGTTCTCCCGCTTGACTTCGGTGTAGAGTCATTGAGTTTACAGAGTCGTCGCAACGGGCTCGGGCAGAGCGGTGGCCAAGATACGCGTAATGCTCTCGCAACCGCGGTCATCCGAAATCATGCGATGATTCATATGATTTGGGGTTAACTCGTGTCCGCAGGTTCGCCCGGTGGAGCCTGCTGTCCATACAGGCCGCAACCCCCTTGCCACTCGGAAATCCTCAAAACCAGCGCATCTCTAGTCATCAGTGTGGTGACCATACGTCAGGTAGGTCAGTGGTCAGAGCCATCTGGGTTCCCATGAGTTGGGCACCGTTAGACGCCTGCAAATCTATTCAATTGTGATCTTCGTTAAATTCGGTATCTCTCTCGGAGATCTCAAAAGGTATGCTTGACGCGTGTTCAACAGGATCTAGATGTGCGGTACAAGTAGCGTGCTTTACGTGCTAAAAACCCGCCAAACATGCTCATTTTGGCCCGATCAGCAGGTTGGCAAATTTTCGAACCAGGTGACCTTCCTAGCAAAAGCGGAGCATACAACGAAGACGAAGCGATTACCCCCAAATTACCCCGATGCTGAGTCGGGTTCCCACAGGAGCGGCTTTACCGCACGTAAAAGTCGTACTGCGTGATCATCCAAGTCAAGGACACGGCTGGCACAGAACGATCACGAGGTTAGAGGGATCAGGGCTCCTTGGAGTTGTACTTCTGGGAGTGGACTCACTCGACACAACAACCGGGCTGAGGGCTCCAGGGCCAAACTTCGCGGTGCGGAAGATGAGCAATTCAGAGCCGAAGTGGGCGAATGCGAAAAAGTACGTGAAAATCGTCAAGTCATACACTCTGACCATCAGAAGATACATGGCGTCAGTTGTAGCCCCTATGGCGGGACGAGAACCGAACACGTACATCTTGAGATTGATGTTGTACGCCGCATAGAGACGTACGACGCCTGAGAGGGCCGTCCAGACTGCGAAGGTCCTCGCCTGCAACCCCGTGACTGTGAAAAAAGAACCCTCATCAGCGAACGGCGCGACGAGAAGCGTTATGCGGGATCACGAACCGAGGGCTGGTGCAACGTTGCCGTATATCCGCCGGGTCAGTTTCAATGTAGCGAAGTTCTGTGCGGCGTTGAAAAAGGCCATGACGGCAACAATCAGCTGCCACTTAGGCAGCAATCCCTCAGCCTGGGGGAGGTAGCTTGTAACTGTCCCCCCTCCGCTCAGCAAAAATTCGCGAAATACGACGGCCAGCTCACTTGCGTCGATGAGAGACATGGTGGACGGGAAGGCGTGACCGGCTGTTGTGACGGGTGACGGTTCCCATCTGGCAACACGATCTGGCGTCGGTGTTGACGCTGCCGCAACAGCCAACTCCCCGCCGTTCTCTTTCCACCCCCGGCCGCATGCACGCTTGCACCTGAACGCGCACTCGACGGTCATGCTCGCTGCTGACCAGCCACCCCAACGTGCAGATTCAATCCGCAGCGTCGACTCGGCCGCCTCCAACGCATCACTCTCCAGAAAGCCCAGGACAACGAAACTCCGTTCCCGCTCCCGTTCGGCTGCTGCAGACACAAGGAGAAGGCCTTCAATCTCGGACGATACGAACGGTTCACATTCCGATGAGCTGTACGCCTCGTACTCCTCTCTGAAATCCATTTCCGCCGGACATTCCCCTCTCAATTCCCCGGATTTCAACCCGCCGCCAAACGTTCAGCCCTCCTTCCCCTTCCTCTTCCCGAATCCCGCTCAACGGCGACCTTCGAGCGTAGAACCCACACTTCCCCAGGCTGAGCCGCCCCACCCGCGTGGGAGACATCAGTTGCCTGGGCCGAGTAAGGTGAGTACCGCATGCTTTGCGCGCCTTTCTTTTCTTTTCCTTGAAACTCAACCAACATGTGCCTGCAGGTTCAGACGACGAGACGACCGCGGAGCGTTCCCCGTCGTGCCATGGGTTCGGTTTCCTCCGACTCTTCAAGAGGCCCACCCACTCCAGTCGACTTTTCCACGTCCAAACAAACTCGTCGGGGTCCTCGGGATTCATTGCAATCGGGAACTTCATCTTCTCTTTACCCCGCTTCGACGCACACCTCATCACCAATGGACCGTGCGCTCTCTCCTCAGTCACACTTCGAACAGATGCCGGAAGTCATCGAAGTTCCCACGCTAGCGGAGAATGAGAGTGGTTACAGAGACTTCGATACCGATGACGTCTCACTTCGCCTGCGGTTGCTGGTGAACAACAGTTACTTCTTGCCACCGGCCCACTCTAAGCCCACGATCGCGGACCTGTCCAATTCCGACGCTGCAAAGCGGTCCCCCAAGCCTACCTCTCCAGGCTTTTTTGATCTCTTCCGCATGGGAAAGGTCAAGTCGAAGCCCACCACTCCCGTGGAACCGCCACGGTTACGTGCCACCTCCGAGTCCAGCAGCCGGCTCGACCTGCTTCCCTACACCGACTCTACCCCTGGCGCGAACACCACTTCTCAAAAACCCGTAGAAATTCCGGCGCGTGTCATGGTTGTACGTGAAAAGATGGAAGACCTCATGACTGCCGCAAAACAGGCTGAACAGGAGTCGAAGATCCGCGCCGAGCGACTAACAGAGCAACAGGAACGGAATTTAGATCAGACCGAACGGTTTGATGGTATCATTGATCCTACAGATGCTGTCGATCTTCCACCCCCGTCTTCCAAGTATCCGTTCACGCTACAAGCTTCACTCGCTCAAGGGCTCGGAGTCAATGACTCGATAGGTGCTGCCGTCCTCGCGGACCGACTCCCTCCACCGCGAAGTCCCGGCTTATGGTCGGTCACTGAGGAGGATGAGAAATGGCGAAAGTTGCTCTTGACTCAAGCTGTGGGGCATTCATTGTCAAACACGCCTGATTCGTGGGCTTCGCGGACTCCTGTTCGACGTCCTCCCCGCAGTACCTCTATACCCACTACGACCCCACGATCTCCCCTTTCGCCCACCCCGCAGACCCCCTCCTCCCCCACGCCCCAAACGCAGTCGTTCTTTAGTGAACCCATTCTCCTCCCTGACGCTCTACACAAACGCCTTCAACACAGTCCCTCATTGTCCCATCTCACTCCTTCACCAAAACCACCAATGCTTCACCTGGGTCGAAAAAACTCGGCGCCGGATATACATAACGCCCCCAGCCAACTTTCCTTACCCACCAGAAGCTCGTACGATCCACCTGTAAGAGCGGAGACGCCGGTCGCTCCGACCTTCCCTCTGTCTCCCGCGCCTCGGGTCGCGACAATGGGGCCGGGGAGTCCCGGAATGAAGCATCTTGTAAATCCTATTTATTCGTTAAGCCAGAGCGATTTGGGAGATGGCGAAGAAACTGGGGTTGGGGGCCCATCCAGCTCCCCTACCTCGTCCTCTGGAAACGAACAGAACAGTGGTCCGTCGGTCCAGGAGATCTTGTCTGGCCAGCATGAGGAAGAGGAGCTACAGACCGCGCAATCGCTCTTGGCGCAGGCGGCTCAGACGGCTCAGTCCACAAGGTCAATGAAGTCTGCTATGTCTGTAAGGTCTCTGAGGCAGAAAGCGGAATCGGAGAGGCTACCGAATGTGCAAGAGGATGAGGACAACGTGGGCGGTGGAGAGGAGGTGATGAGTTCTCCGCCTTCTGCGCCCCCCGTCACCGTTGAACCTATGGTGGTTTCTCCAAGGCACACCCTGGGTGCGGAAAGTGAGGTCGGGACGAATAGTCAATTCGAGGAAGAGGATACAGAAGAGTGGTTTGGACTGCACGACGATAGCGGAAGCAGAGATTCGTCTGGGGCTTACCCTCATGCGCGATCGATACTCTCATACCTTGCCCCGCCTTCTCCGACTGTTTCTGCCTTTTACGACGCACTGGAAGGGCGGAGGGACTCTGACTCTTCGCCTGCTGGGGCCGATACCGATGTTGGGGCTTCATCGGGGCCGGAGACGTTTATCACCGTCGACACACGACCCTCTGGAGTTCATTCACCGCCGCCGAGGCAATCCACCTGCATCCCTCCCCAACCACTCCCGCCACCACCACGGAGACGCCCACTGACGAGTCCTAACCCCCGTCGTCCTTCAACGCTGAGGGAGGATCCGATCACCATTTGGGAGCCCGAGCCATCCACACCTCCGATGCCATCCCTGGGTGGGGGTGGGTTCTCGCTGGACATTCCCCGTCGCCCTGAGAGAGGGGAGTTGTCGAGGGCTGTGGCTGAGGAAGCTGCACAGGGTAACGCGGCGAGGATGTCGATCTCCTTCTTCGATAACATTCAGAGCGACTTGAATGAGTTGGATGAATCCTCCAGTTCGGAGGAGGAAGAGTCGGAGACTGAGTCCGACCTCGGAGAACCCGTCGAGGCGCCGGTGTTTAGGAACCCTGACACACAGGTCATCTCCATCCCTGGACGACGGTCGACCTCTTCGACAACGTCGCGACCCGTCCGCCCCACGTTCATGCGACTCGGAAACAACTCGACTCCTCAGCTTGGTTCTTCTACGAGTAGTGGGTCGAGCTTCAATCAAATCCGATATGACTACCCTCTGTTTGACCCGGCCACGTTCAGAGGGCCGGTCGGAAACATACCCACTACCCCAACCACAAAGACTTCCTTCTTTACGTCGCGGACACCGAAGAAGCAGAAACAGGGCGTGTCATCTGAGGACTACCACGGTTCGGAGGCGCACTCGTTGGAGGATGGAGTTGGCGCCGGTCCGTCGACATCGAACGCTGGATTGACGTTCCTTGATATGGAGAGTGAGAAGGCGTCGAGCGTGTTGAGCCACGGGAGCCAGGAGACAGGCGAGTCGACGAAGATTCTGGATGGGCTGGTGCTGCAACATCTGGAGAAGGAGAGGGATACGATCAAAAGGATCACGGAGAGCAATCGACGTCCTGCAAAGTCAAAACCATGATCTGCGTTCCTCCGCCCCACCGGTGCCCCTCCGTCCCCACTATGTTCCACTTCCCCACCCTCATTACCCACACTCTTTCAAATTATACCTTCATCCCGCGACATCTTTTTTGCGGTGTCTGCATTTGTTTCTATTTGAGACTTGTTATGCTCATCCCTGTCATTTACTCCTCCTCTACCGTTGGTCCTGCTCCTTCTTACTGGCTTTTACTGCGTTTTTTTACGTTCTGCTCGGATTTGTGTGAACCGTTGCTCTGTTGTTTCCATATTTATCGCATTTCTCAAGTTTAGACCCACTACGTACCGTACCCACCCAACCTTCCCCGCACTTGTGCACCTCACTTACGCCTTCTGCTATGTACATGACTCGAACTCTCCCCCTTCTCCCTCTTTCCACTTTCTTTTGCAGGGCGTCTTATTGGTCGATTATCAGATATATCACTTGCAGTACATATACCAATGACTTCAGTTGACTCCGCCGGGTTTGTTACGATTCAAAATCAAATCGAGATGTGCCTCATAGATGAGACCGGTGTCGAGAGAACATCAGTGGGGGTCCGGATTAGCTCTAAGCTTAAGATGTGCCGTAGGGTGTGTATCCCCAGTTGGTGTCGCAACTGGGGTAACCGAGGCGGCGTTATTGTAACAGCAGATGGTGGCTGGGATGCTGATCAGGGGACCTGGGGCAAATAAGAGGCCTCCTGATGCTGACGATCTCCCCATTGCTTTGCCCGCCTTGAGGCTTCCCATCCCTCGCCTCGCGTTCCTATATTGGTTCCATCCTTGGTTCCTTACGTCCATAACCGCACGCTGCCCAACAAAACTAACCACAATCTTATGGATCGATACGGTGAAGGGTATAATTCGTATTCCTGGCATCAGGTGTGTCTCCCATCTCTTTCATCTCTCACCCTCTTCCCGCATGTGGAAAGCTGATGATGTTCTTGCCTCTCCGTGCGCTCGCTGGGAACTGCGTGGCAGTCTCACGACCAGGTACGACCCTCCACTCAGGATACGCTTTCCGCAGCTAACTCGACCCTCGGGTTTGGTTCGCCATAGGCGACTGTACTAGTTATCGTTCCTTATGATACTGTGGAAGAAGACGTCGTGGTGTGTACTACTTCCGATGGAGGACCCGTCCCAAGGCGATCCCTAAGCTCACGCAGTGGTCCCGGCTCCTAGGTCGTTTTAGAGGGGAATTATCTTGTGGCGGGCGTAGTTGGCCAGGCTCCTATCATAAAGGTGTGCACTCGAATCCACTCTCACCCGGATCTCTTTTCTCAAGGCGTTTGGGGCTCTAATAGGGGAAACTTTACGGGGCGGTCGACACTACGAGCACGACGTGGCAACTAGAACACCGAGGTTCAAGAGGGAATGGTACACGACAACGAACTACGTCCTCCACCTCAACCGTTTCGTCGCAATCCTCATTCGCCCTGGTATCCGATGTCGAATTCGCGAGTAGTTTCGTCGACAGCACCCAAACATCCGACGCCGAAGACCTCAACAGCACGTCCACGACCTCCCTATCAAGTCCGGTGATCACTGGAATGTCCCCTTGGCTTTCACCGGCATGGGAAAACAACAACCTGCCAACACCGAGCACTACACGACAGCAGCCACTTTCTGCTTCTGGTCTACCGAGCCCGGGTACTTCAGGAAGGATACCGTTCAACACAAACCCTAGCCTCGCTTCGTCGTATTCGAGTGTGGACTCGCTCAACACGAAGTCCGGAAGACTGTTGACGTTATATTTGGATAAAGCGGAACCGGGGATATGGCCAAGTTTGATCGTGGGACCCGTGCCGGAGACGATGTCCCCCCTGCAGGCGTACCCATATGGGGGAGACGCGGAAGTGGAGAAGCAATACAACATCGACCCCTCGAGTCTCGCCCTACTGGGGCTGGAGCTTCTGGATATTCGGAAGGACAAGGAGGAAGCGTTTGAGTATTTTATGTAAGTGGCCCATCGTTTCGAAATTACCGCCGGCTGAGTATCTCGTGCATGCAGTCGTGCCTACCACCACGGCCGTAACCCATCTGCTGTGATGAGACTGGTTACGTATTACATCTCGCTTGCGGCAGCACCCGATCCACCACTCACACCAACACCCGAGACGTGCACGTCTCCAGCGAAAGGGACCGCAGCCTACCACCACCGTTGTATTGGTGGTGACACCGGTCTGGCCCGTCTATACGTCGAAGCGGGTTCGCTGTACCTCGAAGGCGCGGCTGCCATCCTCCTCTCGTCCACTTACTCTGCCCTCTCCTCCATCCGGTCGTCAACATCAACCGTCCAGGCTGACGGAGGCATCGCTGGTTGGAGGAGAGATCGAGAATTTGCGAGAAAGTACTTCGAATGTGCGAAGACCCTAGATCCGGACCTCGAGGTCCCCGTCGTTCCACCAGAAATCGGAGACGAATTAGGAAGTGGGACGGAGTTCTTGATGCCTTCGATCGAGATCAAAACTAACGTTAAGACGAAGGGGACTCCGAGTAGTAGCACGACGAGCAGAGCGAGGAGAAGAACGGGTACTGTGATGGGGAAGGGAAAAGGGAGGGAGACGGAAGAGTCAGAGGTTTTGGCTTCGAGCATGGTGAAAGAGCCTTCGGCCATGTCGTCTGGGTATGGGGATGTGGATAGTCCGTGGTATTTGATCATCCCTGGGCTTGTGGGTGCTGGGACCGCGTTATTGGTTGTGACTGCAATTGGACTCTCGTCCTGGAGGAAAAGTCAAGGATGACGTTTGTTTTGTCCTGGGCCCTTACGTCGTAGTGCTGTTCTGTTATCTCACATAGACACATTTTCTACAGGTGGTGGGGATCGGCCTCCAGAAACCAGGTAAAAATGCTAGGCGCAGTTCCTCTGGACAGAACTGGGACTTATCTTCCGTCACTAGAGCGCTTTGCCTCAGCGGGCGCCTCTACCCTCAATTTTAGTCCGTACTGCCGTTTCACCGTTCCGTCAGTGTGAAATTTATTAGCTCTACCTATTTAGATGGACTATAAGGTTTTGCGACTGAAGGTTGAGACCGAGGGTACCTCTACGAATGCCTCGGGTCGCAACTCGACCGTCCACCAGATTGGCTCTGTCGTCCGTACATAAACGATAGGTTCTTCTGGGACGAGATGGTTAGAAGTCGAAACCATCCCGCCGAACTGGGATTCGCAATCAGCTACGGACAGATCTGTTAGAACCGTGGAAGGATAAGGGCAGGCAAACGCACTAAGGTTCCACCGTAACCCTCGAGTGGTTAATGTGGTAGATCCTATACCGATTGGGAGTAAACCACAGGTTTGACCTAAGGCTTTGTGGTTGATAAAGATTTCGTGTTCGCCCTTTGTAAAGTATGTGAAATCAGTTCGAGGCACCTACGGACGGGCGTCGGGAAAGGAAATCTTACGGAGTCGAGCAACCACGCTACGTTGTCGTCCGTGATCGCGAAAACGGATGCACGGGTGTTTCTGAGTTTGTGCAGGTATGAGAGCGTGTGGACGGTATGGTCGAGTCGGCCGGAGAGTCCACCAAGGATTATGATATCATGTTGCACCTGAGATCCAGTTCAGCGGAGCCATCGGGAATAGAGGTAGGTGGGGCGTACCCCGCCCGTCCTGGACTCGAGGTCTGAGAGGCTGGCGACGCATTTCATTAGGTCGGTCGAGTCCTGGTCCTCATCTTGGACGACAGTAACACCCTACACACTCAGTACTTGTTACGGGGTGTACTTGATACGCTTGAAACGCACCTTCGATAAGTAATACTCTTTTACGTCGACTCTTATCGAATCCAAGTCTCCCTTGATTAGGTCAGGAAGGAATCTACAACAATGCACCTGTTCAGCTTCCCAGCGTAGAAAACACGTGTCCAAGGTACTTAGTCCTCAAATCCTCTAATTCTCCGGAGAACAAGTCGTATAATCGGTTCGCGCCTCCATCGGCACAAGCCTTCCAGGAGGATGCCTTCCAGAGTTTCCACAAGAGTCCGAGAGAGAATGGTTGATTGAGCAGGATAAGCGCAGATCTATTGGACGGGCTGGACGTGTTCCTTTCGTCGAGGAAGGATGGGGCCCACTTGCGGGAGGTCATCGTCCGGGTCAGCATGTGTTTGTGCCGCGCGGCTTCTCCCGCTCTCGCCTTATCCTCTCCCTCCGACATTCCAGTCCTCTAAAGATGGGCGAGATAACCGTTCTCTACTTCGCAGCAGCCACGACCACTACCGGCCGCACTTCTGAGACGTTCGCCCTCCCCGACGGCGGGTTGAAGCTCTCTGATCTCGCAAAGCTCGTCATGTCTCGGCACCCGAACAGTGGGATCGATCGTGTGTTGGAGGGGAGTCGTTGGAGCGTGGACGCCGAGTTGATCCACGACCTTGATTCCTTTGTCCTCAAAGGTGGAGAGAAGGTTGGGGTCATTCCTCCTGTGTCTGGGGGATGAGCTGGTTCGCGACGGAAGAGAAAACGGGTAAACTCTCCAAGGTCTGTTGGTAACAGCCAAATTCCTTGTGACTTATCGAATAACCCTTGACGATCTGCACAGGGACCCTGCGCGAGATCTAGCAGCCTCCCTGAACGCAAGCAGCCGGCATAGGTCCACCCGTGTGACGTCATACCTCCATCTGTATATCATCACAGCCAATGTTATCGATTTCGCCCTATT